>Ga0209700_103670_pt1 | contig 28982 bp, 7 predicted proteins | sample SiratroredBW_FD_187528 | JGI IMG/M metagenome (GOLD analysis project Ga0209700, IMG submission 187528) | Root nodule microbial communities of legume samples collected from California, USA - Siratro red BW (SPAdes) (version 2) | ecosystem: Host-associated > Plants > Roots > Nodule | place: USA...
TATGCTCACAAAGCCTCTTCCCATTGCAAAGTTCAAGTTTTGCTCAAAGACAATTTCAGTCTTTTGTTAGTTTGTTTTTGAGTTTGTTTTAGTTAATTTTATGTTTATTTTCTAGTTGTGCAATTCGACTCAAGGTGAAGTTTGTTATATGTTGATCCGAATTTACTAGTTTACCCTTTTATATTTAGGATTTTATATTTAGGATTTTGAATATCCCCTTTATGTATCTCACTTTTCAATTGAGAAAATAATAGAGCCGTTTTAACACTTCCATTACCGCTTTATAATATGGGAGGCAACTGTGAATATTCCTTTCATGCTAAATAACATGTTTGTCTTCTAGTGTCAATGTTGTTTTGCACATCGCTAATGATCTTAATGAATCTGTAGATTATAACTAAACTGTCAGCAGCAAATGGTGCGAGACGTGTTTGGATTGGTCAAAATGGATTGCTTTCAATTCCTGTTGTATCCGCTGTCATATGTGAAAGAGTTGAAGCTGATGTGAGTAATGTTTTCTAGAGTATTTGGTTCTCATTATTATGCATGCGTTTTGTTTCTTCGAATATGGTGCATGATTTTCATAGTGGAAGAACACCAGGTAACAAACTTTTCTGCTGAATTAAAGTAAAAATAGTGTTTAAAAAAAAATGGTCTGTACAGGATCCAAGGCAACAGGTGCATTTATACTGACTGCAAGTCACAATCCTGTGGTCCTCATCAGGTGAGAATTGCTGTGTATTACTTTAATTATTTCTGGATGAGTTAAATTATATTAATGAGTATGATTATATTCAGTATAGTAATTTAATGTGTGGATCTCTCTCATGTTCTATTTCTGAAATATGAACTAATATTACTGACATTTAGCCTGTAGCTTGGCCACTTGAGTTGTTTGAGGTTGACTTACATCTATTACATCGATATAATTTATGTTTCACGGAGTTACAAATGACTTGAAAAGAAAAAGAGTGTACCCTATTCATTTTTTTTATCTTGTATGACCCAATGATACTTTTTTTTTTATTTTAATAAGATAATTAAATGTTCTATATTCATACTTGCTTCTACTGATTCATTCCTTTCTCACCCCATGCTTGAAATTTGCAGGTCAATTTTTGATTTTGAATCTATCAGGAAACTGCTGTCTTCTCCCCTATTCACATTCTGGTATATTTTGGGGATTATGTTTAAACTGTGATATAGAACTTTTCTTAGTTTTTTTAATCCCAAACATTATAGTAAATTTCTTTAACTTTATTGAAGTTATGATGCACTGCATGGGTTTGCTAGAGCATATGCAAAGAGTATTTTCGTGGATGAGCTTGGAGCACAAGAAAGCTCTTTATTGAACTGTACACCTAAGGTCTTCTTCTCTCTCAATTTCCTCAGTAGTGTGTGTTTGCACATACAGAAGCACATGTGCCAATGCGCATTTGTGCCATGTTATGTAGTAATAGCAAGCTTATACTTGCATATGCTTAGTAATTGTTCTGTCTTGTAACTATCCAGCCAACTGTTGCAAAAAGAGTGATTGAGTTTGTTTCCTATGAAACAGGAAGAATTTACATTGAATTAAATAGTTGTTGATCTGCTATTAGTCTAGAGCTTATTTCCTACCAATTTTAAACTATAAATACTTTGTAGGAGCATGCCAACCTCTGTTTCCCTGGATGTTGTAGCCAAACATCTGAATTTGAAATTTCGAAGTACACTGCTCTTCGATGCCTTTACTTATGAAAATACTCGGTAGTGGCTTTTAGGCACACAGTTATTTAATTTGTTTATTATTCAAAACCAGGTGCCCACAAGTTGGAAGTTCTTTGGTAATTTAATGGATGCTGGATTATGTTCAGCCTGTGATGAAGAAAGTTTTGGGACTGGTAGGCTTTTGCCATGCATTCAAGACAAGCAAACTACAACTTAAACTTTTTTAAAACCTAGTTTTATCTTGTGATTATTCCTTGTGTTTGTGGATAGGTTCTGACCATATTCGTGAGAAAGATGGAATATGGGCAGTTCTGGCCTCGCTATCTATATACTTGCATATAAAAATAAAGATAAATTTCAATACAAGCTTGTCACTGTCAGAAGACATAGTTCGCCAGCGTTGTAAAAAAATTATTTAAGTTGTAGTTATATTTAAATACATTACTCATGAAAACAATGTTTTCCCAACGACTGAGTTATATTATTGCTACAACAAATCAATAAGTATATCTAGTTGTATAAGGAGTCAATAAGTAGCATTTTTTCATATTGGCATAGCTTAAACATAAAATCTTACATTACCAATCAGTAGAATATTACTATGAAGGTTTTTTTTCTTATTTTGGTGTACTTTTTTATAATAATTTCTAAAATGGGCAGAAAAATATTTATTTATCAAAATAGACAAATTTTACTAGCTAGATAGGATTTTATATTAAGAAATCCTTAAATCAAGACATGATTTGAGGTTGGTCAAATACAAGTGATATGACGATTTCAATTAAAGATATTAATTAAAATTTCATTCCTTCCTAAACTCATCTCTTTACAACCATTTTTTATTTATTTGACACTATATTTATTACTTTTAATAATTAAAAAATAATAATTAACAAAACTGTAACAGAACAATTAAGACAAATAAATTTATTTTAATATAAAACAAAATAATATAATGATAATAATAATAAGAATAATTTTAATTAAATTCATATGAATTTAATTTAAATAATAATACTTTAATGATTATTTTTGAAGAAATAATAATAATAATAATAGTAATAATATTCTAACAAATTTAATTAAAATAATAACAATAATAATGATTATTATAATTATAATATAATAATTTTTATAAATAAAGAAAATAAAATTTAATAATATAATATCAACTATTTATCAATTGATGATGGTGGTTTATTATAATTTAGAGTGTCTGATCATGGTCTCTTACTGATAAGTGAAACATTAACGATAAATATTATATTATTTATTTATAAAATTTACTATATTATTATTATTATTATAAAAATTATTATTGTTATTATTTTAATTAAATTTTTTAGAATATTGTTACTATTATTATTATTTCTTCAAAAATAATCATTACATTATGATTATTATTATTATTATTTAAATTAAATTCATATGAATTTAATTAAAATAATTCTTCTTCTTATTATTATCATTATATTATTTTGTTTTAAATTAAAATAAATTTGTTTGTCTTAATTATTCTGTTACAGTTTTGTTAATTATTATTTTTAATTGTTAACAAATATAGTGTCAAATAAATGAAAAATGGTTGCAGAGATATGAGTTTAGGAAAAAATGAGATATTTTAATTAATGTCTTTAATTAAAATCGCCATGTCACTTGTATTTGACCAGTCATGTTCTGATTAAAAAATTTCTTAATGTAAAATCTTATCTAGCTGGCAGAATTTGCCTATTTTTGTAAATAAATATTTTTCTGCCTATTTTGGACATTATTATAGAAAAGTACACCAAAATGAAAAAAAAAAAGCTACTATCAACAAGATATTTAGCGAAGTGAAGATTCATTTATTACATTGTGCATATAAATTATATGCTATTTACTTTATATTATTAAATTTAGATAATTATTCTTTTAACATTTATTATTTATTAAATTAGATTTAATAACATTTTAGATATGTTTATAAATTTCTTAGAATTCTACGGTCGAATTGAAGTTCTCTTTAAAAAATTTATTATTATTAATATATATATATATATATATATATATTAAAAGCCATGTCACAATTTAAATTTTAGTTTAGAGTTTAACGTTTATAGTTAGAGTTTTGGATTAGGGTTTGCGTTTAGGGTTAGGGTTAGGACGAAGTTTGATGGCTAGGATTTATGGTTTAGAGTTTGTGTTAGTGTTATGGTTAGGTTTTTTAGGTTAGAGTTTATGGTTTAGGTTAGGGATGGGGCTTGGGGTCTATGGTTTATGATTTATGGTTAAGGTTAGAGTTGGTAGTCCTTGGTTTGGATTTTGAGTTAATGTTTAGAGTTTAAGGTTAATTATTTAGGTTATGGGTAGGGTTTAGGGTATATGTACATGATTAAGGTTTGTGGATTATGATATAATGTTTAGAGTTTAGAACTAGGGGGTATGGTTTAGGATTAGGGGTAGAGTTTAGGGATTGGGGTTATGGTTTATGGGTTAGTTTTAGGGTTATGGTTAGTGGTTAAGGCTTAGGGTAAGAGTCGGGTTACAATTTAGGATTTAAAAAATTATATGTAATTATTTACGGATTTTTCCATTGATAGTGGATTTGTAGGTAAAACCTGTATGTAATGTCAAATTTACCTATGATTAAGATCTATATATAATTACTTACATATTAGAATCATTAAAATCTGTATGTAATTACTTACGGATTATAATCCGTATATAGTTATTTACGGATTTTTTCTTAAATAAAATTTGTATGTAATTACCTACGAATTTTTTCATAGATAGAAATTTATCTATTGTAAAATTAGTAAAAAATACGAAATTTACGTGAGATAAAAATTGGTATATAATACTCTGTAAATAAATAAAAAATTTCTAATGAAATTTCACTCAATAATAATAACTCACACAACAAAAGTTTCAAATAAAAATTTACTCACAAAAATATCTCTAAAATAACCAAGTGGGATCTGCTTAGCAAAATCTTCAATAGTGTTAAAAAAGATACTTTAACTATTTTAGTCACGTTATTTAAAAGGACATATAACATAAATTAATTATTTTAGTCATATAATTTGAAGAGGCATGTAACAAATTAATTATTTTAGTCGTATGATTTCAATATACCATAAATTTTTTTTTTACAAAATTGTATGAACATTCATATAAATTTATATGATTTAATTTGTATGATGAAAAACTATTTATATTATAAAATGAGTTGAGATGTCATTATTGGTATAGAATGATAATTAAGGAAGTATTGTCTTTGTAGTAACTTATACCGTAAGTATTGAGTGGTGGAATATATGAATGAGATGTACTTGTTTAAGGTTTAGTGTAGAGGAAAACAATAAAGAAACTTTTAGGTGGAAGTTAATTTGGAGAAGAGAGAAGTTTGAGTGGGAGAAATAATTAGAAGAGCAATTGTTGAATTACATTTCAACTATCCAGGTTAAGAGGGGTAATTGGGATAGATGAATTTGGATAGTTGATGACTAGCAAGAGTACTCAAGAAAGCTAGAATATAAAAGGTTGAACCAAGAGAGTCAAGGACAGAGCTCTGAGATATTTTAGTTTCTATAAAGTTTAAAGGTTACTTCATCGGCATAAGCGTGTATTTGAAACGTACTATTTCACAAATTACCCATAAAGGTAAATTTGAGTCGAAAAGGCGTAGAAATGGGAAGTTCTGCATGCATGAGGAAACGGCCCAAAACCTCTTTGTTACTTGGAAGTAGGTACAAATAATATGGGATGCCTGTGATAGAGTATGGGATGCCTGTAATAGGTGAGTCGGGATTGTAGCGGTTAGGAAAGACACTATCTCTCATCATCTTCAAAGTTTTCATCTAGTGAGCTTTAATATAAAAGTTAATAAATTATAAAAAGAGATGTAGGTGATTATTGTTTTATAGATTTAGAATCATAGGAACAAAGTAGTTTTTAAAAATGAGAGAGTAAATATCAATGAAATATTTGACTTTGCTCAGTTGAAGAGGTGGATGTAGCTGAAGTACAAAGTATCTAAAACTGCTTGTACTTATTCTAATTGGTGTCTATACCTATACAATGCTTGAGCACACTAGGGTAGAAAGGTTATGCTTAATGTAAGACTGCTAGTTTTAAGTAACCCACACTAATTAGCAGTGGGTATATATTTTGCGGATGGTGGGTTGAATTCTGGGATGGTAGGTAAAGTGTGCAGCAACTCCCTAGGTGTTAGGGTGGGGAGGAAGAGTGGGTAAGAAATTGGAAGATGTAGGTTGTGTTGCATATTGAAGTTATATGAGGAAGATCCACTTAGAAAGTGTACTGTGTAAACCTGGGAGGACACACCGCTACATTCATACAGGATGTGAGCTTCTAATACAAAGAATCTGTGAGATATTACTTATAAAGTCCAAAGATACTGAAGACAAGAGATTTAATAAGATTATAACATTTCAACAACCAGATGTCACTACATTTAAAATAATATATAAAAAATGTTGTATACACTACTATAGTGTATTATCCGGTATAGTGTATTATTCGGAATAGTGATAGATTGAGTTTTGTGTAATGTTGATATAGATTATGTGTTGCTTGTAAGATGCAAGATAATGTATGCTTTTGTTGATAAACAAGATTTTGTGTTAGTTATAATGGTGGATTCCTTTATATAAAGGTTGGATACCCTAAAGTATACTAATGTATTATTTTTTGTTGCTAAAAAAAACTTACTTTTGTTAATATAGATGAAACTATCAAATAGTAAGTAGTAAGAAGTTAATAAGGATTTCTGTAACCTGTATGGATCAGTGTGCCATAAACTATCCTATGGATAAAGATCAAATATCCATCATATAGGACACATGTTAGGTACATTTTTTTGAAAAATAGTTTATTTTTACTATTTTATTTGACGACGTGGTATCTTGATTAGGAAATGAATTTGTTTGATTATATTTTTACATAAATTAATGATTTATATAAATTATTTTATTTACTGTAGTGCATCCTGTTTATTTATAATTCTTTTTGTAAATACGTAGTGACTATGTGTTGACATATCGGTCCATGAGAACCTTAAGGACAACATTAGAGGCAGTATATCTGTTTTGAATTTAAAATTCCATCCTTTTGAGAAACATGTGTTTATGTTATTTGTTTTTTTTTTTAAAACACACACACATATATATATATATGGGTAATACATTGTTATATTGAAGTTAAAATTATATGTAATTATTTGGATGTTTAATTATTTTTTAAAGTAAAGATAGTGTGTGTGGGATCATTAGAAAGGGACCAATAATTAAATTTTAAGACAGTTCAAACCAAAAATGACAACCGAACTAAAAGATAAAGCAATCTTACCATATTATCATACGACCATTATAGTTGTTACAATTGATTGAATATCAGCAAAGTATTCACTAGTTGTCTGATGCAACCTAAAGATTCCACTACACATTCTAAATTTACTCTTAAATAATTCACTTTCAATCTTGAAACCAGTTTAAAACTTAACATGTTGCTCTTCATTCTCACAACATTTAGCTTGCAAAAGAATTTTAATACAATAATTTTTTTGTTTGTTCCTAACTTTGTATTTAGTTTCTGAGTTGAATTATTGTATATCATGAATGCATGCAATGCAGTTGTATAATTTAAAAAAAAAATCAACATTATTGTTACAAAAAGTGGTTTTCTGCATACTTGACATAGAAATGATTGATTTTAATGTATAGATGGTTATTTTGAAAGATATTTGAAAAAGTGTTAAACGATGCTAAAATAGTTAGATTTGATTTATCTTTTTTAGGGGTTTGGCATAGATAGGTCCCATAGCTAGTTATTTCCCACGTAGCAGAAGTAGCACATGTATTGATCTCTTTGGGAGAAGTATTGTGTTTGACCTGTAAACCAAAGCAAAAACCATTTATTTCAAAGGAAGGAAAAGGAAACCTTTAAACATGCTAGCTTGGGTTGAAAAGAAAGGAAAAGGGAAACTAAAGCTTTTGAAAGTGTATCTTATTTTTTTGGTGCATTGAATTGGATAAAAAGTCCTAACCTTGACTGCCACAGTATAGGGTTTTCAACTCGTTGGGTGGTTTTGTTTTGATGCCATTTGGGACCCAACTCACATTACAAATCCTCATGATTAAAGATGTTTTTGTTGTGCTTTTATAAACAATCCTCTTTCCTAGGTCTTGTCTTTGTTACATTGGCATGAAACCAACAAACTCACACACAACCACTCATCAAAACTTAAGGCTTCAAAAATAATTGAAAAATGGTTTAACTAAATCTTGAATTTCATAAACTGATTTTTATTGTGCTAAAAATGGGTGAAATTGCATATGTAGTTGGAAGCCCAAAGCACATGATTGAGCAAACAAGAAGGAGGTACTTCACCAAAACACATGATTGAACAAAGCATATGAAGTAACATAAAGCTTAGACTAAAGTGGATTTAAAGAATCTTGTTAAAAGCTATAGAATGGAGTGTAGTAGCAGACACTATTAATGAAGTGTGGTTACTTTTGACCAATGAGTGTTGGTGTTAAACGTAACCCAGGAGGTCAATGGGGAAACCCATGAAATGTATCATAAGCTTGTAAAGTTTCGGAATCCTATGTCAATTGATGCATTCAAAATTCTACTCATTCTTCATCTGCTTTAAAACCACAATGCTTGGTTTGATTAATTAAGCAATGTGATTAAACCCCCTCCGTTGATCAATAAAATAGACAAAATTCATATTTTTAATGTAAGATAAGTTTTACTTGTTTAACCAATCAAAGCTTTTAAAGGTCTTTTTAGAATCTTAACTTATATAGAATCGTTTTACCGTTTGTCTTTCTGAGAAGCTCGACATTTAATCGTTTCTCCTGTGGGAATGAATGAACTGTTGGTGAAATGAGAGTATTGGACTACAAACTTTCAATCCCCATAATAAATTTTTGAGAGAAAAAAACAAGCAATAAAAAATAATCAACTTAGCAAAACAAAAAGAAATGTAAATCTCAAAGGTTCTCCCTGTGTAAACAAGAAAAAAAATAACAGAAATAATAATTGTTAATTAACTTATTTTATACTATTTATTATTAGTGTATATATTATATCATTGACGTAATATTAGATTAACGTTTAATAAAAAGATTATTCTAATGGAATAACAAGTAATGTTTTTGAGATTTATTTGAACTTTTTAGTTTTAAAGTCTTGTATAATAATATTTTTTCACTTGCAGAGATGAACACGATTTTCTTTTTTACCCTTAAGAATATGCACATCTTTTGCTCTTCTTTTGTGGACAGTCATGATAAAGGAAACAAAAATTGTGACCAAAGTAACATTGTCCTTTACTATGATATTCACTTATCTCATTAGGAGTTAATTTGTGTTTAAATCTTGGAGTAGACTGAGTTAACACAGATATTATGTTGTTTCTTTTGTTTTCTACTTTTTCTTATTCTTTCTTAATTTACTTCCCCAATTTATTATTGCCACATCCATCCATAACCATAGTTATATTGTTCATTTCTTCTGAGGCATCCAACAAGAAATACCACTCACACCTAGTCATATATATTGCATCTTTATAAATTTGGAAAAGTTCATTGTGTTAATCAAATTAGTTTGCAATAATCATCTTTGTTTCACCTCTACAATAACTTATTACACCACGCAAAATTTAACTTTATTCAAAGAGACTTATAAGTGTCAACCTAGAAAAAATCTTAAACAAATTTATATTAAATTTATATTTTATTCATACATTGATGAATACATTTTATTTGAAAACAATTGAAAGTAGAAATCATAAAAATGAATTAAATATAAAATAAAAATTGATCATATATTAATTTTTTATCTATAATCTTATCTATAATATATGTGAAATCTCGAATATACAACATGTACGAGATTTTGATTTTAATTGAAAGATTTTATAAAAGATGGTTATAACTATTTATAATATATGTATATTCAAGCAAGACATGCAAATAATAGAAAAAATAAAATTACAAAATAAACTAGATATTTTAATATATTGACTCAGGTATTGATCCACATAATTTTATCCCACTTGGATTTTTTCTAATAGAATTCGTCCAAGTTAATGAACCAGTCTACATGCATAATTTTTTTTTCTAATTTTTCAATGTTATATATAACATGGGTAAATATACACAAGTTTTTAATTCTTTAAAAATATTATATAACTATTTATGTAATGAATATAGTTTAATGTTTTTATTTATTATTTTATCAATAACATTTTAAATTATTTAAAATTGACTGGGAAATTAATTAATTTATAAATGAATTTATTAAATTGCATTATTATCTACTATAAATTATTTGTATTTATATATATATATATATATATATATATATATTATATATTTATATTTTACTTTCTATTTTATTTTAGTTTCTTTTTCACAATATACCTTTTATTTATTTGTAATAAATGATAAATCTTAAATCTAGAAAAAATCATTAACTATTTAATATTATTTACTAAATATTTCTTTAGTAGAATGACTTGAATTTATAATGAAAAAAAATTACATATTGAAATTTTATTTTCAAATTTACTTTTATATACATAGATTTGCAGTTATACGTAAAATTAACCCCATTCTCACTCTAAGACTTAGGGTATGTCACAAATATTATAAATTAAAACTTTTTAACCATACAACAATCAACAATTTATACATGAGAGAGAGGATTCTCATAGACTTGTTCAAATGTAAGTCCAATATGGCAAACATATTCATAACAAAAATAATTTAACATCATTTCTCGCTACCAGTTTTATTTAATAATCTAAGATTTGTTGCTGATAAAATAAATTAATAATCTAAAATTAGTATAATAACTTCCATAGTTATCAGAAGACGGTTTTATTTATAGGATCTTCTCTATCAAATTATGTCAATCATATCATATATTAGGAAAGAAAAGTCACAGCAACTCGTATAAATCTTGATTTAGACTTAATTGTAAGAAGTAAAAACAACAAAATTACTCATCTGTCTGAGAGATCTTAAATGTATATATACACACAAAATACCATAAATAGAAATAGTTAGGGAAAGAAACAAATTTGATAATGTGAATTACACTCCTTATTATATTTATAAAAAATCCAATAAATATTAACTATCTTAAATAAAATTATAATTTTTCTGAACACACTTAAGAAATTATCACATTTCATGTTTTTTTAAACAAATTTTAAAAAACTATCCATTGCATAAACTCCCTTTCATATCAGTTGGTTAACTCTTTCTCTTCACAAACTTTTAATATACATTATATCATAATTTTAAGAGGAATAAGGTCCAAAAATAAAAACGCTATCCTTGAATTTTGAAAAGTTTCAAGATTGACATTTTGACATAAATCTTGAATGTTTTTTCAAGCAATATATTTTATCAAGAAAAATTTTACTTTAACGCCTCCTTTTATGAATTAATGTATTATATGTAAATATTTTGAAACGTTACATCATTCAAAAGTGTGTATATATACTGATTTTACTACTTTATTTTCTTAAAGGTATATTTTTTCCTAATAAACTGAAAAAAAAAATATTATTGGTAAGTAGTTACCCTTTTATGTATCTTTACGTAAGGTGGGCTAGGTTTATTTTTTAAAATTTATGTGCAGAAATTAGATCAGTTTTGTACAAAAGATTGAGAGGCAGTAAAATGTACGCTGATTTTCTTTTCTTTCTGTAACTAGTATTATAATTATACCTACCAGTCTATCATACAACATGAATATGGGAAAATTTAAGGTAGTAGACTACTCTTTATCCATGATCTTAATTAACTTTTACATAAAATGCATTTAAATTTTAATTTATGAAAAAAAATTATTGACATTTTTTCTTTTAGATATTAATAGAAAGTTTAAAAACATCATGCTATTCAGAACTCAGTAATTTCTGTACAAACAAATAGTGTCATTAATTCCTAAGAAATGTTCAGGGAAATAGTTCTTCAACATATAGACTTTTGGTCATCCTTTTCAAAGTTTGATATGTATAGTATAAAGTATTAAATTCACCAAAGAAACATAAATAAAAGAAATAAAAGCACATATTGGAGGTTTTGCCTTGACATATGGTTAGGTTAATATTAATACATTGACTATTCTTTCTTCATTTCAAAATGAGAAACCCCGCGTTAGAATTCTTTTTAAAAGAGTGATGAGATTATTATGAGATACATGCATGCATAGACATTGTTATAGGCACACTGGTTGGTAGTGGTCCTTATATTAAAGAACATGGACTGTGACATTGAGTTTTACTACTACAGTTATGTTATGAATGAATTATTCCTTGGACCACCTCCCCACTGTAAAGCCATACATATGTGTGAGTATATGTGAGAGTTGAAGAGAGAAAGACAGAAGCAAAGAGCATCTTTTCTGAACACATCTCGGAGAATTAGATAAAGAACGCTTTGCACCAAATCATAGCGAGGCTTAGAAGCTAGCTAGCTACCTAGCCCCTTCTCAAAACACATTAACACTGATATTAAATTGTTGATACTTAAAAAAGTACATGGGCTAGCTGCTGAGTCATATACCAGAATCACTCAGCGCCAACAAAACCTCAAAATCATAACTCACCTAAAGCTTCCTAGCTGGAAGAAAATCAAATTCAAAAAAGCAAAAATAAATATCCGCATGAGATGATGATGATGATGAAAGTAACATGTGGAAGCAAGAGACCAAAAAAAGTAACTGTCACTGGGAAATAGGGATAGCCTCTTGATTCTCTCCTTGGACAGCAAACCTGTGATTACAAAACAAAGGGTCATCATCAGTGCATCTAACTCTATTCTACACACAGAAACAGAGAGCGAGCATGATGAAATTATTTTCATGATAAAGATGATTACAAGTACCACATCGATCAGGAACTCTACGATGAATAGGGAGGCCTCCCACTATTAGAGTCCCTGGGTGCATTGCATCTGTAGCACTCCATTCTATTGGCGAAGTTATGCTCGTTGCAACCAGACCTGCATATTTTAATCACACCACTACATCATTATCATTACTGTTTTATTTACTCATACTTTTTTATTTTTTTTTATTTTAAATCATCCTAATGATAACTCACTATAATAATAATAATAATAACAGATATAGTTATATGCTAGTCAGTTATTCAGTATTAAACAGATATAGTATAAAATTCTTAAATTTGCTTAGAACTATAATACTAAATGAAGTGATATGTGTACCTGGTGCATATCCAGTCACCGGATTTCCAGCCAGGGCGGGTGGAGGAGCCGCCGCCGAAGCCGTAGGGTCTCATTCGGTTGATGTCGACGTCGTATGATCCCGTGGAGGAGTCCTCCTTGGAGACACCGCACTTGAAGCAGCTGGAGCGGCTGGCAAAGTTGTGGGCTCCACAGTTTCCGACGGTGCAGTACCAGTCACCGGGACGAACATCAGGGCCAGTGGTGAAGCCAAAGGAGGAAGAGCCTCTGCCTCCTAAGCCGCCGCCGTAGTCGCCGCCACTCCTTGGCTCCCCGCATCGCTGGCACGATTCTCTTCTCTGGAAGTTCAGGTGGTTGCATGTCCTGCAGTTCCAATCTCCTGGTCTGCTCATTTTCCCTTCATAGTTTCCAAATTCCACGGTGCATATATATAGTTAGTATCAAACCAGAATTATACATTTTCTCTTCTGAGAAAATATAACAAAAGTTAAATCATTTGGTAAGTGTAGTCCTAAGTTTTATTCTATACCATGTATAAACAATGTTAACGTAGAAGAATGACAAAGTGTGTGCATGGAAAAAGAGAAACGTTAAAATTGAAAAAAGAAAGAATACTTTGAACTAGGGGAGGAATGAGATTCACCTCTGGAGAATGAGAGTGAAAACAAATTGAAGGTAGAAGTGAGTGGAAGTAGCTCCACAAGTTATATAAGGAGAGATGTTGTTGAATTGTGGTTATGGTGCAGATGAGTGCAGAGGCTGAGGTGGTTTATATACTGCCAACTAGGGCCTCGAAAATCGAGCAGATCGAAGTAAGTAGCTGGCCAGTGCAGGCAGAGCAAGGGGTGGTTATTTCTTGTTTCCTTCAACCCAATGTGATATCATCATAAACTAAATTTGGAAAAAAGGTAAAAGGAATTTTGAAGTGCCACTCCATACACACCATATATATTAATTGTATAATAAATAAAAAAGTATGTGAGTATGAGATTGGTAACAGTTATTTTTTAGGGTTTTTGGAGATGCCAAGTACAAATATATCAGTTAGTTGTGTGAGTGTGTGTATTTTATTTATTTATATATAGATATCCTAACAAAAGGGGATGTTCAAAATAGGAACTTGTCATGATGGACTTAAAAATAAGAATTGATTATGGAAATTAGAACTAAGTTGTTCAACTTTGTCAAGCTGCTCTTTTTTGTCCCCACATAAAGCAAATTAGCATGCATTGTAACCTCTAAACACCACAATGGGCATTGCCCGTGCCCTGTCTTTTAAATGTTGTAGTCCATAAATGATAGCAAAAGACCTTTTTGACTGTGGATATATGTGTTAATTGGACCCTCATTTATAGTGAAGTGGCGGGGAAAGAAAAGAATCACAATAAAATGGTCCTTATTATTACCTTAAGATCACCCACCGCATGGTCTCTGAGTGCATCTTTTTTAATTTTCCTCTTTTTGATGTCATTGATCAATGAGAGGAGTGGATAAGAAGGAGGGAAAATTCATTGTTTATCACCAGACAAAATGAATATTCCTCATACTTCAAGAAAAACCTTAATATCAGAGATTGTTGACCCCAGTGCGTAGTGGACCAGTTTATTCCCATATTCATAAATAATTGTCAAGGAGATGTCTTGTCTTACTTTCAATATTATACTTTCAGAAGTTATAAGCCTCGTCACAAACTATGCATGCATGGTAAAAATCGGTGCTGCTTTTCAATTTTGAATATTCCTCTTTTGTACTTGAGACTTAATTTCTTTTGGGCATAAGTCAAAAGGATTATAATATCACATAAACCCTGTTATGTAATGTTCTTTATCTTAATATTTTATATATTTACCTAGCTACCTACCTACTACCTAAATCTTGTACTATATTTCCCCTCCATCTTACTAACCTAATTAATGATCAACATCATGGAATCTAAAATGTCTACATAATTTCCAACCCTCCTTTACCAACCTTATTAAAAGAATTTTTTGCCATTCCCCAACATACTATAAAATCATTCAACAGAAAGGAAGATATTAAAAAAGGTTTATGATCATGTTGGGAGTTATATAGATGTCATTTAAGCAATATTAAGTTATTAATCCTGATATTTAATCAAAGTGGTCCCAAATGCAAATAGTAGTTCATGTTTGGAGAAGTGTTGGTTACACATGCAGAACTTTATGCTAACCCAACCATGGAATATAAAGAAGGAGTATATTATAGTAATGATAGTGGCGACGAGATTTTGGACTGCGAAACATATAAATCTGTGTTAATGTATATTATAATGAAAAAATTGAGTATCACTCGTGCATGTCAGATGCTGAAGATCTAGAGGGTAAAATTGTGTATAGCTCCAAGACGTAGGCGATGTTAAAGTAAAAGTTGCATGGCCATTACTTCAAGGAACGTCCTTGGTTCAAATTATTGCACTAGGATGCCACTTAGTGAAAGAGAAACGATTCTCATTGATGACTAAATGTTGATTGGAATTGAAGGAATAGTTCAAAAATCAAAGCAAGGAGCAAAACTTGGTAGAGTTTCGATAAAGATAGTCGAAGTTGATGATGATGGAAGAGAAGTCTTCGAGGTTCAAATTTTGACCATCTTTTCTTTTTCTTTTTCCCCTTCGTTACACTGATATGGCTTTTTCGCTGTCATGTTCTTTTCCTTACTCATTATCGCATATTCTCCCACTCTTTTTCCTTCTCTCTCTCCGTGAGAAAGAAAGGGGATTAGCTATAGGGAATAACAGCAAAGAGGGAAAAACATATAGCTCGAAAAACCCCAAAAAAAATAAAAAGAAGGAAATCTTAAAACTAATAGAAATCACCCACCATTTTTCTTGGGGAATGGTAAAGAAGGCTGTAGCAAGCTGTGAAAGCAAAAAGAAAGGGGAGGGAGAGTACTGATTCGATTCTCTTATTGGGAAATGCTTCCATGCATCACCAAACCCATCTAACGTATACTTCTACTCTTTACTTTATCTTTTTATTTTATCTCATTATTATATACACCATAACACATACATCTATCTATTTTATTCTCATTTCGTACACATCAACAATTTTCAAATTTTTATACATTTATACAAACTAAACCTGCGTCTATATCAGAAACACAGATTCCGCTTTTGCGCTTTATTATATGTATGTATATGTATGTATGTGAGTGTGTGTACGTATACTAGGTTGTATACTAGGTTATATCAGTGTTCTAGCAAAAAAATAAGAGACAGAGACATTACATGCACTTTGATTTGAGAAAATTTCTAGGTTTACAATATCATGTAAAGCGAGAGATTAGCGTATGTAGTACAGTAGTTTTAACTGTTTCCGAATTTGTCTTCTTATGATTTATGGTACAAGACGCAGAAAGCCAATTACAAATATTGAAAATATAATTAGAATAAAAATGTATGTATTATTAGAGGTACATATATAATTCGTTTTTTATGGTTGCATGCACGTGAGTTGGTAGAAAGATATGAGTGACGCCATCAGAATGATAAAAGTTTTCTCTTTTCTTTTACTTTTTAGACCTCCAATATCTTTTATAATATGCTCTGAGAGTCCCCAAATGTCCATCTTCTTTGATTTTGGACAGTTTTATACCAAAATTACTGAAATGTCGTAAACTTCAATATTAATATTTACAAATATGTGTGTGTTTTTAAAAAATAATAAAAGGAGATCTCAAAATTGGCATAATTTATTCTAAACTAAAACAAACAATATGGTGTTGGTGGCTTGCCGTGAAGATTGTATGTAAACTTTGATGTCCGCCTTTTGTTTCATTTTGTAAGAAATAAATCTTAATTTCCATTGTAAGGAAAGTTTTATTTGCCTTTTGCTTGATTTTGTGAGAAATAAATCTTAATTTCTACTGCAGGGAAAATTGTATTTCAAATAATAGTTTTTTTAACGTTACTTTTTGAAAATAATTATGTTTTCTGACCTGAGATTTAGAGATTACGTGAATTGTTGATAATAGTTTAAGAAAGTTTATTTTTACTATAGTGTGAAATGCGATTTTGTTCACGTTATAATTTTTTATTTTTTTTATGATATCGCATGCTTTAGAAATACATAAATTATGGTATTTAATATAGTGAATTTTTCACTATTAAGTAATGGCAGTTGGGTAAAGTAATATCTCTCATAATGGGATAAAGCAACTGTTTAAGAAATAGAAATATTTTGTACATGTAAAAAGAATAATGGAATTTTTTCACTTAAACTCGAGCAAAGAAGATTATTATATAAAGATAAAGAAAAATGAGACTTAAAAGTCGTTAAAGAAGTTGTGAAACCAAATTTTGTAATTATTAATACATTTCAATTAATAAGAGTGTGTTAAGAAAAACGAGTAAGAAAATGTTCAAATATTTCTCAAACAAATATCCTCGTCATTTTGGTGTATGTATGCAATATTTTTTTATTGTTTGATATTTTAATAGGTTTTCTTGAATGCTGAATTTTTACCTATAGTTTGTAGTTTTTTTTTTCAAATCTCACTAATAATAATCAATTAAAGATTACTTTCATTAACTACTCTATCAATTAAATTGGTAAAAAATTTAAATATATAATATAATTACTGAGAAGGTTTATGTACTTGTTTAAAAGATGTCAACTCAATATAATGATTCTTGCTCCATAAAATTATGTTTCTTTTGTCCATGTATTTAGGATTGGCTCAAGACTCAAGCAGTTAAAACAATAGTTTTAAGTCTCAAAATCCTAAAGGTTTCAAAAAAGTTTAACATTAATACATTATTATAAAATTTATTTAAAATTACACTAAAAACTAACTTTTAATTAAAAATGTTAAAATATCTTAATTAATTTTAAGTTTACATGGGTAATATAAATATTCTTCAACTACTTTAAATTTATATTGGTATTATAAATATTATTTAATGATAATATTTTTTGAACTTTCTTAAATTAATAATATTTTTTTTAAAAATTGAACAGTCAAAGAATCTATTTATTAAAAAATTTTAATTTTTTATTTCTTTTTACTATTCCATCATATTGACATCACTTATCTCTTTTCTTTATCTGTTCTTTCATTCCTTGCACCTTTAGGAATAAATTTAAGAAAATTTATTTCCTTTTTTATCTAACTCTTTTGGTTGTTCAAAAATATTGTTTTGATTTGAGTGTTTAGTTGTCATTAGGTCATTTTCTAATTTCGAATTTGTTTTATCATTCTATTGTGTATTTATTCGTATGTGTCTCTATTGGGAGACTTTGAGTGATAGATTGATGAATTAGGAGTTTGTGTTCACTTTTGTTCCTTTTAAGTGCATCAAAATCAGGTAAAAATAATATCAGATGAATCAAAATCCTCTTATTTTTTTATTATTGTTTAATTAATTTTAAAATAATTTGTGCATATTCAAAAAGGAGCATTAGAAAATTAAAATTTATAAATTAAATTTGAAGACTTACCAAAAGACAGGACATAGTAGGAGACTTAAACTATCAAGTTCATTATTTTGAGAATCAGGTTTTATCTTCTTAACTTAGTCTCCTTTTATATACTTATATGTTATATATATTATAGTTTTTAATTTTATATAAAAATATACAAATATCTTATATGAATCAGGATATTTAAAACTTCAAAAAAAGAGAAGAGTTGAACTTTTGGTTGAATAACAAAAAGAGGTTATGGATAAATTTATAAAAAATAAACAAAAAAAAAGTGAATTAGAAAATATAAATGAGTCTTCTTTGAAGGAAGAAGATAACAATATAGATATAGGTGAAGACAATAATAAAGAAATAGTCAACAAAGATAATAATTTTGATTCTCAAACTCATGATAACTGAAATGAAATTACAAGATGAAATAATTCTAATATTAAAAATATATATGATACAATAGGAGGATATTGATACCACATTGAGAGATTTATTAGTAGAAAAAGACCCTATTAGGATAACTAATATATATTTTTCCAAAAATAAATAATCAAGACACTTTTTATGCATTATATTATATCTAAAAATTGTCTAATAAAAAAAATATGAAAAAAAATAACTCATTTATTTTATAGATTTAGATAGAATCTTTTTGTTTTTATTGTAAATTGTTTAATGTTAAACTAATAAAATTTTATTTAAAATCAACAATATCTCAATTAAAATTAAACCAATTAATTTTATTATCTATGAAAAAATATTTTTAATAAAATTAATTATATAATTTAATAGATAATTTTGAGCCGACACGGTGTATTCATAAGTTTACACCTTCAATTCACATAAACAACGCTTCCTGTGTTATTTTATGTATTCCTTTTTAATATACCTAATGAACCTTTGTGACTATTGTCTCTTGGGTGTTCGTAAACAAGGTAAGTGTATGTTTGTTTTGCTCGAAATTAATAAATACAATATTATATATAAAAAAAAATATTAATATTTAATTTTAAAATGTATTCGTTATTAATAAAATAAAAATATTTAATACTAAAAATGGATTATTTTACTCAAAAATAAAAATATTATTAATGATACTCAAAATTAATAATGATCTTGTTAAAAAGTTGACAATAACTATTATTTTTTTAAAACGTGTGCTTTTTATTGAAAATATTACTTGCAATAAAATATATATTATGAACTATAAACTAATATAAAATCTAGAGTTTAATTTTTGTATGTTATTAATGTAAAGATTTTGATACTGTCAACTAATAAGAATAAATTATAAAGATCTTGTTTAAAAAATCATTATATTTAAATGAAATTTTTTTTTCTTAGCAATATTTAAATAACATTGTTTATATTCAAATAAATATAAGTTGTATGTATTATAAGGAATTTATCTGCGGATGTTGACTTTGAAGAATAATATCAATGTTCTCCAACTTTTTTATGTCAATTTTAGGGCTGTTAATTTTATTTTTTTTTATCTTGAGATTCCTTTTAGCTAATCTAACTTGATTAAGAAACAGTAAAACTTGAGCAAAAATTATTTGTGAAAAAAAAATTAATTGTTTGATTCAATTTAGTGGCCAGAAGCCTAAAAAAGCAAGTTACGTTCAAACAATTTTCTTTGAGATTTTTTTTTTTTTTTGTTGATTCGATCTAACTTAAAAAAACATTGAACTAAATAGACTCTATAATGCAACAAAAAATTGTAATTCATAAATTTGACCACATAAAAAAATTCGAAAATATTTTAACCTTTTTAAGAAGAAAAAAATATATGTTAACTTATTAACATTTAACCAAAAGAAAGTCCTTTTTAATTTGACATAAATCATTTGGATAGAGTCCCAAATTATGTATTTTAAAAACATAATGCGGACACATTACTCCACCCACGAACTTGTTTGGCTAGCAAGTATTTTATGAAAACAGAAAACATCCCTGAAGATAAGAGCTTCTTCCTGCACCTCCATATCATCTTCTTCCATCTAGGTAAATATCATCTTCTTCCATCTAGCCAAATTTACCGTTTAACATTTTTTAAAAAATTTCATATCTCATAATACCCTCCACCATCCTTCACATCCTTTCTTCTTTCACTTTGCCTGCACTCCATTCGAACTCCACTACACCCCATTCAAACTCCACTGACGGCGGCTGCATCTCCATTATCAGTGCTCGTATCCCACTTTGCCACTGCAGATCTACATTGAGTACACCTTGGTTGCTGGTTACTAGTATTGGTTCTTCATCCTTAGTTTTCCATTCACGGTTTTCACGAACCGCAACCCACAAACCTCCCCTTGCATCATTTTGGCATCCATTCAAGCAATTGAAAGGAAGGTAAGCATCATTGTAAGTTTAATTTTAGATTGTAGAGATAGTTGTGGTGGATTGGTGGCAGAGGACGACAGTGGTAGACTTTTTTTTTTACTGTTAAACTGCTCTACGGTTTGTAGAAAATGTAAGTAATTCAAAACTTCTCTTCTGCGGTTTGTACAAACCGTAGAACAGTAGAATTTTTTTTTTCTGTTCTGCGGTTTGTACAAGCCGCAGAAGAGAAAAAGATTTTCTACTGTTCTAGGGTTTGTACAAACCGCAAAAGAGAAAAAATTTTCTACAGTTCTCTGGTTTGTACAAACCGCAGAAAAGAAAAGAAATTTCTACTGTTCTACGGTTTGTACAAACCACAAAAGAGAAAAGAATTTTCTACTGTTCTATAGTATGTACAAATAGCAAAAGAGAAAAAAATTTGATTTGCGGTTTTTACAATCCGTAGACTTCTGTCATACACCTATGCACCTACAGGTTGTATAAACCGTAAGCTCTTATAAATGTTAATTTAACTACAGTTTCTACAATCCGTGAAAAACCGAAAACTGGATACCAAATACCTCGACGACGACGACTCTTGTTGTTTTTCAGCCACCCACTCCGACCGACGGCCGTCCAAAGCGCCTTCAATCCGCCACTCCAGCACTGTCGGAACCTCCCACCACTGCCACACTTTCCACCTCCGTTCAAAACTGCACTACTCCTCTTCCATTGAAAACTTTAGTTTATAGCAGCAGGGATAATTTTGTGATTTACTCATGTCTATAGCTGGAAGTTTAAAAATTATGGAAGTGCATGAAGATGATATGGAGGTGCAGGAAGAAGCAGTCGAGCAGAGAACAACATTATAACTAGCCCATTATCCTTTTCGGCCCAAACAAACTCGATATCATAAATAGCCCAATCTTTTGTTTCAACTTTAGGGGCATTTCCTCCTACAACTCCGTGCTTTCTTCTGCACCCAGTAAATATGAGAATTCTCATTTTGTTCCTTAGATTTTATAATTTGAAAGTTAAAAATTCAAAAGTCAAATAACTTCTGGATTGTGAAATCCAGAAACTATGTGACTTTCTTTGTTAAAAATGAACGAGTTATGGTTGAGGTCGTATTCAGTGCTCACAGTTCCTTTGCCGAAAGTCATGATAGTGAGGAAGCTTAATGTTGATGATGGTTTTCTTTTTAGTGATGAGTAATGTTGAAAAATATAATTAAGATGATAAAAATCATTTAAATTGTGGAATTCATAAGATAAAAATTACTTCTGAACTGTTCAATCTACAAGTCAAAAAAGACTTTTAAATAATATAATCTGAACGTTTTTTTCGGATTTTATAATATAAAATACAATATAAAAGATACTTTTGACGCATAATTAAAAAGGATAAAGTGAGAATTTTGATATTTATGAGAGTGTGGAAGAAATGTCACATTTTTAGTTTCAATTAATACGCATAAGCCCATTGCAGATATGATAAATAAAACCATTGCAACTTAACAAAAATAGGACACTTCATGCCTAAATCCATAGTGGGTCATTCGTTTCTTTTGTTACTTAGTTATTTTATACATTTTTATTATTTAGCAGTCATATTATTCATTTGTTTTTTTAAGGAAATTTGTTCATAACACCACCCATCTTTTCACTTCAAAAAAATAACATCATTGATTTTCGTTAAAGCTTACTTATTTTTTTTTTAATTTATTATGTATCCAATGACCATAAACACGTGGTTTCAAAACGCATTTACCTAACTTTGTAACAATTAACATTGAGTTATTCCCAACATCTTATATTCAATGGTTCTACAATAAAACTCAAAAATTGTGAAATATTTACTCTTAACAATTCACATAACTCAACTAAGAGAATCGGCAAAGGAAATAGTTAACGCTCATCACATCTGCATATAAAATTAGAGTTTATTTAAGACAAAATATGAATACAGAAAGCAACAAACATATCCATGCCCGAATGAAATAAACAAAATTTGCTGGGTGTGAAGGAAACTATCCATGTCCTTCCACCAACACAGTCCCAAAACCAAAGCACTAAAGGTTAAGACCATTTATTTAGTAGCATGAAAATATAGAAGTGAGAAGGAAGCAGCTATACCATTACCAATATACCCCCACCACACACCACTATCTATTCTATAGCGCCTCTTTCATTCGCCTAAATAAAAACTATGCTTTTATATTTGTCACCTCATTCAACTTTTCCTCTCTAGTTCAACCGAAACCCCTCCAGTCCCAAATTTGCAGTTAGCCACCTGCAAACTTCATCAGTCTCTTCAGGGACTGTATAGTGACCCAACCTGCAAAGCAAGAATATACCAGTCATTACACTTGTTGTGTCACCACAAATATGATAAGTGATAGCCTTCAGAACAAAGCAGAATACCCATTGTAGCTCCTAAACATAAGATTGGGGAATCCTGCTGAACTTAAGGTCATTGCAGACCTCTCTCCATGTTCATATGCAACCACATCATCACCTGCAAAAACAATCAAACGTTGATCAGGAATGAAATCAGGACTATCCTGCATGATTCAAGAGTTTATCATATGACTTCAAAGTCTGAACTAAAACAGAAAATGGAAGCAAAGTATATTGCGGCAACTTGTACAAGCTCGCTTACGTAATGTAAAGAATGAATACTATAGTCTTGTTAGAAGTTCAGATAATTCACAGAAAACAGAAAGTGTCAAAATTTTGAATCAAATGAAGATCTTGAGATGCTGAATTCAAGAACCGGTATGTGATAAATCAGTACAAAGTCAAGCAAGGAATTCTACATGTGAAAACTGTTCACTTTCCCAGACAGGATTAAGTACAGGTCAAGAGTTTTGACAGTGACTCCTACAAGGCATTTCCTCGCTATACATGTATTAAGAAAATGTTTAATTGTGAAATATTGATTAGAAAAACAAATATAGTGCGCCTCTGAATGGAAACTGGAAAGGAAAAGATCCCAATAATAGCAATTTGAACTTTAAGCTATAATGATAAAGGATAGAACTTATGAATACCTTTTCCATGGCCGAGAAATAAAGGCAATGATGCTGCACGCCTTCTGCCATCACGTGATTGTTCAATTTGGTTCTTCAATGTCCTGGATCAATTAGAAGCTTCTGAGTGGATTACATAATGTATAACTTAAGGAAAAGGAGAGGAAATTATTGGTGGATGTGTAATAATATTAGTAGATCATTTACACATTCACTATGGCAAATGGTAGAAACCAAACCTTGAACAAGGAAGCCAGCCACTCAAAGAAACAATAGCACTTAAGTTGATAGGGTAAATGTTTCCATTCCTATAATGCCCCAAAACATGGCATGTAGCTGAGTAAAGTGCAGTTGCAGCACCCATACTGAAGCCCCCAATACCAAGTTTGACTGTACGGTAAACAGTAGAATTTAAATTAAATTGCAAGCAACTTGAATTTAGTTAAACACTCCCACAAATAAAATATAAATGAATAACTGCCTTTGCTTTAATTTATTGATTTACTAAATGCTACTTCACTCAACATGCCGAAGCATATTAATCTAAACACCTTATTGGTAGCAAGTGTGGAAAGGTTATTTCAAAGACTCGGGTATGGACTTGTAACCTTGCAATTTTTCCTCTTCTACCATCATACCAAATTCTGTGCAGATAAATATGAAATTGAGAATAATTTTCTGCTGCTACTTAAACAAATGATTGTGGTGCTTATCATTCCTCTATGTACTAACAAGGAAATAGTGAAAAGATAAAATAAGTTGTTTTCCTTACTAAAAAATGTTCTATCCCTTTACAATACTTGTGTTCCCCTAAACATGCATGTAATTGGACAATACTCACAGAACCAATACTTGCCAAAGAATGCACAATAAAATGAATTTCTCTACAGGATAACCATGTTGAATTATTATATGGAATCTACAAAAGAATATAGAGAGCATAAACATGGTGATTACTTCAGTAATCTTCAAATATTTCTGATAATTTCATTGAACACTTCTAAAATACCGGAAAACCCTTTACTTTCACTGTACATTGTCATGAGCAATAGCTCACTTCATGTACCCATCCATATATGGCTAAGGAGATTGTAAAAACATAGATTCAAAACTAGCAACGATCAGTAGGACGATTTTTTCTGTATTTGCGATCTTAGCACCAAGTATAATGTTTTCCATTATGGCATTTCCTATTATAGATTTAGTTAACGTAGTGGATTGAGAATGGATCCTCTCATGTTCAAATTTCATGTGCAAGGTAGATGACCTATTATAATATCAGGGATCCTTTCCTATAATGAAATATACCCTTGATCAAAAAGCAAATGCCAAATCATATCAATAGATTCTTGAGCGATCATGGAAACCTACTGTTTGGAGGCTCTGTTGACAAGAGATTGGCAACATGTGCTGCAGAAGCATCCAAACCCTCCAAATCACAAGGAGCTTCTTCTGAAATCTCCCCAACATCAAACCCTGGTAAGATGCCTCAATCAAATTAGACTATTCTTGACAGTTAAAAAGGAGCTGGCATTATAGTTCTACATCGAATAAACTGCAGTGTAGAAGCAAACTTTGTAGTCAAAAGGAAAATGGTAAACGAATAATGGTGTTTGCAAGTTAATTACGTATAATTTCAAGGATTGAATCTTACAAGCAGTGCAAGGAAATCCACCAAATATAGCTACAGGCCGTGTAGGAGCAGTTGGGCAAATCCATTTAATCTGCAACATAAAAATTACGAGAAAACAGATGGTGACTGATTGAGTAACAGGAGCCTCTTTGGATGAGCTTGTTTATAAGCTCCTTCTAAAAGAGAGATATAAGAAAATTGAAATTAGTCTTTTTATAAACTAAAATTAGTTTATGCAGAGGTTAATTTGTAGAACCTTTCTTATAGTTCCTCTAGCTTTTTATTTTTAACTTAAGCATAAACTAAATTTAGCTTATGAAGAAGTCACATTTATTTTTTCCTTCTAATTTCTCTTCCCTTAAAGAGCCTATGGGGAAGTTCGTTCAAGCATCCCAAGTTCTTTCCAAATATTGCATATTAGCATGTGCTGCAACCTCAGATGTACAGTAACTACTGAAAAATTCCAAAGTATGCTTATTCTTACATTTGGAAGAGGAAGAGATTCCAAGAGTTGGGACCAGCTGCAAAACAAAATAAAAGTCCAGTTTATTCATCATAGGCTAATCTGGAACTTGTCAACTAGCTATACAAACAAGTAAAGTAAATAATTTTAGGACTATTTATGTGCTAAGAATTATGCTAGTGCAGATTAAATACACATTAGAATTACATCACCCCTACCTAATTTTGGGCCATACATTAATAAATGGCATAATTTGCATTATATGAATACAGGCCCTAATCAACCTGATTTCAAATTCATGAAGACCAAGAGTTTATTACTTAAGCATTGGGACTATTTGTATCTTTGTTTGGTGATTAGTACCTACATGACTTTAAGTTTTGGTAACAACACAGCTAGTGAAGTGGTCCCCTTTCTATTTTTTGGCATATAAAAATCTCAGAGTCTAGGTTTCCTTTAATACAAACTTTCAAGCTAGAAGATGAAGTAAAATGAATTTTATAATACCTTTTTGGTGGCTAGTACCTTTGTGTCAATCAATTGACAAGAATCTCCCAAAAGAGGGTATGGAGTTTAGGAACTTATTTAATAAACAAACTTCAGCAAGATAGGACAAGATATTGGCATTCCCTTACCCCCTCTCTTAAATATATTAAAAGAAATCAAATCCACCATTTCATTGAAAGCATATTCTCAAGCATGAAGAGAAGGTATCCACTCAACTAAGTCTGCCAATAGAAAAAAGGAATAAACCTATACAAATATTAAAATTCCAGACATCACCCACTCCAAACTGTTCCAGCATGCAAATTGACAAGGACGGTCATTGAGAAAGTACATGTGAGTTTATTGCTGAGTATAATGAGCTTTATTTTTCAAAATATAACCTTTTAATTTCATTTGCCAACCAGCTCATAAAGAAGAAGACTTTTCACTTAAATAAATCTCGAGATGTATTCCAATTCTAATAAAGATAGCATCCCTCTTTAAACCATATGACTGTATAGCACATTCAAGTTATCGATATACCTCGAGCCATTGTCACCAAGGCCATGTAGCCAAACTATAGTTGCCTGGTGTTTCCCTTTAGGTCTGACCACATGGGTCCTCCCAAACTCAAATGGCCTTCTAGAACTCCCACTACCTGAAACATGGCAGCAAAAAAGTTCATTTGAAAAATGCCAGAAATCTAGGATGATATAGTAGCTAGAAAGGTTCACTAGTAAATCAATAAATGCAGAGTGCAGGAAAATGGAATGGAAATGTGGAATCACAACTGACCAGAAGTCATTGAGGAGCTGCTGTAGCTCATATTTTCTACTGAAACAGGTAAATGCTCAGGTCACTGCCACAATGCCTTAAGATGAGCTTCTGCAATGAAGAGCACCAACATCAGCAATCTGTATTTATACCCAAATGGGAGGGTGGCAATGGAAAATAAAAATATGAATGAATCTGCATCTGCTACTCTGCTTACAACACTAGCTAAAATCTCGTTGAAAATTGACAGAAAGTGGAAGGCACTTAAGAAAAGGAGATAGAAACAGATGCAGCCAAAAAAATCTTCTTTTAAAAAAAAGTCTTAAACCTTTTGTGAGCTAGAATCCACAATAAATGTAGCAGAAAAATGCAGAGAAGGAGCGAAGGCAAGTATTTTAGTCTGTAATACACAAAGAGAATAAGATTGGAGAATCTATTCTCATAGAAATTGAGTAAAGCGAGGAAAGCACTTGGCCTAAGACAACAATAAGAATATTTGGTTATTATAAAATCCATTTTTTTGAGCCATTTGCCATCTTGAATTTTCCAAAAGAAATGATGTGCAAAATAGCATTAAGTAAATGAAGTTGAAACCTTTACTTTGGAATGATGTCATTCATAGTAGGTGGAATGAACTTGACGGTATATTTCTGGTTTATATGATAATATATATACATACATATAGAGCAGAATCTTACACATAAAAAGAAATTAAAAGAAAAAGAAGATTGAAAGGTGAAAAGGAAATGGAAAAAAGTGAGCAAAGTTTTGTTCTTTGCACAAACCTAAACAACTCTAGCTGGTGAGAAACAAACCCAAAAAAGCATAAGAGCTTTTTTCTTTTCTCCTTGATTTGTCTTGTTGGCTTCTTCGTTCCCACCACTTTCCCAGCTCTTATGGTTTTCTTACTTCTCTCTTCACTCTTCACTCTTCACTCTTCACACTCACAACACAAAGCCCCAGATGCTTATTTTCTTACAACCGTTTCTTGACCACAATGCCCCTTTCTTGGTACTCATCGTCACATTCACACTTAACACATACTTAAACATGGGAATGAGTTTAACTTAATTTCTATTTATTTACTCTGAAATTTCTATAAAAGACTTGCTTATTTAAATTCAATTTGACTGAGATTATGTACCATACATCAGGTAAAATCGAGTCAATCCATTTCGTTCCATGACATATTATGTTTAGTTATATCATATAGAATTTATAAAATAGAACTATAACTAAAATATACCAGTATTTCAACTGATATATTGCACTAAATGACTTTTATATAATTTTAAGTCATATTCGATAAATTATGTGAATGTTTATACAATATTAAATTTAAATATTTTTTCACATAAATTATATTTTAAAGTTATGATTGACAATTAAATTATGATATGAAATTATGTTCAAAATTTATTAAAATCTATTTTTTATTCATAGAAATACATTTAAAATATGATAGATCGAAAGGAACACACCACCCAAATATTTAAGAGTTTTTTTTTTTCAGTATCTGCAAAAGTAGTATAAAATGCACTTCCATTATCATTACCTTAGTCTAAGTGAAATTAAATTTGAATATCTCGAAGGCAATCTTTAAATTTGAGTTATGCAGATAAGAAAAAATCGGCAAAAAAATAAAAATAAACTATATTTATAATTGAATTCTAATCATAATTGGTAAATATTCCATTTGGATATAATAAGTGGTAAAAAAAAGTTACACTCCATGTTAGATCATTTCAACAATGCCTATCGAGATGATGAAAAAGTGATAATGTATTTATTTATCATGAATTTTGCATAAAAGTATATATATATATATATATATATATATATATATATATATATATATATATATAATAAAAATATAATATATATA
>Ga0209700_103671_pt1 | contig 28967 bp, 17 predicted proteins | sample SiratroredBW_FD_187528 | JGI IMG/M metagenome (GOLD analysis project Ga0209700, IMG submission 187528) | Root nodule microbial communities of legume samples collected from California, USA - Siratro red BW (SPAdes) (version 2) | ecosystem: Host-associated > Plants > Roots > Nodule | place: USA...
AAAAGATAAACATGATTGGTTTTAGTTGGAAAAAAACTTCCATTGACATTTATAAAAAAAAAAAAAAAACACAATGTTGAGATCACGACTAAATTAATAATTTTGGTCTTACTTAACCCCATTAAAACCAAACTAAGAAGATAATGCAAAAAGAAAATACATAATAAAAATTTTCAAATTCTTTATGTAAAATGTTGAATTTGAAAGTATTTAGTTTTAATTAATTATATTATTTGTATAAAATTATAGAATTTTATTTTTTTTAATTTTTTATCCACAAAATATAATTTTTGTTAAAATATTTTAAATTCTTTTGCAAAAATTAACTACCTCTTAAAATTCTTGATCAAGCACTTTATTAATTTATAATAAATTATGATAAAACATTTCAGATTGTAGTTCTTGTTTGATTTTGAGTTGGGTAAAATTGGTTTCGATAGAAATATCGAGAACGTGTCTAAATTTTTCAGCTAAATTAAATATTTGAATTGAAAAGAAAGTTTTGTTCAATTGAAAAGTGCAATTAAAAATGTTGCTAATTGATTTTATGAAACAAACGCGCCTATACTGTACACACATGTCCCACATTGCTTCCTAGTTGGTGAACTCAGAGGAGAGTTCATCTAAGTTTTGAAAAATGAAGTTTTAAGATCTCAACTAATTATTTAAGAAGTTATCTCTAAAGATAATATAATTATTATAGTAATAAGTTTCTATATTTGTAAAGAAAATGAAAGGTAAAATAATAATTAACAAGTAGATGTAAAAATTGGTTGATTCTATGACATTTCTTAATCAGAATTCCGGAACAGCGCCAAATTGTGGTCTCTCTCGTAGATTTATTAAAATATGATGACAACTATGATGGTTAAACTATTGAGATTGGTAACACTGACATCATAATCATAGCAACCATACAGCTATAAAAATTCTTGTGAAAGAGTATGAAATATTCAAAGGAGGGACATAGACATTACATTATTGTTGCAGTTTAAACTCTAAAACACAAGCAAAGGTGCTGAGAAAGCGACAACATTCACATCCAAATTAAGCTCCTTTCAGAACTCCAGATTCCAGTTGTCAAAACAATCAGATTCATACCCTCTTGATTCTTCTAGTTCCATGTCCTTTTATCTGATTCTAGTGGATGCCTAGATTTCAATTCCAAGGCCATGGAAGAAGAAAGAGTGAGTTTCCTAGCGAATAACAAAGATGAGCAATTACCACTTGATGGAAGAACAGAATTGAAGAACTTCAGATCATACATGAGATGGGTTTACGTGGATCACTCCAACGTGTGCAAAGCTGGGTTCTCTTGGTCCGTGTTCTTCACCTTGGCCTTTGTTGTTCCCATACTTTCACACTTTCTACTTGATTGCCCCACCTGCGATCAAGATCATAGTCGACCGTACCACGTGCCAGTGCAGATTTCTCTCTCCGTCTTTGCAGCCCTCTCTTTCATCAGTATTTCTTCGTGGGATCGTAAATATGGCTTCAGCAAATTTCTCTTCCTTGATAAATTAGGTGATGAAAGCCTCAAGATTCAACGAGGGTACTCAGAACAGATGCAGGTTTGTCTTCTCTTTCCTCTGTTTCTTTTTCCCGTTTTATTTGGTATGCGTTCTCTGAACAATTGTGAAGTATGTCTCGTTCAATTTTTTGTTTGACTCACCGAATTTCTAACGCTTAAGTGCCAAAAAAAAAAGTAAAGAGCACTACTATGAAACATGTTTTTTTGTTAGCATTGAGTATACATGATTAAATATAAGTTTTTATGTTGGTATAATTTTGCATACTAATGTTTAAAATAATTTTTTTTAATTCCATAAATAGATAAATTGTGTCAACATGAGATTTCATTGTGAAGAAGTTATATCAAAATAATATAATTATAGTCTGACACAAATTATAAAGTATAGTGCGTTTTGAACTGAAGTCGTTGTGACTTTAGTCTGATGAGAAAAAATGAGAAAAAAATGAAGTAATGTGAGGCTAACACCATTTACCCATTTACTAAATAAAAGAAAAATTTGTCCGTTGAGTTGGAAAACAAAATCCAGAAATATTAGTCAATGCAAAGAAAAACATGTTTCCAATTGAAAGTTCTGGTCATTTTGATACCATCCAAAAAATTAAGTTTGATTCTAACTCTATTTTCTTACTGTTCCTATCATGCTACTCATTAATACTATACTTTTGTTTTTGGTACGATATGCAATGAAAGAAGGGAACACAATCATGTTGTTTTGGCAATTACATTATCAGTCTTATGTGATACATATTTGGTCAGGCTTGAATAATCTGTTAGTTAAAGAACATTCATGATAACTTGGTGTCATTATGCAGGGAACCATGAAGCTCATCTTTAGGTGGGGGCTTCCCTGTTTCATAGCAGAATGTGCCTACAAGATATGGTGGTACGTCTCAGGAGTATCACAAATACCACATTACGGTAATATATACGTGAGCGGCATCATTCTGTGCACATTAGAGCTATGTTCCTGGCTTTATAGAACCTCCATTTTCTTCCTGGTGTGTGTTCTCTTTCGACTTATCTGCTACTTACAAATACTCAGACTAGATGAGTTTGCTCGAGTTTTTCATCGAGAAACTGAGGTGGGGTCAATCTTGCTGGAGCACCTTAGAATGAGAAGGAATCTTCGGATCATAAGCCATCGTTTCCGAGGTTTCATTCTATCTTCTCTGCTTTTGGTGACAGCAAGCCAACTCATTTTTCTGCTTATGGTTACAAAACCCCATGCTGAAGTTGATATCATGAAGGCCGGAGAGCTTGCGGTAAATTTTCTTCTTAAGGGTCCTTAATTGAGAATTCCAATATGTTTTTGTTCAAAATGTTTGACATGTTTCAAGCACTAAATAGTGCAAATAGAATGTAATGGGTTGAGTTCAATGTTGCAGCTAGTGTCCATCACCCTGGTGAGTGGACTTTTCTTACTCTTGCGAGGTGCAACCAAGATCACACATAAAGCACACTCCGTTACAGGCCTTGCAGCTAAGTGGCATATATGTGCTACCATAAATTCATTTGACAACATTGAAGGAGAGACACCAACAACTGCGAATGCAATTTCAGCCCAAGCTATTGCTGCTAATATTAGTTGGGGATCATCGGATGATGAGGTAGGAGATGAGGAGGATGAGTTGGATAACACCAAATTGATGCCAATTTACACCCAAACAATCTCATTCCACAAGAGGCAGGCTCTAGGTAAATGGGGAATTTCTTAGTGGTACTTTTCTTGTCAGAAATATTAGTCCTGTGTTTTGTCCTGAGTTATCTAGCTTTTGATGCAGTGACATACTTGGAGAACAATAGAGCAGGAATCACAGTCTTTGGATTCATGCTTGACAGAAGCTGGCTCCATTCCATTTTTGGCATTCAATTGGCTCTTTCCCTTTGGCTACTTAACAAGACAATTGGTGTTTAGGGGCAGATTGTAACTGATGTGATGTGATCCTCTTATCTTGTTTGTTGTATATTTTTGATTTTTCACCCGTTCATTTGGATCTTTCTGGTTATGATCTGTAAAATGTAAACGATACACGTTTACAATAGGAATTTCTGAGACTATTGTGAATGTGACTGCGTGTTCTACTACAGTACAATGGAGCAAATTATAGTATCGGATGACACCGGTACAGCACATCGAATTGCAGAGGCAGAAACAATTTTGGTGGTGATATATGGCTGAAACATATATGTAAGTGTTCATTCAGTTTATAGATCAAAACAAAATAGTTATTAATAGTGTGATAAAACATATCCAAGTACGGAGTTTCTGTACAAATTTATTAAAGTTTAATAGTTTATTTTTATTCATTAATAACTAAATTTTATTAAATGTATTAGCTCCTTTACACTTGAGCAAAAGCCTTTTAGCATAGTTACGAATGTTTTCAATTGCAAAGAGTGGACTGTGATACACTACCTATGTGAATCTGGATACTTACCCTATTAAGCTTATTTTATTAGCGTTGTTATCATTTTTCTTTAGCTCGCCGTCTCATCTCAAACAATGGCCTATATGAGACAACTCATGTGGAGCTGGATCCTTGTAAATCTTAATCTTTGTTATTTTTCATTTTACTCAATAATCTTAATATAAATCTCAATTTTCTTCCCCTTTTTTCTCAATAATTTTCCCTTTGCATCTATTTAACAGTATTAAATACTCCTTTTAACTCACTTAAAACCTAAATCTAAACAATCTCTATAAATATAGGAAAGATGAAGTATAAACAATCGGCTAAAAACCTAGATTAAAAGAAATAATCTAGAAGCTAGTTACGAAAATTGTTTTTATATGAAGAAAGAAGAAATCGAAGTTCACGGTGGGTAATCAAATTATCCCTTTATCCATGCCATTGTTTTAGTTTAGAACTTTTTGTATGTGAATCCTTTTTCTCTTCTGTTATAGAAAAAAAAAAAGGTTCTTATTCTCTCACATTATTGCTTCCATTTATGATATATGGTACGTCTACACTTCATTTTCATTCCTTGTCTTTACTTTTTATCATGATATAGTTTAGAAGAGTACGTAAGACTTAAGAGCAACTACCATTATAAAAAAAAATGGGTTGAAATTTATTACGTACATATTTTTTAAAATTTTATTTCTACATGCCACTAGAAAGAAATTCTGATACCTGTAAATGAGATTATGACAAGGAGAACAATGCTATGGAGAGCAGAACAAAACCTAAGCCAAGCCAACTACGAAGTCATTTCCTGTATTTTATAATGCTAAACTAGAAGAAAGCGACTCATTCAAAGAAGCTTTGTAACTACCGAATTATTTTCTGGGGCGTGGCCCCTGATTTTGGAGGTCAAACTTTTTCATTTTGCATATTGCTAAGTTATTGATTTTAATAATCATTCTTTGGTGACTGACTATAAAGGGTTTTAGTCCTTCCAGAAACTCTCAAACAATGTATATAGTTCAATTGTTAAGCCAACATCCTATCTCAGAGCCACACACACAGTGAGGTCAAAGATTTTTGCCCCGGATTCTATACCATAAGATCACTCTTCTAATTAAATAATGCATGTAAGTTTTCTCTTTTCTTACTACAACATTTTATGTTCATAAAATTTAAAACTTATAAAACTTTGATCCTGAGGCTACTCCATTTGTTTGAAACCAAACTATATGTACATGTTTTACGAATGTTTTGGCAATGGTTGATGATGGCAGCAACATTCTCATCACGTTCCCAAGTTTGGGAACTGGGACAGTGACAACGTTCCATACACTGCATACTTCGAGCATGCACGCAGAGAAAAGGGTGGGAGGATGATGAATCCTAATGACCCAATGGAAAACCCTGATGCCTTCAAGAATGTGAGAGTTGGTGAAAATATGGTTGATGCTGATGAAGTGATGGGTTCTGATGGGTATTCCCACAAGGGAAATTCTTTGGAAAATGGAAGGTTTGGGGCTTTGGGAAACCACACTCAAGGACATATGCGTGTCAGGAGCAGAGGAAGTGATGGTGGCTTGACAGCAGAGTTTGTGAGTGAACAAAGACATTTCGAGCACTCAGTGAGCCACAAATCAGATCACAAGCGGAACATATCCAAAGGAGGAAGCAGCCTTAAGAGCTTCTCTTCGTCAAGTCATAATACAAACAAGAGTAGAAACTCTTCCTTTAATGAAAAACCGGTAATTTCCTCAAACCATCTTCAAATATAAAATATTTAGATTCTTTCGTGTTTAGATATCTTTTATGACATTCCATGTTGTTTTCTTCATCTTGGTCTTTTCTATGGTGATGAAATTTATGGATTTGGACTGCATGGGTGCAGAACCAAAGAACACCTGCAATACCCAAATTTGGTACTTGGGATGTTACAAATCCGAATTCAGGAGAGGGTTATACTGCTATATTCAGCAAAATAAAAGAAGAGAGGCAAATCAAGTCCACCAACATCACCAACACTCCACCACTTAACAAACCAAATATTGAGAATCAATATGCAGGATCTTTCAAGTTATCTAAGGTGATGCCATATAATATCACTTCATATCTGTTTTATTTTTTTCTCGTTTTTCTTCTACTTTCAAACTATACTGATTAAGAAAGTTTATTTGACGTAATTTTCTAATTTAATTTATCAGTAGTGCTAATGTGGTGAATATTTTCATAATTTGATGCAGTACTGTTGCTGTTTGTTTGCAAGCCAGAACAAATGAGAGCAGAATCTAATATGAAATTGAAGCACAGAGTAGGTCTCATCTGTGTCATTGACTTTGTTTGCCCCCATTAAATGGTTCTATATATTTGGGATGTTTATGTATATTCTTCAAATTGTTTCAGTTTGATTTATGCAAGCTTTTTGTCATTCTATTGTAATGTATTAAGGAGCACATATTAATTGAGTGAAGGAAAACCAATTTGTGAGTGTGAAATTTTAAGGCAAATGGGGAATCATCCATGAAATACTAATTATAATACTATAAAACTTTAACTTTTTACATCACTTTTATTATAGCAATTTAATTGTCTCTTTATTCTATTTGAACAATTTTATAAATTTCCTAAACAAATAATTGAATAATTTTAGAAATATCTGGAACAGTCAAACCTGTATAATACAATGACTTGTAACATTATTATGGTAATTAATTAAATAAACTTCATAAGTTTAAATGGTACAAAAATAATATTTTGAAATTTAAATTAATAATAATCTGTTCAATGTATGATTATTTTTGCATCTAAAATGATTTTAAATATGTATCACTAAATTTTCATGAAGATGACAATACATTTTAATGAATACACACTATTTCTAAGAATATATGTTATAATAAGATTGAGATGAGAATTATCTTTCTTATATATTAGAACTTTTGGGACATTGATATTCAGATATAATCAATATTTTTTCCATCTATTGTATGTATATAGTATATGTTTAAGCGCATTCATAAATAAAGCTACAGGTAAGAGATACTTGCAAAACACAGTTAAAGATATTAAATTAGTTGAGGACATTAATGTTATCACTTGATTATAATCAAAAACATGTATGTCCAATTATTTGAAGTTATTGAATATTGTGTTATTCTAAGTACATACAATCAATATGCATATTATATATAATCATGTATCATTTATTATCAGCAAACATGAATAGTTTATAATAGTTTTGCGTTTTTTTTTAACTTACTTAAAAGATAGTAGATTGAATGGAAGGGGGATATACGCTTGAACTTTTTTTATTTATTATTAATATTAAGGTAATTAATTTTGAGATTTTAATAATATAATTGTAGAATTATATATTATTTGCGAGTTAAATCTCATGATGGTGGCTTAAGCAAAAATTATGGAATCACTTTTGTAAAAATCAACACTATCAACTCAAAATTAACATAATTAAATTTCACATTATATTTTTTAAGATTACAGTGTAATATTGAGTGAATTGGATTTTAATTAAAATAAATTTTAAACCTAATTAAAAATTAAGAGTGTTTTCTAGTGCATTTTAAGTGAATAATTTTTAATTTAGATAAAAGTCAATTAAGATATTTCTAATATTCATCTCTTTCTTGAATACAAAATGCATTAACACACATAAGTTATCATATGAGCATAATTTATATAGAAACTAAAATTTATTATTCCGTTATTTACCATTTTGTAAATGTTAACACATATGTGCAAAAGATTGTACAAATTATTATAATTAAATATATATTTATGTTAGCTTAATTAGTTTTCTTAATTATTATCTTTTAATGAACCTTTAACAATTTTAATCATAATCTCAATTCTAACTACTGGTTTAATTATAAGTCACTTATCTTATATCTAATCTAGTTTCGTTTATTAAATTATTCCTAATAATACCTATCATTTTGAAGTAAAAAATAGTCAAAATGATCATGATTAATGCATGATACAGTAGCTTGTAGCTGACAAGAAACGGATCTCTTTGACTTGGGAGGGTGTGACATGTGGATGGAAACGGCCAGATCACAATGGCGCCCAAATTCAAAAGTTTGAAATGGCAAAAACAACAAAGGTGTATCCAGTGCAGACCTGTCCACGCAGTCATCCCGTGGATAAACAATCAACGGTCTCACATTAAATTCTATCGACCTCGTGGGTCCCGCTCCTAATCAAAATTAAATCACACCGAAAGTGATCACTGCATCAAAATCCATCATCATATTCAAAGTCAGGCACCCAAGCGGATATTTGAAACTGATAAGAGCCCTCTATCGAATTTGAATTCCAACGCCGAATTGAATCTGAGAGGTAGTTCCGAGCGATTTCCGAAGATGAAAAACGGGTCGCGTTCCAAAGAGTATCAGGAATGGTTCAATTTGGCTGATTCAGGTTAGTTCAACACTTTTCCTCACTCCAAAATTTCATATTGCAACAATTCGTTTTGATTTGGTGTTTGGCAATGGGATGTGGCAGATGGAGATGGACGAATATCTGGAAACGAGGCTACTAAGTTCTTCGCTCTCTCCAACTTGTCGCGCTCGCAACTCAAACAGCTTTGGAATCTTGCCGATGTCAAACGACAGGGGTTTTTGGGTTTCCCGGAGTTCGTTACTGCAATGCAGGTAGCAAGTTTAATTGTCTTTTCATTTCATTTGTTGTCGTTTTGGTTTCTGGCTCTTGAATTCGAATATCTTCCTTGTGAGAAAACAGTTGGTTTCGCTGGCGCAAGCAGGGCAAGAACTTAACTCAGATATCCTCAAGACTCAAGGTAAGTGTGTGCTTTCATAATCGTTCCTCCTCCATCACAAATTAAGATGGGTTTAGAATACGATCTAAGTTCATTTAAGTTCATTGCTCTGTTTTTTCTATTTTGATCGATTACAGTTGATAAGGAAAATATTAAACCTCCTATGTTAGAAGGACTCGATGATTTATTAGCAGTAAGTTTCGCTTTTCATCTCATCTCATTTTATGCTTTATTTATTTGTGGATCGTGCTAATTAATTCTATTGATTCCTTTCCTTCTTCATTTCTTTCCAGCAAAAGAGTTTAACAATTACTACCTCGCCCGATGTAATTGGTTGGATACAGAACTCTTTGTAGTTAGTTATATGGTTGTATTCTTTGATTTATTTGATTGGATTGTTTGACCTGTAACTTGTAGGGATTGCTCAGCCTCAAGTTTTTCCAACTAATCGGTGGTTTGGTTCAAAATCTTCAAAGAAAGTGAGTTCTGAGTTCTGTTATTTATTTTCAGGTCTAGAGGTTTGTCCTAGGTTTCAATGTCACATGTTTCTTTGTAATGAATTCCATTTTGTTCAATTAGTTATTGACGCTGGGTATTCATTATTTTGGAGATGAACTAACCATTTCCTTTTATCTGATTCTTCTGTGATTGAGAGTCAAGACTGGAGAGATTTTCCCAATACTTATTCGCCAATAATACTTCCACGAATGAGTTTAAACAAAACGATCAAACATATAGGTTGAGAGTTATGCTACAATCTGGATTGTAGAGAGTGGATGTATCATTTATTTATTTGTAGTCCATGTTCTTACCCATTTCCATCCATTATTCTGATGAGTCAAATCATGTGTGCAAGTAAGCAAATGGAGAGATTACTTGATAATTCTTCTTAAAATTAGTTTTTGTGATTGTTCAAGTTGCCTCGTGTGCATCTTCTTTATGATATTCGTTGCTAGATATTTCCTAATTTTCTGATTATAATAGTTTGTTTTTTTGTTAGTTACCTCTCAATTCAGTTACATCAATCATTGATGGCTTGAAGAGATTATATATCGAAAGGTTAAAGCCGTTGGAAGTTACATACCGATATAATGATTTTGTGTCTCCATTGTTGGTAAGTACGAACTACACTCAGTAGCGTTTGCACCCTATCTATAAATAAAAGACACAGAATTTTGTCAACTGTGTTTTTGGCGCATGGTACTCTCTCCAATTACGATATGATATATCACATAAATATGGCGATATTAACTTCAGGAATATCTTGATTTTCCCTTTCAGACCAACACTGATTTTGATGCTAAACCCATGGTCATGCTTCTTGGTCAATATTCAACAGGAAAAACTACATTTATAAAACACTTGTTAAGATGTGATTATCCGGGTAGGTTAAGTTCCGGACAATATAGTTGTTTATTTATAAAAATAAATGATTTATTGATTCTCGATCCTAATAACTCTTTGTACAGGAGCACATGTTGGACCAGAGCCTACCACTGATAGATTTGTTGTTGTCATGGTAAGAGAAGTTTCCTTTATGTTCTTGTATTGCCTCTTCTGGAAGTCAATAAAGTCCAAACAGAAAAATATATGTGAAAAGAAATCGAAATCACGGTGTAGTTGTTGCCAAAATTTGTTTCCATAAATTCTGTCGTGTTCTGATCGTGCTCATGGTGCTTGCTTCAAAACTTTATTTATTTATAGTCTGGACCTGATGAGAGGAGTATTCCTGGAAATACCATCGCTGTTGATGCTGACATGCCTTTCAGCGGCTTGACAACATTTGGAGGTTCTTTCTTATCAAAGTTCCAATGTTCTCAAATGCCACATCCTGTGAGTCTTATTAATATTTCCAAGTCTAATGACTTTGTCATTTTTTGTGTTGGAACATGAAGCAATTTTTTCTTTCAGCTGTTAGATGAAATAACACTTGTGGACACTCCTGGAGTCCTGTCTGGAGAGAAACAGAGGACTCAACGAAGCTATGATTTCACTGGTGTCGTGTCTTGGTTTGCTGCAAAATGTGATCTCATTCTTCTCCTGTTTGATCCTCATAAACTAGACATCAGTGATGAGTTTAAACGTGTAATCACATCTTTACGTGGTAATGATGACAAGATAAGAGTGGTTTTGAATAAGGCAGATCAAGTTGATACTCAACAAGTAAGACAATAATATCAACCATGTTACCTGGTTTATCATATTTATTATCTAACTTAGTGTACTTACGTGAGCAATCGTTATATTGTAGCTTATGAGAGTTTATGGAGCATTGATGTGGTCATTGGGGAAAGTTCTGAACACTCCCGAAGTATCACGTGTATACATTGGGTAGGTTTGTTATCTTTCAAAAATGTGTAACGTTCCACCGTTTTTCGTTTGCAAGTATTTAATCGTTCTTTCAAATTTACCGTCTTGCAGTAGTTTTTAGAATTCAAAAAACAAAGATGGCATTGTGAATATTTCTAATTTTTTGTCCAAATAAGAATTGTAATGCATAGTATCTTTTGGTGATACTCACATTTTATCACTTTATATTGGTAATTTATTAGTTAGTTTCCCTTTTAATTCGATGTTCTTTAGTTGTAAATGTATATTTTCTTTCTTGTCTTCACAGCTCATTTAATGATAAGCCTATGGATGAAGGCTTCGTTAGTCGACTAGGACAGGATCTGTTTGAGAAGGAACAAAATGATCTGCTTGCAGATTTGATAGATATTCCAAAGAAGGCATGCGATCGCAGGGTATGTTCGTTAATTTCATATTATTTGTCTGACTGAGGGATGAAGATTGAGTTTAATTATATGTATGCCTTTTACCTCATGTCAGCTCCAATGTATATTGATTTCGTGTTTCAAAACTTGTTCTGTTTAAAATGGTGCAGATCAATGAATTTGTGAAACGCGCTAGATCTGCTAAAATTCATGCGTATATAATTAGCCACCTTAAGAAGGAGATGCCTGCAATAATGGGCAAAGCCAAGGTTCAAAAGAGACTTACTGACAATCTCGAGGAAGAATTTGCAAAGGTCTTTCATCTATCACTTCCCCGTACTCTGGGTGCTTAATTTTCCGGTACTTACAATTCAATGTTTTTGCAAAACAGGTTCAAAGAGAGTTTCATCTACCTGCTGGTGATTTTCCCAATGTTGAACACTTCAGAGAAGTATTGAGTGGATATAGCATCGACAAATTTGAGAAACTAAAGCCCAAAATGATTCAAACCGTGGATGACATGCTTGGATATGAAATACCAGAGCTTTTAAAGAAATTCAGAAATCCTTATGATTAAAATAATAAATGTTACGTTGTCATGATGTATGTTTGCAATTGTGAGATGTTTGATGTTCATTATTAGTGGATAGTGGACGGTTTCATTCACTTAGCAATTGGATGGTGACCCACCATGAGGGGTACAACAAATCAAGCATTTCTTGCAATGTTGTAGTGGGTTACTGGTTATTGTGGGATAACCAGTGTTGATAAATTTTGAATGTGTTGGTGCTCAGTGCTGACTGGTACTCCTGGAGTTGAGTTGGATTGTCCAGGTCCTAATAACTAGTAAAAACATGTGCTACCAATGGAAGTCATTTTTTTTATGATTATATGTTGTATAGATGTTTGCATATGCATATTTTTTTTTTTTATTAAACATGCTTTATAATACAATATTAAGAAAAAAATTATTTTCAAAGGTACCATTTGGGAAAACATGCACTTTGAAGGTCACGGAAAAGTATAAACAAAAGGCTAGAATAGATAGTAGCCTTGTTGACTGGAGATAGAATGGATTTCAAAAAATATAGTAGATGCCTGAAGATAGGAATTTATTAACTATACGGTTAGTGAGAGAAATGCATGTTTATAGTAAGAATTTGAGTTTTGCGCGTAGATTTTCGAACTTTTTATTTTTATTTTTAATCTTTCTAGTCAGAAATATATTTTGAATTTTATTTTCTTTTAGTATTTTGTGTAATAATAAAAAAGAAAAGGTAAAGTAAATGCGTTTTTATTTTCATGAAAAGTGAAAATAATTCCACATATAATCACTTAAATGTAGTACTTTCAATATACTATATCAGATACTAATTAATGTTATCTAACCCAATAAAGTTTGCTTGAATGGAATATAAGTATTTCTAATATTTTAATAATAGAGATATTATATTAATCACATATTATGAAAATAAAAAAAATAACAGAAATAAATTAATTTATTATAACATAATTACTAATAACTTTCATAATAATTATTTATTATCTGTTAATATATTTTAACTAAAATTATTCACATAATAATTATTTATTATTTATTATTTAACAACCTACAATAGCATAAGCAATATATTATCAAAAGTGTTATGTGGAATTAATATTTTTGTATTAGATGTTAATATTTCATCAATCAAATTATATTATCACATGTACTTATATTCTGATTATATTTTATATAAACAGTTGAGGATTAAATGTATTTTTATCTCTAAAATATTGTTATATTTTGTTTTCTCACTTTTTTTTAACGGATAATTCCTCTAATTTTTTTTACCCTTATTGTTTTATTTTAGTTTTTAATATATATTTACTTTATATTTTTCTACAATCTTATTATTTTTTTATGTCTTCAAAACAAACATTAGAAATATACATAAAGAATATTCATAATATCCTCACTTAATCTAAAACTAAAAATTACTACAACATAGTCTCTATGCAACATTCACTTGTTATTTAAGTGAAAAAAAAATTAAGAGGATCTGATTCTCACTAGAACTATCATTTATAAGTTGAAAGACTTATGATTGAATACTTAAATCATAATAAATGTTTTTTAATCTAAAATGAGTTATCCTCTATGCCTTATTCAAATTACACATGTTTTAATTCAATTAATTTCAAAACATGAAATCTATTAAACAACACAATCTCTAAAAATTAACTTCAAATATTTTAAAGAAGAATGCAACATCAATAATCCAAACTACCACATATCAGTTAATAAAAAAGTTTACATATACCAACTAAGTCATATATCTCTCATATACATGTGTAGAATTAATTATAGTAAACATAATCCCTTGGAACAATGTCTATCATTTTATTTCAAGAGAGTCTACCTCACTCAAAATAAACAATTCAACAATTTATATCTTAATTTAAGAACAAAATTCATAGTATCTATATGAGGGTTTTAATTTCATCAAGTTTCATTCTCTTAGTTACTATTTCTTTCAAAAAAAAAGTAAATCAATCTAGTTTTCTTCACCTTAATATTGTGTTCTTAAACTTATCTAAAGACTTCAAAATTTAAAAATGTCTTAATTTGCTTTGGGAAATCTAATTTACAAACCAGACATATTAATATGAACCTAAACTAGTAAAATTTAATCAATTTGCCTTCAATATCACATGCAACTATCCATGCATGCGACAAGAAAATAAAAACTCACTCAAAACCAATGCGATATAAGAAATTATGTAAAACAATATTCAGAAAAAAAAACTTAAAATTTTATATTTATAACAATAAAATATTTTAGATAAATAAAAATTAAATTTATCTCATATTATATATAATTTTTACAACTTTCAAATAATACAATATTCATTATTCATTATATTTATTTTAAAAACTTTTAAAATAGATCTCAAAACATATCATTAAGAACTGCAATTGAATTTTCTATATACCATTAAAAAAAGTTGATATATTAAAAAGAATAAAGAATAAAGCTATAAAAAATATTTTAGTGGAATAATAAGTCAAGATATATTTTTTAGGGAAATAAGTATATACGAGTATGTTTTAAGGATATTTAAACCAGCATTTTATTAATATTTTCAAACTTGAATGAAACACGTCTTAATGGATGGAAAATGTACATTGTTCGTCATTAGCAAATGGAATGGTAATGGTTACAGTGCAATATGCCTGGTAATTGATTACTGATGAAGAACCAAAAATGGTGGAGGAACTGTGGATTGAATGGACATAACCTATCTCTCAGTGTCATCCCACTGTAAAGGTAGGACAACATAGTTCATTTCCTTCTCACAATCCACAAAGAAAAATTATAGTTTGATATTCACAAACCAACCATTCTCTCAGTTGTTTGTGTTTCTGTTTTAATGGAGAGGATCAAACTTGGCATGAGATTTGAAGGTAAGGTGGTCATTGTGACGGCTTCCACCCTGGGAATCGGCTTCAGCATAGCCCAAAGGCTCGGTTTGGAGGGTGCATGTGTTGTCATCTCTTCTCGGAAACAGGTTAACTAATTGGTGCTTTCAGTTTCCCACTTTTCAATCTACCATACCCGAATTCGAAATCATTGAATAAATTAAAGTGTTTGCGCCAGTTAATCTAACCTTTTCAAGGTAGTTTCTGTATGGTAGTTATTCATGGCATGTTGGCACTTGGCCACCCATATGAAAGTCCTCTGTTTTAGTAGTTGGATATGAAAAATTCATTTTTTTTCCTTCAACTGATTCATTTTGTCTTTGGAAAATGAGAGGAAAAGGGTTTTGGAAGAATTCTGTTTTTTAATGGACATTTGTTACTGATATTTGTTCGTTACTGTAGCAAAATGTTGATGAGGCTGCTGGCAAACTGAGAGCTAAAGGAATCGAAGTATTGCCTATTATTTGTCACGTTTCAAATCCACAACATAGGAAGAATTTGATCGACAAAACTTTACAGGTGAGACTTTAAAGTTACTTTAGATACACGATGAAATTTTTATTGGTTTAGAAAATATATTGTCCAAGCTCAATTGAAGTCCCCTGTAGATTTCATCTCCTCCAAGAATAAGAAGTTTATTCCTTAGTTTTGTTCATTTATCAATCGGCTAAGGAAATGTTATCTGACTGATGAATCATATTTTATTAGTAGCCTGAAGCATGCTTAGATAAACTTCTTGATAAACATGAAAGTCAAACACATGAAGTGTCTTTAAGTTAAATTTTTATAGGTGATGCAAAAATCTGACATAAAATGACCAATTTCCCTGGTTTCGTTACAGAAGTATGGAAAGATAGATGTTATTGTGTCGAATGCTGCCGTACATCCTTCTGTAGATCCCATTTTGCAAACACAAGAATCGATCCTTGACAAGCTGTGGGAGATAAATGTCAAATCCACTATACTTCTTCTCAAGGTAACTAACAATCTAACATAGTAACATGGCAAAGCCAAAAGACGCTAAGAACAAATGCAATATATATTACGTGTTCAAGTATATTCTCTTAATGTAACTCCATGGAATATGATGAAATTGAAATTTTGTGTAGTGCTTTATCCATTTCATGGTTTATACAGGAAGCAGCTCCTCACTTGAAGAAGGGTTCTTCTGTTGTACTCATTTCCTCACTTGCTGCTTATAACCCACCACCTGCCATGGCTATGTATGGAGTGACCAAAACAGCAGTTCTTGGACTTACCAAAGTAAGTACTTGGCTTGGATTTGCTCCATTTCCTTCAAAATCGCGAAAGTGTTTTTAACTTTATTTTTCTTTCTATATGGTTACTTTATTTTACTCCTTGTGTTGTGTAGGCTCTGGCTAGTGAGATGGCACCCAACACTCGGGTGAATTGTGTTGTTCCTGGAATTGTGCCAACTCATTTTGTTGCACTTTATACCTCTAATGATGCTACAGTGAGTATCTATTATCCCAAATAGAGTTTTAGTTTTAACTATCAATTAGCAATTTGAATGGATTTTCTTGGTGTTGTATTGTAGAGGGAGGAACTTGAAAGGACGACATTGATTGGAAGGCTTGGTACAGCTGAAGAAATGGCTGCTGCGACAGCGTTTTTGGCGTCTGATGATGCTTCTTACATAACAGGAGAAAATCTCGTGGTTTCTGGGGGAATGCCTTCAAGGTTGTAGTAGTTCCACTTTGTTGAAACTCGTTAAAAATGTCAATTATAAATTTCTGAACATTAATTTGAGTGAGTGTTTTGAAACCAAAAGATCAGAGTGATGACTATTAGTATGCATGCTCGTTCAACCTGAACATTTTAACAAATGATAGCACACACAAGAAATAGTAATGTAAAGCGCATTTTAACTTGATTTCAACCAACATTTATACAACAGTATTGTGGTAACATGGACGGTTTTCGATTTTTACAACTACTAACATAGGCAGCGTACAACATATCGACTTAAGAATACAAGTTAACCAAACTTGACAAATAAAATTTAACTACATTCCGGCTAGAATTAGCTCAAACATAAGAACACAACTACTTTGAACCCCTTCGGGCCCCTCTACCTATGTATATAAATAAGCAGAAAAAGTACAATGCAACTTCGTGGATATATCGATCGATGACTGACCTTCTCAAAGTGCTTGTAGTTGGACTTGTGAATCCTTGCGTCATATTAATCAAATCTTCTGATTATCATGACAATCTTAGTAGTGCGCTTAGCATAATCTTCCAAGCCATTTTACACAAAAACCCGCAAGTGGAAAGTACTTTGATTCCTTAGTGTGGATTTCCCCATCAGTTTTGTCATTTCAGAAGTGTGTGTGACACACTGATTCGCGAGCAAAAGAAAAACCTAAACAGGGATGACATCAGCATTTTGGTTATCTTCGCATGTCAAGATTAGCCCTTCAACATAGGTTGGCAAAAGACAGCGGATCCACTGGCAGCCTGTTGAGACAGGCTCTGGCGAAGGTACAATCATGAGCACATTGTCGTGTCGTTGAACAACTCCCATCACACTTACGGTGCTACCTTCTTTGATGTACCTATGCATTTCCAAATTTACTTTATAAGTACTACGTCACAATTAGGAAGGAAACCGTTAAAAAAGAGAGAAAACAAAGAACACTTTCGAATAAATAGTAAACTGCAGAATAAAGCAGTCCATACCCTTCCTTGAGGCGCATGATCCTGTCATCGCTAGAGAGTTTGCGGTCTGCAAGCCAGCCTAAGAAATTAGGAGACAACTCTTTGTTATCCTTTGTTACATCAACCACAGTATTTGGTTCCACAAAAGGGGCAACCTTGGCACCATAGCCTGCTTTCACCAATGCTCTTAATCCAGACTGAAAGTCTGATACGTAGAAATCCGCCACATATTTCTGTTCATAGAAGATAATGAAAACTTTGGCATTATGTAGAGTAAGAGAGACCTGATTATTACAATGTATGGTCATCAAGAAGCCTGACAAAACCAAACATATAAACCACAATCTTTACACAGCAGTTTCTCACCTTAGAAAGGTTGCTGGTACTGAAGACCAGATTACAAGATTCAATAAATTTACTGATTTTGGTGATACGTAACACATGTAGAGGATGTTATTGACTGTAAAACCATTCCAATCAAAGTGATAAAGTGGAAATAATTATCAGTTGATGTGTGAACCAAACGTGAAAATGTATATGCATTCATCAAAATGAAAAGGCTCTAAGATAATCTTGCAAGTAGTTTTCTTATGCAGACTATAAACAATTGTGTGTCAGGGTTTTTGACATTTTGGTGGGTTTTACGCATTTCAATTTGGTGGATTGGTGTGGTTGGGCACCACAAGCATAGGAGTAAAACTCAATCCATCAAAAGCATGGATGGGAAGGCTCCTAAGGTTGTTTTTAAGTTTCAATTGAGCATCCATTGCAGTGTTTTTGCCTATTTCAATGGAATCACCATTTCCATCTTCATTTTCTGTTTAAATCTAGACACATGCAAAGTATAGACAGAAGTTAAATATACCAAGAAAGTGGAGACAGTTGAAGTGACATATAATAGTATTTCATTCTAGTAATATCAAATTAACCCCCAAGCATATTTATTATTGAGCAAATTACGTTGACATGAAGCTATATTGTTAAATCAAAATATTATATATAACTGGGAACAGGGCCTAACCTAACAAGTATAAAACAGTAATCTACACACACCCAAGTCTTAGATGGCATCAAACACGAATCGGAGCTCTAGGGTCTCCTTAATTTAAGTTGCTTTAAAATTCCTTTCTTACCTACAAATCAACTTGTTACTCCTCAAGCACCTATTCATTGTGTGTTTTAGGTACCAAACAAGTCAATGAAGGTCTCTGTGCATAAGTGGTTCTCTCTTTTATTAAACTATGGCTGACCCTAAATCACTAATATACACAAAGTATCAATAAGAATTAAACCAACTAACCTCGGAGTATCTAGAACCCCAAGTAAAGCACCTGTGTTTAGGATTTGCTGATTTTCCACCCAATCCTTTATACTCATATAATTCAGTGGAGACATATACACATCTCGGTACTCTTTGGTAGGATGACTCCAAAGGAATGCTGCCACAGGTTACAACCTACAGGAAGAGACAGGATACATATAAAAAATACATTATAGCAGCTAACAGGGATACAGGCATCAAGGCCTGTATAGGACATTATCATCCATCCATATAACAATCCTATTTGAGTGCATTGTGATAAAAGTCTAGAAGCAGTTCAGGGATTACTATTAAAACCAGATATTAACTAATAGCATAGCAACTGACAAGCCTGATATTATGATATATCCACAATTACACTGCAAGATCAACAACCCTAAATACCATCCACAACCAGAAGAAGCCAAGAAATTAATATTAACTTTACTTATGTCAAGAAATTTCGATTACATTTACACGCCAACCATTCTAGTAAAAAGTTAAATATGCGATCCTTCCTTGTTCCTCTACCACCAAATGCAAGCTAAACATCATCTTCCCTGACCACCATGTCTGCTGAATTCATGAAGAGACATCTACTCTTATTCAAGTTTCTGAACTAAGTAAATAATTCTACAACAAGCAAGTTAACTCTTCTCTTTTCAGCCACGTTATAGACCTTCCAGTTTGTACGATAGACCTTCCAGTTTGTACCGCCAAATGAACAAAGCAAATCCATACATGGATATCAGAACAAAATCTACAAACTTATAAATACTTCCACTCGAGACTCTAACGCGAGAAAATAAAATCTTTCAACATATAGGACAACTCCAAAAGAAGCAGTCGCAATCACCACGACCAAATTCACTTGTGGTGTAAGTATCAAACCCACATCAAAACCCCATACCTAACATCACATTATTAAAAAAAAAGCAAGAAACAAAAAGAAAACTAGAGAGAAGGATATATCATAAATAAATAACGTTAAGTTAGATGTTAGCTGAACAAAACAAATAGCATGCCATCAAGAAGAATCCTCATTTTATGATCATGAGACATCACTAAAGAATGATTATACCATTATCGTTATTAGCATAGGAAAGAAAGAAAATTACCCCGGTAACCTTAACGTACTGTCCATCAATGGCGCCTCTGAGCTCAGCATCAGGGTACCTTTTCACAAACCCTAAAAGCCCTCGTCTCCCCCAAACGCAATTCCAACCGATCAAAACCACCACGGGCACAATAACGGCTCCGAGAGCCACCAAGATCACAGCTTTCTTCACTGCCACCATGAGAAACACCCCAACGAGCAAACTCATTGCCACGACCACCATGAACACCCACACCACCGCCCTTGACACCCTGAACCCCACCTTCACCTCCTCGTTCAGACTCGTCACTGCCGACCCATACACTGTCTTCCCCGCCGGCGCTACCGCAGAGGGTTGCTCCAGCTGCCCCGACCGCCGACTCCCAACTGAGCCGGATCCCACCGGACCCGACGTTATCAGGCCCGTCGGCTGCAGCGCTATCGGGCCCGACCCAGACGACTTCCGTGACATGGGACCCGACCCGCTGAGCCTCCCTGCTGCGGGGCCCGAATTTGGCCCGGATCTCACCGACCCGGATGACGGCCGCGACGGCTTCTGATCAACGCCGGGGATTTCTAACATTTTCCCCAGCTCGCCGGACTTCTTGGGGTCCCCGCCAGTGTACGGTACGGAGCGTGAGGTCATTGTCGGCTGGCGCTCTTTCAGCTGTTCGGGTCGACCCGACACGTATAGGCCACTGCTGAGCTGGTGCGAAGGGATTCGCGTCCCCATTTGAGAAAAAAGAGCAACTTTGGCTTCACAGAGCAAAAGGGTATGTTTCTTCCTCCTATTCCTAAGGGGGTGATAGTGTTGGTGTTTGCTCCTGCACTTCACTTGGTGTGTGTGTGTTTGTGTAAGTGTTGGTGGTGGTGCAAGTGGAAGGAGAACTAAGTTAGAAGTGGGAGAGGCTGAATGGAATTGCAGAATTGGGGTTGAGGTTCCTGATAATGACACCTGTGTCCCTTGTCTGTCTCTTTGGCCAAATAGCTGTGCTAATAATGTTGGGGCTCTGGAGGGTATACCACATTGTTGCTGGTTTATTTGCAGTTTGGTGTTTCTTCTGTCCCCACGCTTCCTCCTTCTTTTACCTTATTACCCCTTTTCTCCTTTTTTTTCACCTTTTTCCTGTTTGTTTTACCTTTTTACAACTTTCTTTGCTTTTTTTTTTTTCTTTTCTTTTCCCTTTTTGTGCTGATTCCAGAGAAGGCAACCAACTGAGACAAAACTACGGTAGCCCTCAAACATGGTAGTTTGTACTGATAATGTGGTCATGATGTTCTGTTCTGTTATGTTCATTCAACTGGTGCCTTCTTTTTATCTCTCCACACAACTCTATTAAATGCTGGTTTATGTCACACTCCTAATAAATCAATTTTACATTTTTACATTAGATTATATTGTGTTAAGGCTTGTTTAGTATAAATTCTTTTATAATTATTTATAAAATAATAACAATGTAATTAATTATAACTAATTATTTGAGTTTTTCTTGATATCATAATCAGCTCAAAGTTTTCAAAATAGTGTTTTAAACTTCCTTTAATATAGTCGTTCATTTTAAGTTAACACATTTCGTTTTCAATTCTACTTTTGAAAACAAAAAGGTGAAAGTTCTAAATTTGTTAGTATCTATATATCACTTTCCATATATTTCTTAAAACAATCATTATTTCGCATGACGTAAAATTTGAATTAATCTCTGAACTTATAAAAGGTTATTTACGTATTTTATTTTCTTGCATTGATTTAAATGTATTTATCGACAAATGTATATATGTAATAATTATATAATACAACAAAGGTCTATTTAAATTAACTCGAGACTTTATTCTTTAACTATTGCCGTAGAGATTGGTCTATTTTATATGATAATATTTTTTTCAAAATTAGTATACTTATTTCAACATCATAAAATAAATAGTTAAGATAAAGTATATATTTTAAATAAATTATATTTTATAATATTTAAATTATAATATTTAATAATAAATTTAAAAAGTATGAATGCGCATCTCTTATTATACACATGTGTTTTCAGTAGTATTAATTAAATAGATTTATATAAAAAAATATATTTTTAGATATACACTTGAAATCTCAATTGTCAACTTTGTTGACTAGCAAGAAGCACACTTCTCAATCACTATTCCCACAAGTTGACTGTTTCGAAATTAGAATCCTCAAATTTTATTGGTGATGGATCAACATGTTTTTTCATTTTTAGCCAATTATTTTGGTTTTGTAATTTTTATTTTATTTTTTCATTTTTAAAAATCAGAAATATTATTATTTTTCTTTAAAATTCAACTTGAGATGAATAAATAACATTTATTTTAAAGATATAGAGGTTTTCATTATTTATATGATTAACTCACTTTTTCATTAAACAATTAAATACTAACAATAATCATCAAACAATAGAAATTAAAAAAAATCTTGAAGATAAAAATGAAACAACATCTTTTACAAAAATCAAAGTCAAAACTCACTAACCTTGTGTGACTAAAAGCACATATAATTATAGATATTATGATTAAGCAGAAGTGAATTTGTTTAAAAGAGATTTTGGTGTCATTTTCTGTGTCATAAAGAAGTAGGACATGAAAAATGAGTATTAGAAGGTAGGGTCCTCTAGATGGATTCTCCATGGAAGAAAATTTTGTGACCTTATGTGTATCATATACAGAAATGATGGTGGATTCAACGGCAAGATGTAACTTCCTTTGGCCCATCACCGTCAAAAATAATGATGATATTAATTTGAAGGTGTGGGACTAATCACACTACTGAGTGACAATAATAGTAGTAGATCTACCATCCTTATCATGTGCCCACAAGTGGAAGCTCCCTCCTTCCTTCTTCTGTTATATACACCAAAACAACCTTCCATTGGACCATGCCCTAACTCCACTAATGGACCCTCCTCCCAAATTCAATGGTCCCCACTCTTTTATTACAAAATCACATGAATTTTTGTTATCTAATCATAAACATTTGGTGTAATTCTCAACTAATCACTCTCCTAGATTTTGGAGAATATTTTCTTTTTTAAGATTACAGCTTCTCTTATATTAATCATCACTATTCAAAATTTATCACACTCACATTTTCTTTTTATGTATATTTTATTCTAAAAAGTACAATTACTTAAAGTTTTAGTCGATATTCATTATCATTACAAATAATAACAATAAACTCTATTTGTTTATTTTATTTTTTTAAGAGCTGGTTAAATTATTTTAACTTATGAATATCAGATTTGTGACTAGAATTTATATTTTTATTTTTGTAAAAATATCTGTTTATAATAATCACACAATTTTATGATAACTGTATTATAGCGCGAGAAGGGTTTGGCGCAAAAGTAAGGATTGGTAGTGACGGTTATTAGTTAGTGAGATTCCCGCGAAGCAAATGGGGCATGTGAAGGTCAATATAGTAATTTTGGATTATCATTGTAGTCGGTGGGGGTATATATGCTAGTTCGGGGTTTGAAAGGACTAAAGTACCCTTTCCTATTAAAGGATGTGCTATGTTTGCTATATTGCTTTTACTGTTACTAAGAGTGTAATAAAAGATACATAGTAAAATGAATTGATAATTATTGTTGGTATATGTTTCTTACAGATATTTGTAATATATTTATATATAGTATAAATGATATATATAAAAATTTGTGTCAGTTTACATCATAAAAACAACTTTTTCATTTAAAAATAAAGTATAAAAGTAAATATTGTTTTCATGATTTTAAGAAATTATTGATATAAATACTTATGGCTTATGTACAATTTTAATCCTCATACTTTCTTTAATTTTCATTTTTATCTTTTCTTTTAAAATAGAGACATTTAATCTAATTCTTTTAAAAATATATATAATTTTTTAATTACATGTTAATTTATTTTATTTGAGCTGTTCAAAAAAATTATTTTATTTAAATTTAATTAAATTCTAAATTTAAAATATTCATTTAAAGGTGCTCAAGAATAAAATAATTAATTAAATGTAAAAAAATGATAAAATATTTTTTTTAAAATAAAAGAACATATTTTGTATTTGAAATAAAATGACCAGAGTTGTGTATTAAACAGAATAAAAAACAAAACATAAAATAAAATAAAAAATACAAAAACAAAAATTCTTCAAAGTTTAAAATAAAGTATTTGTACATTAATTAAACATGAAGAGACCTCTTATATGATACTTTTTATTTATATTTCATGTTTTTTTATGTAATTAAAATAATGATTATTAAAAAAATTAAAAAATAAGTCAAAGAAAAAGTTTGCCACAGAATTATAACAATAGGAGTAAAATTATGAGAAAAATGTATACATAGAAACTGTTATAAAAATTTGATATCTTCTTTATATTTTATTTTACATTATTAAAATAATAATTTATCTAATTAAAAAAAAACAGTTGAAGAAACAAATACTTGAAATAAAATTGTAAAAAACAACGTACACTAAAACTATTGTGAAATACAATATTATATTTATATGTTATTGTTAAAAAGAGTTATAAAAATAACCATAGAAAATGTTAAAGAACAATTACAATATAGTTAAAAAAAACAATAATAGAAAATTATAAGAAATATATATATACTAAAACAGTATCATATCATCTTTGTATATTAGTATAATTTTGGTGTTACCTAATTAAAATAACAATTTTTATAAAAATAGTAAGTATATATATATATATATATATATATATATATATATGAAATTGTAAAGAAAAAGATGTGTATACCAATATAGTTATAAAGAAAAATATCTCTTATATTAGTATAGATAACCCATTTAATAAATTAAAATTTAAAGATGTGATGAAATTATCCAAAACATACTCTTCTAAAGTTAAACCCAACCCTAGATGTTCACTACACTTAAAAATTTAATATTGCCCTTGGGACATGAAACTTGTGCTATTATTGTTTTTATGTAATATAAAGAAGTGAAGCTCACAACCAACTAGTAAAAACAAGGTTCCCAATTTAATTCAAATAAAAAATTCAGGTTGAATCATGAATTAAGCATTTGATGTTATTCATGACAGACACAAATGATTTTGACTCCAATTCCAATTAATGCATTAGGTTAGCTAACCAGTTAAAACATTTTAATGCATTAATGTATATTTTATTTTGTCATGGTGCATTAATGTATGTTATTGTTACATTTAATTAAATTGATCACATGTCTCAAAGAAAGATACCAGCATACTTTTCTATGTTAAAAACATCAATATTTTGATTGATTGAAACACACCAATAACATATTTATATGCTTCCAAAAAATATGGATTATTTTATGATTAACAATTATTATTTTTTGTGATAAGTACTTCAAAAAATATGATAATTTTGTATACTAATAATACATCAAAATTAAATGAAAACGTTAATGTCACTATATATGAAAAAGTTGTAGCATAAGCATAAGTGTTCACAACAATATTTTAAATAATAAAATTATTTACAACAACCACAACGATAAATTATTTACCCATCGGGATATGGTTAAATTAATAAACCGACATTGTATAAAAAAATTATCACAATTTAGAAAAAAATAGTTTGAATCATAAATTAGGAGGTTGAAAAAAAAAATAATTTTAATACACTAACAAGTATTTTACACGTCACACGGCTATGCTTTGAGTATAGCTAAAAAGTATTGAAATAAAATATATTTAAAATTATCATAAACGTAATAATTAGTTTAAATTCATTAAAATATAAAATTTAAATTTAGTAAAAAATAAAAACTTATTTAAGTATACGACTGACTGAAATTTCTAACTAAAAATAGTATAGAGTACAAAAAACAAAAGTAATTGAAATTAAAAATTTGAGAAAATAAAAATCTTAATAACAGTACAGAAAATACCTATATATCCATCTATAAACACCATATAAATCATCTAAAAGTAATGTATTTCAAAAGTTAGAATTACAACTTCCAAAATGCATACAACTTATCAGTAACTTAGTTCCTATAATCACTTTCAAGCTATACCATTATATGTTCACATGTTAATATATAATTATTATATATTTATTGTGGTCATCAAAATATAATATAATGCACAAGGTAAGTTTTATGTAAGGTAGTAGAAAAAGTTTTATGTAATGTTTGAGAGGGCATTCTAACTAAATACTCTTTTAATATGTTCTAAAAATCTACTTATTTTATTTATATATTATACTACAATATTAATTTAACCAACCCTTACACTAAGAAAGAAAGAAAAAATTGCAATTATTCTTTATGTGCAGGGTTGTGTCACTCGCAATTGTATCTTTAAATGTTGACGGTTCTTTATTTTTTTTTCCTACAATTTTTTTTTATGACTTAGACCTTCCATGTTTAAGATTAAGCGCTTGACTAAAACCAAATTTATCAAAAAAAATAAAGCTACTTTAAAATAATTAATAAATAAAAAAAAAGTGTTACAGGTTGTTTTAGGTGGTTTATAACATAATAGCCTAAAGTAGAGTCTTTGTTAGGCTACTTAAGTTTGTGGGTTTTTGTGTGTAGGAGATGTTGGATTCAAATAAGGAAACAACTCCCACTTTAGTTTGTCATGAGTGACTTGGACAGAAAAAGAGATGTGTAAAGTTCCCATTTCAAATACCTTTTCAATATTTAAATCAATAACGAAGGTAGCTCATCTTTTGCTTTCTTAAGCTAAATCACACGTACTCCCAATCTTTCCCATTACGTATCTCAACTCATTAGCTTTTGCATAAACTATTCAAAAGGGTTTTTAGTATCATTATGAAATACTCCTTCTACGTTCACACTCCTTCTCTCTATTCTATCATCGTTTATGATTATCGAGAACTAGTTTATGTATGTGTATGCAATATTCAACCATATTGAACTTCAAACAAACCATACCAGCAAAATAAAAGAAGAAAGATCAATATTCAACTTCATACATATTTTTTTGGCCATACTTGGAGATTCAAACTTCTTTTTCAAATGATTGAACTTGAAGTTACTTTATGTGAAGATCAATAATGCATGAACTTATAGTTGACCCTGTATAGGTCCATTATCTTTAACTTGGTTTACTCTGTGCCGTGAAAAGCTTTGATCAATGGGCAATGGGGTCCTCACAATTTCCATTTTATAGTTTCTCTTTAATGATAAAGATCTTCTTGTTTGTCATGTGTCACTACCAATCTTGAGACATTGACTGTTCCATTTTATGCCAAACTCATTAAAAACAATTACAATAATGCAACCAACCAAAAATATTATTGTTTGTTAATGAGTTATTGGTAAAAAAAGGTGACTGTTTTAATTACAGTATCATTAGTTAAATTTATTAATGTTATAATGACTATTTTAAATGTTATATATTAATGATAATTTTTAATTTGCTCATGATATCACATTCTTGGGGATTATGATTAAATGTTCAATTGAATTTTTCAGAAGCATTTGTTTCTCATAATCTTTTTTATATTTTTTTAGGAGTATGAAAATGAGAATGTTTATTCATATGTTTGTTAGAAGACAAAAAAAAAAAAATATTCACGAGTATGTTTTACTTTCAGGAAAGTTACTTAACTAAACAAATCTTTGCTCACGCTAAGGGATGGATTAGTTAGATTCCTATGGGAATAACGATAGTTTATTTTTTCTAAGTTATATTATCACATCCATTATTTTAATTAATTTATAATTTAAAAAATATTCCCATGAATATGAAAAGTTAACCAAACATATTTAAAAATATGCTTACGAATAACTTTTCAATCGTAATATTCCCGTGAATTACATTCTTGGAATATAAAACCAGAACTTGAACTGGGCAAGCTATAAGTAAAATAATGCATTGATATGTCTCTACATAATTATACATTTTGTTATCCCATTAAACAATACTACGCATTCTAACTTCACGAAATAGTTCCATGATAAATATACAGAAAACTCTAAAAAAAAATATAAAGAGTTTTATCAATGTGAGATCAGAAAGTTCCTAATGGAGAACATGAATATGTCAGTATTCAAAACCTCGATATTTATTAATGGTGTTATACATTTGATTTCACTTTATATATGGTTGTGTATTTTGATGAGGAGTGAGGTGATAAGTGGCGCGCACTAAAACTTAGATGCTGCAAGGGATTGGACACAAATGTTTGAGTATCAAACAGAGTTAGGCTTCAACCAAACCAATGATAATTTACTTGAATTTGTGCCACCAATTAATCACACCACGTCAACAAATCTGTCATACATTGAGTATTGTTGCAAAATATTTTATTTCCATTGCTTATGCCACCAAAATCTTTGTCCTAAAGTTATGTGTTACCAACTTTATGACATAACAATTAAGGTTGAGTTGGGCTTCTGCTGGGTTGGGCTTATGCTGGGTTGTTAGGAATTGGGCCCACGGTTCATAGTCTTTGCGTACATGAACCCTTTTTAAAATTAGAATCTAAGAAAAGGTACATGGGACTAAATTAAAAGGTACTAACATATTTAAGCACTGTGCATGAAAAAAAAAAGAAGTAGAAAGTTAAAATGTTTCACACAAATAATATATATATATATATATATGGATTTCAAATTGTACACAAATTAAAGTTTTCATAAAACAAGTCTAGTCTTCTGCTATTAATAGACTATTGTACATATTTTGTTAACTATTATCGTTTAAAACAAGTATAGATCTCTCAGCAACATACACATTACAATCACATTCAGTTTCAACAAGTATCATATCATAAAATTTTACAAATAAAATTTCGTATTCACGTATAAGACCTAATTTTATCTTGTACAATTATGCATTTTATATATATAAACTTTCCATAAATAATTTATATTGATAATTTAAAGCATTAAAATATAAATACAACTCCAAATACAATTGTTGCAATAAGAATACATTATGAAAATAAGCTGAGAAAAGAAGAAGAATGGTTTTTTTTTTTTTTTCAATTATA
>Ga0209700_103672_pt1 | contig 28966 bp, 10 predicted proteins | sample SiratroredBW_FD_187528 | JGI IMG/M metagenome (GOLD analysis project Ga0209700, IMG submission 187528) | Root nodule microbial communities of legume samples collected from California, USA - Siratro red BW (SPAdes) (version 2) | ecosystem: Host-associated > Plants > Roots > Nodule | place: USA...
GCTGCAGTCTTATAAATTTGTTTTTTTTTTTCTTTTAGTGTCATTGTTATTTATTATATACAGAAATTATTGAAAGGAACTATAGTTAATATATATTAAGACAATATCATAAAACTTAATAACTAAATTAATTACATTTATATTATATAAAAATTTATTAAAAATATAATTTAAATAAAGTATTATATTAATAGGTTGGACAGAAAAACCTAGCTGAACCAGATGTTCAAGATTAGGAGAGGACAAAGTCGAATAATCACAAGACTGTTCAGCATTAAACTTAAATATAATAATTTTATTCAAGAACGTGTGTTTCTGTTTTTAATATATAAGGTATTTTGTTCAAACTTAAACTAGTGTTTAATTTATCTCGTAATTCATCTTAAGTGATGTTAGAATGATCTATAATATACTTATATATATATATATTAAGATAATATCATAAATTTTAATAATTAAGTTAATTTAAATAAATTATTATATTAATAGAAAATAAAAAAATTATTGCATAAACTCAAAATAATAACAAAAAAAAAATTACTATATAAAAAAGTTTAGAAGATAAAGATTAAAATAATTTTTTATCGGTTGACAGTTTGGTCGATTTGGTTTCATTACTTAGACTCTATTGAATCTTTTATTGATGACAACAACTTAAATGGGTAATAATATTTTAACATTAGTATTCATCTCTGATACCATTATAATATTCATTATAGTATATAGTTTAGATTTATTTTTTTCCTTGTCATCAAGAAAAGTCCTAAACCTTAAAAAGATAAACTTTTATAGATTTAATAATTAACAATTGTTTAGTACTTTTATAATATTTTGATTCTCCTCATTAATATATATATATATATATATATATATATATATTTAACTTTAAGATTTCTTAATTATTTTTGTTTTGATTTCTATATTTAATTATGCTGTGCTCCTATAATTTTTTTCTTTTAGTCTCATTGTTATTTATTATATACAGAAATTATTGAAAGAAACTATAATTAATATATATTAAGACAATATCATAAAATTTAATAACTCAATTAATTACATTTATATTATATAAAAAAAATTATTAAATATGTAATTTAAATAAAGTATTATATTAATAGATTGAGCAGAAAAACCTAGCTGAATCAGATGTTTAGTATTAGGAGATGACAAAGTCTATTAAGCATTAAATTCAAATATAATAATTTTGTTTAAAAATGAGCTTTCTGTTCAACAAGAGATATGTAATTATTACTTTTAATTTAGTATTGTTAATGTTAATTATAGTGTTAATTATAGTATAGTTGTCATTAATAGAGAGATGAAATTAAAGAGTTTAGAGTTTATATATTGTACATCATATTTTAATTATATAAATGATCTGAGATGATGCTATGGTTGATAGATATCATTTAAGTATAGATCAATATAAGTTAAGTAGTTATTTGAGAAAGATGTTGTTTCAGTCATCCAACTTCTTCTTTTCACTCTTGAATGACAAGAGTTAGATTGGTGCACATGGTTAAAGTTGAAGATCAAGATTATCTCAGTGTTTAATGGTATATTAGCTCTCCAAATTCGAAATGATCATTGAGTCTATGAAAGAAATTTATATTCTTTTGGTTGAGGTCACACTTAACTTGGAGCCAAAAGTGAGTGGGAGAATTCAAATTCGAATACTTAGATCTAGAACAACTAATGACTATGTGACACTTGTCATTTGATTCCTAAAAATCAACAACTTCTGTAAATCACACATCATGAGTCATACTCACACTTTAAGCATTTAGAACATGTGCAAAATGTAAGTTGCTTAAGATTTCAAATGGGCTTTAATGAAGCCCAATTGAAACTCTAAGTGACTGTGCATTATTTTAGCCCAATTAACACACACATGTATATATATATATATATATATATATATATATATATATATATATATATATATATTTTTTTTTCTCTCTTCTTTTTCTCAGTAACTCATTGTTATTATTTTAATGGGAACACTGAAATAAAATGTCGAACCAAATTAAGTTTATTTATTTGTCAAAAAATTAACTAGGAATAATTATAAATTCCAATCCGAACTTGTAATCAAGTTCTACTCCATACCACTATCAAGCTTTGAAGCCCACGTTGACAAAGAAGATGAAGTCCACGACACTACTTCCTCCACCTTCATGCATTTTGTCTTTAACTCATAAATATGAAGGTTTTTATTTTTTTTTTAATTGTAGAATTCAAAATTGTTTTTACACGGTGTAATCTAGAATTTAAAAAAAAATAGTTTTTAAATTGTGTAATTTAGAAGTGAAAATAATTTTTAGATTATACAATGTAAAATTTATTTTATTTTGAATTTCACAGCTCAAAAAATACACTTTCAACTTTATAAATAACACAATTCAAAAAGAATAAAATAGAAATTTAAAAATTTATAAGATTGCTGGACAAAAATATGGAGGTGGATGAAGGTACAGTTTGAAGTCCAATCAGAAAAAGAGCCACATTGCATCGCCCAACTGTGTATCAAATACCTGCAATTTTCTCAAACAAGGCCCATGAAATGATATTGCATCAAAGAAAAATACTAAGAAGTCATTTTGTACAACTTTCAATTATTACAAAATTTTACGTCATGATTTAATAAAGAAAATTGAAATTCGTTTGCTTTTCTCATTTTACAAGTCAAGGCAACTTATTGATGCAAAACCGTTTATCTGTACTGTACTCAACCGAACCTCTTTGCCACGATATAGTTTAGGAATGATTTAGGGACATGTTACTTGAAATCGGTATCACAAGTTAATCCAAACTCAAACTTGACACAACTTAGTAATAACAAATGACAATTTAAAGTAAGTTATAATCTAAGTAATTAGTAATAACTACTTCATTAATAAAGTTGATAATTGTAGATTTAGAAAGAAAAGAGACTAATATCTTCCTATAAATAAAAAAGGTATTCCATATATATATATAACTATTATTCTTATATTTATTTGTTTTGCTTTCGGTGTCGGAGTGGTTTTAAAGATATTTATAAGAGACTCAAGAGTAAAAAAAAATGACTAGAGGACCAAGTAATTAAGGAAAATAATCAATATGTGTTGAAGATAAAGAATATCTAACATTGTCAATAAAAAGTTGAGACATCAGTAAGAGTGATAATAACAAAATACAACTATCAATAAAAAGTTGAGACATCAGTAAGAGTGATAATGACAAAATACAACTATAATGAGATGACTAATTTTTTTAAAATAGTGAACTTGAGAAAAAAAAATGATAGTTTTTACGCAACTTTTTATTTTATCTCTTATTTTTTATCTATTTCTTTTGTCTGTTTAAATTTTAGAATGTTTTGTAACTTATGATTTTTCCTATATCATAGTTATTGCTCTTAAAAATAATTTTTATTTTCTATTATAATATTTATACGTTCATTTAGTCACAGAATCTCCACCTCAACATATAAATGTCTCCTACTTACTCATTAACCTCAACCTACTTCTAATTGAAACAATATAAAAAGTTGGATACAAACTCCCTAAAATTAATTTCGATATAACGAAGGGGACAAAAGATGCATAAATTTCATCATATAATGAAACACAAACTTTTTTTTTATGATGTAGTAAGCCTTACGTAAGTCACATCCTAAAATGAAGGAAGCATTCATCCTCCCTTAAAAAAACAGAAGCATTAATCCCCCATTTCCAAAGGATAGAATTTGTTCAATATTCCATGCCCACTCTTTGAGCTATGTTTTTTTGCTAGTATATATGCGTCCTTCCTTCTTAAGGAGAAAGAGGGATAATATTTTTGTCTTTCTGCATTTTATACTACAATGCTGGCAAAGTGCCAAAGCCGTGGAAAGCTTTTGGAATGAAGGGTGGTCTAGAATGGGACCATAACCTATAATATATTCTTTACGCAAATCAGTCATAGCTTCATGCTTTCTACTCTAGCCTGTTTAATCAAATTCAGACCAAATACTTTACAGCATGAACCAAGCATCATTTTGAAATGGTTATAGACTTCAAGCCAACACAAATGCTCCAAGCATACTTTATATTCCAAAACATAATCAAACCAACCATGTGAATGGAACATGTTACTGAGATGCTTCTGAAAAATTAAGAAAAAGTATAAGTATTTAGGATGAGGTTTTTGATATGAATATTATTATAAGTGAGTTTTTTATAAGAATAGTGCTAAACCAGAAAAAATGTATTACACCTTAATGACTACTGGACTGTAACCATTATCTACTCCTAAACTCTGAGAACAGCTGAACCAAACCATGACACATTCTTGGTTCAGTCTTTCACTGGCTCCTTCAAGAGCCTTTTGGTTTGAAGCATTTACCAATTCCAGTTTTGCAAGCAATCATTTATTCATTCCTCGTTTTAATTGAATGCTAACTTGGACATAAGATGAGAATGTGTACTAAAAGAATAGTTGTGGATTATACATGAAACATTTATTGTGCTTCAAACTGATACATTTTTAATACTCTATCTTTCACAAAAGAACCTGTTACATCCATGACAGAGATTTAGTTGAACAAATTAGGCCATATTTTTAGGTGCATTTGTAGAAAGCTCTACCACAAATCCAAAATGTCATGCCCTTGCCACACATGAAGAACCTCAATACATTTTACTGCATCACAAGTTTTCCATAAAAAAACAAAAAATTATATACAATTTTTCACAACTATTTTTTCTATTATATTAAGTAGAGAAATTAAAACAATTTAATTATTTGATTTTACTCTTTGACATGAATGTTGACAATTATGTTTATGTTTATATACTACTTCATCTCATTTTTTATCTGATATTTTTTTTTTGACAGCAAAAGTATCACTTTTTTCCTTTTTCACTTTATTCTTTTTTTAAATGTTTTTCTTTTCGCTTTAATACATACTATTTTAGGGTATGGAAATGGCATTTTGGAATTAAAAAAGAAGGTAAAATATAGAAAGGTTTATTATTTATTTATTTATTGAAGTGATTCTTAGTGAGATTGAAGATGATGATTGGATGGAATGAGTGAGTGATGTGCAGAATTGGGTTTCTTTTCACGGCACGCGTCTTCTTCACGCTCACCCACACAAAATCCCATGACTCCGTGCTCCTCTTCTCCCCTCTCGACACGTAGCACGTACGACGTCGTTTTAACGTAACAGGCTTTTCCATCAATCAACTTTCTGTCACCTGCTACTGTTCTTCTTCCCTTCCCCACGCTTTTTTACCGTTGCTGCAAATTCATCTCCCTTCATACAGTTACACATCCAATCAACGCATTTCCCAGTTATTATTATTTATCACTTTATTATTAAACTCAATTACGAGATTAAATAATATTGAAAAGAACTTAACGCCACTAGTTTTAAAATTTTGGATAATATTTTAATTTTGTTTAAGAGCACGTGTAAAGCACCAGGCACGAGTGTGTTTGTTCTTTTTTGTTGGTGTCAAAATGCGAAAATGGTGCCTGCGTCTCAAATCATTATCAAAGAAGAAAGAAAGCAATAAAGTGGAGCTCTTTCTTCGGCCACGGAAAAAAAGATGTAACATGTTTATCTTCCTTGTTTGGAATGCAAGACCCTATGAAACTATCAATTCTTACACAATGATTATATCCATTTTGAACAAAAATTGCTTTTATTAAAAATATACTTGTAGTTTGAAAAATAAAATAAAATTAACATGTTGATTGACCTATGTTTTGAAACTATCTATATCATTTGAGTTTATTTAAAGGCTTTTTAGTTTAAAGACAGTACCATCTGCAAGAAATGACAATTACCTAGCTCTGCAGCAACCAAAGTAATTAAGAACAAATATACTAGAAGATGTGGTTTGTGTCATGAACTCCTTATATATGGAAAAACTAGGATTTTATTCTATCCAAATTACTCTTGGTAATAATAATCCCTTTTAGAATAGATTTTTAAAACCAAACAACAATTCTGCTTTAGAAAATGTAATAGATTGTTAAATATAACTACTCCCAATCTAATTTTTCATATATATATATATATATATATATATATATATATATATATATATATATATTCAGTTATTATATTTGAGTTTCTAAGCATGACTTGTGGTTGATTCTGCACCCCAAAGCCTAGATGTCCATTAGATAGATGAAAAATAGAAGCTTGAAATACTAGTTGCTACATGATAAAGTGAGAATATATTATTTGTTATATTACAATATAAGTCACTTTTTTTCTAAATTTTGAGAATGGAGATGATAGATTTCACTTCAAGGACTGGTTTAACTTTTTATTTATTTATTTACTATAGGATCTAATTGTTTTGAGTATTAGGAAAAATAATGGGGAACGCTTTTTGTCTAGCTTAAAATTGATGATTAGCCAAAAATAATTTTGACCCATAAAAATGTATCTTGAAGAGATATACATGATTCTCCTACCTTGGAAGTTTTTTTGTGTTGATCATAAAAGTGGTTTTGTACCTAGTCAATTTCCGTGTATGATATGAGAAATTATTACATATTAAGCATGCATGTACGTATTGGAAAGGTATGTCCAATAAAAGATAAGGAAATACAACTCATATATTAGTAAGAGTATGGTTTTCTCAGATTTGTTCAAAAATTTTGCATCTTTGCCGTGCTATACTAGTATTGCACAACTATATCCATATCCAATACCAAGAAAGAAAATTTTGCAACTTTAACATCACCATAATATCAAATTTTTTCTTTTAATTAGAAAGTATTGTGTATGTTGTGTAATTACTTACAAGTGTGTGTGTGTGTAAATTTAAGATGTATTAAGTTTTTTATTTTTTACTAAAAATATTTTACAATGAAAGAATGTAAAAATATAGGTATTCAGAAATTTTGATTTTAAAAATATTTTACTATAAAACTATTTTAATGGTACAAACATTATATTACGTGTATTCGTGGTTAAAAGGTATTTGGTTCTAAGAAACTAACGAAACAAAAAAAAAATCTCTAACAAATAATCGATTAAAATATTAATTTGATTCTCCAAACAAAATTTCAGTTTGATACACAGCTAAACGAGAGAGTATTTTTCAGAGTCAAAATTACGAAGATTCCAATTTATTACAAAGATAAATACAATGAATGAAAAATATGTTAAACACTTATTTAATTAAAAAAACATCAATAACCAAAATTTCTAAATTATATTTCCATATTAGAAGCTATTTTCTACAAACAAAAATTTCTAAATAATCTCTTGTAATCAAGAAACTAGTTCCACATCCTGGAATAGGGAAGAGGTAGGTAGGTAGGTGCTAGAAATCGTAAACTTCAAGATCACATCTTATTTTTCATGGTACTAAGAAGATAACAATGTGGGTTTCGTTTTCAAAGAAAGCCACTAATTAATACTTAGGATACTGACAATTATAAATAAATTGAAAGGATATCCACGAAAATTTTCTATCAAGGTAAGATAATTATGAATTTAAATTATATTAATAAACTATACGTACATAATTAATTTACGTATGTATATAATAAATTAAAAAGATGGGCTTTTGCTATATAGTCAAGTTACGTAAATAACCGCATTAAAGATGTTTATAATTTTGTTGTTGTAATTAGTAAGTTTTTTCATAAAACACAGAGGGCACTGTAGTAACCTTGGAGGATGTACCAATTGTCACCCTAATTAATAACATTAATAACGTACAGAAAAATATCTCAGTAGTCACTTTCAAATTTCAACCAACAATGTGTAAATACAGTATATATGTTTCTCATTGATTTTTTTTCACATCATGAACCTCTGATTAATTATCAGTACCAGTTATACTTTTCTTAACGAGTAAAGTGAAGCGTAAAGCTTCAAGGTATGCATGATAGTTCAGTGAATATAAGCCAGTAAAAAGGTGACACGTGTGGAATCCATTTTAAGGTATGTGACGACGTTCTGATACTCTTGCTAAGACAGTGGAAAATGACACAGATTTTCATTCCAAACAATAAATTATCGGTGACGAGGAGAGGTAGGTTGGAAAAACTAAAGTAATGTAATAAATAAAGATGAATGTGTGAAAATATTAGAAAGTTTGTTGAATGAATATCTCATATTATCGTATTTGTAAGTAACAGCAACACATAAGACAGCTGTCACCACGCGCCAGTGTTGGGAACTAGTGTTGAGTGTGTGACACGCGCGAGTGGTGCGTGTGGGGGATGTGTTTGTTTTCCAAAAATACGTTAACATGGAAAATCATGGGAAAGAGAAAGTTACATGAAAGTAGAAAGAACTGGAACCCTAAGCTGCACTCAATTTTTCTGGTGGAGATGGAAAATCCTGAGGATAAAAAGGCAAGTTGAAGAGTACAGATAGATATACAAATACAACACAAGACAGCACAAAACTCACACCAAACTTTCCCTTCTCTCTCTTTCTAGGGTTCCAAGTTTGAAGTTGAAAGTCTTCAACTTTCTCTTGCTTTTCACAAATTTGGTTGCACTTGCAACTGAGCCAAGAAAGAGGGATCACCAGGGGCACGAGAGGAGGAAGAGGAAAGAGAAGAAAAAACAAGAAAGGTGGAGAAAGGGATAGGTGTTGTACTAAAATAGAAAAATTGAGTGAAAAAAGGGAAAAAATTTACAAGTAGAAGGAGTGAGGGTTGGAGAATAATAAGGATATGGGGAGGGGAAGAGTGGAGTTGAAGAGGATAGAGAACAAGATAAACAGGCAAGTCACCTTTGCAAAGAGGAGAAATGGGCTTCTCAAGAAAGCCTATGAGCTATCTGTTCTCTGTGATGCTGAGGTTGCCCTCATCATCTTCTCCAACCGTGGCAAGCTTTATGAGTTCTGTAGCAGCACTAGGTATGCAGCAGTATGTGTTCATCTTTATTTTTCTATTTCTCAAATACTCAAATCACTTTTTTCTTTCTTCACTTCTGAGATCTACTTGCTTCTCTATTTTTATACATGTTTGCGTATTTTCCTCAGTGCCTTTCTTTGGATTTTTTCTCTCTACATCAACAATTACTTTCTTTTGGTTTTCTATGAACATTGCATAAATTTTATTATCATGTGATTTTGTGGCTTTTACTATAAGATAGAGTAATCAGAGTTCAGTTTTAATTTGAGTTTTCTTGTAAGGGATGGTAGATTTAACAGATCTAGTAATATGGCATGTGATCTGGTGAATATCTAATATTTCGGGTACTTGTACGGTTATTAGAGATTGTTTACTAGTTTTTTTTTTTTTGTCAATTTCAGTTTTAACCTTTTTTTGCTTGAAATGAGGCTTTTGCTCAGAAATGAGATGAAGATTGACATAATTTTTGGTTGAGTTTTGTTCTTAACTAAGTAATTTTCGTTGGAAGTTGGTCTGGCTAGGTGAGTTGCTGACAGGTTGTAGTTTTTAGTAGTGTCATGACATGTTCTGTATAACTACTTCTACTAAACTGGTAGTCCTATGAAGCCATAATCATGCGGTGCTTTAATTTTCACAAGAAATTAATAACATTTCTATTAAATTAATAACATTTTTGTTAAAATTAATCTCTGTTTACATTTGGAAAAAGTGAACTGTTAATATCAGCTTTTTTCCTACTTTGTATTTCTGTTCTTGTCCAAAATATTTCCTACTTTGGGGAGGAGGGAGGATGTAAAGATTATTGTATGAATGTATGCAAAATTGTATATTATCCTGACATTTTGGTATTTCCAATATTTCTATTTTCTAACTTTCCACGCCCTTTATTTTATTTATTTGTTTTAGTTTTGTCTCACGAGCAATCTTATGTAATATACTTTATATATATTATCCCTTGTGCTTGTAATTCTTGAATTCTTAGACCTGAACATAAGTTGATATATAAGTTGCAAAATGAACTGACAAATAAACAAATAGGATATAATACCTCGAAATACATGTAGAGCTTGTAAAAGATTTAATGTTTTTTAGTGTTAAACTTTTCATAATTTTGTTTAGTTCTTAGTTAAAAATTGTTTGATCTATATTTTCTGAACTGTTTTTCCTTTAACTTTTTTATTATTGAGTAATAAAGTTAATTGTTAATGTGACAACAATGTTGACAATTTAGTGACTTGTGAAGTCATTAGAATATGATGAGACAGTTGCATGTAATTTTTAGTTAAACCGTCGTTTAATCACTCTTCGAGTAGTTTGATATAATTGACTAATGAAATGATGATTAGAAGCACAAATTATATAAAACAATGTTATGTGATTACTCTGTTATACTTTTAGATTATTTGACAAATTATTAGTTGTAAATGTATCTAAAAACAGACCAAAATTTTAATTAAAGACTAAATTTCAAAATTTTGAATAATTTAGAGATAACAATGTACTAAGTCTGATCGCAAATATTTTTGTTAGAAAGACCCTCATTATGGTAAAAGGTAAAAATAAGATATAAACATAAAAATGAAAATTTATTCTATCTTTATTGTATTTTCTTTTTATCTTTTTGTTTAATGAAACAAGATGTGTTACTTAGTTATTTGGTTGCAAAAAAGCATTAAATAAGTCCGGAGAGACATTCTTCTTATTTCTTCTGTTGCTTTTTGGAATGAGTTTTCTTTCCTGGGAAATATGAATTATTATGAAACGAGTATGATTGATGTGGACATAACTAGTTATCCTAACATCAGGTGCTTTAGGATAGTTATGAAAACATTTATTGCTTTGGTTACAATGTTAGCAAAAAACCAAAAGCTTCAGATGGCTGTACCATTAGCATGTAGAACGTGTGTTTTGTATAGGTGATTAATTTTAATTTTAATTTTTATTTGTGAACAACTCATTCTCTTTCAGTTATGTATGCTTTTATATAGTTTATGTATCTAAAATATTTACTATTGAATTCTTTGAAATTTTTTCCTAGTTATTTGTTTATGAAAATAAAGATCCCACATAATACATTTCATAAACGAGGAAACAGAATGAAAACAAATTGTCTAGGAATTAAAAGAATATTATGCCCTATTTGCTGAAAATATATTTAACTATTTCATTTAACTTACGGAAATAATATAGCTTGTCTATTAGTGAATATTAAGCAAATGGACAAATTTTGTTTCAAAATTTCAATGTGCAAAAGCATCTATGCAACAAGATACAGTTGGATTATACATATAGAAGTTGAGATTGACATGCACAGAACTCAGAAGTGAACGAAAAACCAAGAAGTGGATCGATGTAATGTATCTAGAAAAGTAGTAATTAGTTAGGGCTAAATTTTGTAAGACTATTGCTACAACTTCATGCACACATTTCTTTGTTTTATATAAATGTCTACCTCTATTAAACACTTGAACTCAGTGAGGCTAGGCCCCAAAAGTTTTCTACAACAACTAAAAAAATTTAGTTCAGACTGGCTCCTAGTGGAGCCTTGTGCATGTGAGAAATCATATATGCAGTTTTGTGTGGAACGCAGACATATAAATTTTAAGCTTAACCAACAAACTTTTGTGGTGTAGTATTTCATGCTTTGTTTACTAATATTTAGGTCTAAGACAAATATATATACATATAGTAGTTCTTGCAAAAAAAAATATTAAATTTACTAGTTCAGAAAACTATTTATTCACAAAATGGATCTTTTTATATTGTGTCATCTGAGTTGAATTTGTTGAATAATTCTCTGAGTTTTGCATTGAGTACTAAATAGAAGCGTCTTAATTGTTAAAAGTTTATAGACTCAAATATTTCGATTAAGATAGACTTTGAATATTCTAATACCATATTAATAAGTTGTGAAATTTAAGTATAACTTAATTTCATAATCGACTTGTTAAAATAAGATTTTGCTTTCATTTATATCTTATAGTTTACTTATCTTTATCATTTCTTATTTGTTTTTTAGAGACATTAATTCAATGTTTCCACTCTATGACCTGGGGTTATCTTAGGCCTTTGTTCTACTGCTTCTAGCATTAATTTAAGCTTCAATTCATCAATTCTGCTTTCTATGTCTATATATAATAATTCACATGCCCAACTATTAACTTTATATATCATGTAAAACAGTTTTGTTAACTTATAAATGCAAATGCTGCTAACTGTTTTTCCATTGTATGCTCTAAAACTTGGACAGTATTTTTGTAGTCAGCTTTTGGTTTGAATGATAAGATCATGTTGAAAGATTTGTGTTCACAAAATCCATGTACTTCTGATGTAATTTTACTTTTTAAGATAAACAAGGACAAATATGAAAAAGGCAAAACACAAGATATATAAGGTGGATTAATCGACATCCATTGAGTAATTGTGGTTTATGTATGGGTTATCCATGCCATCATCATCAATTTAAATGATATTCCTTTCCTTGTCCACCTTCAAATCAGCATGCTCAAAACACTTGAAAGGTACCAGAAATGCAGTTATGGAGCTGTGGAAGTTAGCAAACCTGCTAAAGAGCTCGAGGTATAGAAACTGCTGTAATTATGGGAAACTATAATATATAACTATATAACGTGCAATATAATTATATATACATATATATACATATATGTATGTATATAGTTTTTCTGTTATTGTGACATCTTGTAATTGTTGTTATCTTTCATTTGTAGCAGAGCAGCTACCGTGAATACTTGAAGCTGAAAGCAAGATTTGAATCACTTCAAAGGACCCAAAGGTGAATTTAACAGGATACTATTTAGAAAATAAATAGTGAATTAATTCATGATTAAAATAGTAAATTTCTCTTATTTAACGTTAATTTCTTCTGCGCTAAGATGTGAATAAAATTTCTAGCGAACATTTACTCATCAAATAATTTTTCTTTATATTTTTTCTTGATTGGTTTGCATATCACAATAACAAGAGTTAATTACTTTGACCTATGCATTTTACCTCTGCTACTGCAGAAATCTTCTAGGGGAAGACTTGGGTCCACTGAATACCAAAGAACTTGAGCAGCTTGAACGGCAATTGGATTCTTCTCTAAAGCAAGTGAGGTCCACCAAGGTAATTAATGATCGATAATTTAAGCATATGTTAGTTTTTCATAAAAAGATTAAAAAAATCAGAAAATTAGAAAATTTTTTTACAAACCAGATTACAAATGAAGTGAAAAACATCTAGGCTAATTTCTCTCATTCTTTCTCACCTAAAATGTTTACAAAGAATTTTGCTTAAATTGGTTCTAAACTCATTAACGTAGTTTTCTATCATTAGTTGCAGCAGCTTAACGTTCCTCCATTTGATTTAACATCTTCTCGTTAATATTTTTCTGTAACATTTTTTTTTCTGATACCATGGCCAGTGCATCATTAACTGTATATGATAAAGGCATATTATGACATGATGTCTCATGAATATTTTATCACTTGGGAGTTTGAAACATTCTTACAAATTACAATATGGAAAAGTGGAAACCAATGGAATAGGATTGATCCATTAAAGATTTTGGACATTTTGGATGTGAAGAAGTCGTAAGTGACACATTCTTCTTTTTGTGATAAGTGCCTATACATATATATGATTTATTGTGTACTCTCTAGTTTTTCACTAGTGTAAAATTTCCATAAGAAAAGCTTGTTGTGACTCTTGTTTGTTACCTGGCACTTCTGAAACATGGAATTGCAGACGCAATTCATGCTGGATCAGTTGGCTGACCTTCAAAACAAGGTACCTTGTTTGACCTAATTAAAGGAATAAAGCCCCTCTATGGATGCTAATAATTTCAAGCTATTGCTATTGTTTTTGTTACAGGAGCAGATGTTGGTAGAAGCAAACAGATCCTTGACAATGAAGGTAATAATAATACCATTATCCACATGTTCTTCTACCTCCTACAAAATTGGTTTGTAACATAAATATACATAGCTCACCTCAAACTTAATGTGACAAGTCAAACATTAAACATGTCCTTCTAATCATATTGGATGCTTGAAAGTTGAAAAGAAAATAAAAATTGTTTAGCATTTTGTTGATGTAAATCTTGAATCTTGTTGGCAGCTGGAAGAAATCAACTCAAGAAATCACTACAGGCAATCATGGGAAGCTGGTGATCAAAGTATGCAGTATGGTGGTCCACAGAATTCTCATTCTCAGGGCTTCTTCCAGCCACTGGAATGCAATCCCACTTTGCAGATTGGGTAATATATGATTATAAAACATTGATTTGAACAGTGTTCTTTGAACTATATTGTAATGTGTCCCTTTTGTTCAGTCCTGATTACAGGTACAACGTTGTAGCTTCAGATCAGATAACTGCAACAACTCCAGCTCAACAAGTGAGTGGCTTTATTCCAGGGTGGATGCTTTGAGCTAATTAGGTTCAGTATTAAGTTGGAGACATAAAAGCAAAACACCCCACAAAACGGCAAAGCCAAATGCTTCTGTTATTCTTGTTTTGGTATAAGAAACAGCTGTGACTTGTTCAAACTTTTGAACCTTTAGCCATAGACACATATGGCATGTAACAAATTTATAACATTGACTATCTTTTCAAGGATCCTTTTCTTATTATTAGATATCTGAACTACCTGTTACAATTTTCTTCTACTGCATCACTGTTAACTTCACTCAGTTTTCTACTCTGAATCCTTCTTTCAATCTTTCATTGTAAAAAAAAAATCAAATGCCAGTTTTTTCCACCTTCTATTTTCATCTTTTGAACTTTTATTTCTTTTACTAACGTATCCATGTGTAATAAAATTTTCTTAATTTCAGACAGTGCCATGATTTTCATTTTTTTTTTATCCTTTCTAATTGGAGACTTGTGGCTTAACTGTGTTCAAAAGTTTTTTTAGGGCTTTTAAATATTTCTTGATTGCTTAAATTGTTCCTGTTACGTTAAAAAAATTTTTCTTCACGATTTCGAATTAACTACTTTTCATATTACATTTATAAATATTAAAGTGATTTATTCTTTTCAAAGCAACTTAAAGAAAGGTATTTATTGTTTACTTTTATTTTAAAATTTCAATATTTTATTTATATATGATTTGGTATCATAAAGTAGTTATGCACATTTTTATTTGTGCAGAATTATATAACTTATTATATATATATATATATATATGTGGAACTCTTTTTCGTAGAAGCATTCGGAACATTGGGCGTGATCAGCCTTTTTTACGGGCCCAATCGCGTGCTCATAGAACTGTTTTTTCCTGCACCCTCATACTTTCTTCCTGGACCTCCATGGGAGAAGAAAAAAAAATATCATTTTACTCTCTTCATTTTCTTCATCTTCTCAGTGCAATCCAAAATACAATATATATATATATATATATATATATATATATATATATATATATATATATATATATATTAAGTTATGTAATACAGAATATAAATTTTAGAAGGATATTTTTGAATTTTTCGAAATGTGGGGTGCAGGAAGAAGCACTCTGCTCATAGAACTGTGTGAACATTTTTTTAGCAAAAGAGAACATGCCCAATAAGGACGTTGGGTTTTACATTGGACCAAAGAGGGGATTGTTACTAATTCAGGACCAATTCAAGGGTGCACCATTGTCTTAAATTGTGTATAGTGCACCACTTTTCATTATAGATTAATCTCAAATGTTATTATATTCTTATAGTCCCTCTTAATGTAATCATAACTCCTCCTTTTTGGTTGTAGATTTCCACAGTCTGATATTTCAAGATAAGATAAGAGTATGCATCTTAGATTAATCTAACAGCAATGAATAATAATATTAATTTTTCTTATCTTATAATTTCTTGTTCTAAAAAAAAAAATCATTCTTAAAGAAAGAAGTGTTAGGAATGCTCTAACTTGCTTTCATGAAACCTGATATAAAAGGCAGGTACTGTTCGGGCCAAGCATGGGCTTTGTGGTCATGGTGTGGCACCAACAAGTTGAGGCTAACCACAAGAGGGTGAAGGCTTAAAACTTAACATGGCTAACAAAAAATAAACAAAAAAGGAAAACAGAAGAAGATAACAAAGGATAAAGGAAGTCATAAGAAGGAAAATTGAGCATAAAATAGGGGATGTTTCTTTTATATGATAAACAAGATTTATATGTCAACTATTAATTTAACCAATATACTAAGTACTTATTGTACTGATTCAATTAATAACATACATAGCAAGTATGTACAAAAATACTATTGTCTCACTTATTTTAATAAGTAATTTTAAAAATGTATTATTAGTCGTCATTGAGTGTTAACTTTGTACTAGTGAAAATAAATTATGGAGAGATTATTGTTTATTAGAAAATAAAGAGTAAAATGTTGTGTTTCCTACTTATAATTTTGTAAACTTAATTAATTAAAATACTTATTTTTCATTAATTTTATTTTTTTATATAATCCATCAAAAAGATTTTTACAATATTTATTTACAGATTAAATATATGAAATATATCTTAAAATTTATCTGGACAAGTTTCTTTATGAGAAATTCTAGAAAAAAATGAAATAAGTTTTTTTCATAAACTAAAATTAACTTTTATAAAAGTTAAAAAAAATAAGAGTTTTAAGAAACTGAAAAATATTTTTTTATAGAATAATTAATTTTTTTGGATAAGTAAATTTGTGGTGAGAATGCCTTGTCCTTAAAACTTAGGAGTGTGTGGCCCTTTAATTTCTTGTTCCCGATAATAATGAGTCTATACGAACCCTATCTTGGATCCCTAATTCTTCTCTTAATAGAAAAAGAAAAAGTAACAAAGCATATGTAACTATAACATTGTTTAAAGAATGTAGAGAGAAAAAACAACGACCACCTAATAGTTTAGTCTTTTAATAGTACAACTTAATAATGAAAATGTTGTTTTGAGTTGCTGGACCACAAGGGCACATCCTTTGTTGTCATATCTAGCATATAGCATATTTATAAGTTTATGCCTGTTTTGTATATATCCACAATTTTTTACTTACCATAATCCACTTGCTTCTATTTTTAATTAGCCTGGCATTAGGTTATTGACCATGGATTTGAGAGTTTCTTTTTATTCTACATTTCTTTACTTTGTGGTCCTAAGTCTAACTATTCAAATTTAAATTATTAGTGCATGTTTTATCATCCTTCTTTAGGGAATATTACATTAGTATCTTTCTTACTTTTTTTTATCCTAAAAAACATTTGTAACTCATAATATAATAATGAGAGATATATTCTTGAACAGTTAAGAAGTTACTGTCGTTAACGTAATATCATAATGTAAGGTTCTACTCAAGAAAAACTCCAAAGTTATACCTTGTTTTGAAACATTATATATAAATGCTTTTAGATATAGAAATGCATTAAACAAGCATTTTACTTTGAAAATACATTAAATAGACATGTGTAATTTATGTGACAATTTCATAACATTATGAATTTAAGGAGGACTTTGATATCAGGTAAAAAAACAAAAGAAATGCGAGTTTAATATTACCTACAAGGGAAAAATTCCCTAAATATTTTTTTATACTCTGTACAATTAAATGGAAAAAAAAATGCATTCAAGCAATAATTTTTGAAAAACCATGGTGTGCAACCTAAATGGACTTGAACCAAATCAGCAAATAAGTTTATGGTTAGTTTGTTGTATAAAATGACAGTTATGTTTTTTAAGAAATAAAAATAAAATTATTTTTTAAAAACGTATAGATTTATTATAACTTATACATCAAATCATTGTAATAAAAAAATGAAATTAGTCTTATTAACATAACTTAAATTCTAAAGTTATATATTTTAGTTTTAATTTTTTATTTATTTTTTAAATAAGTTAAAATTATGTATCACATAAGATATGGTCAAACCTAAAAAGCACTATCCATATTAAAATATGAACTGAATTAAACTAATATATATATATATATATATAATAAATATATTCTAACACCTGTTATTTTCTATACCATTAATAATATAATAATATAAAGATCTACACTCAAAATAACTTTTAAATACATTATTATTATAATAATAAAGTTCAAATAATACATCAAGGGTCAATTTTAACACCTTAAAAAATGTATCTGTAGAAGTAAGCTCATTTTTTATTTTAATAAGATTAAGTGGAACATATTTAAAAATGTTCAAGACATTATCATAAAGAAAATATTAGTTGTATCTAAAGAATGTTGTGTATTTCTCTTTAAGATAACTTTTATAATTGATGTTTTAAAAATAAAATTAATATAACTAAATTTTTAAATTGACATAAATTGGTTTATTTTTTATAGATTTAAGATGAAAGAAAATAATTCATATAAGTTGACTAGGAATGGTTTATATTACACAAAAGGCAGATAGATTGTGTGCAATGGTGATGAATGAAAAGACGTATGCATGATGACAAATTCACAATCATGGCATCAGAGTTGCTTCTTCCATTGCAGTCTTTGAGGATAGGTTTTTTTATTTTTTATTTTACTTCTTTTATTGCTCACTAGATTGTAGTGGATAGAAGAAAACTTCTTTTATGATTAAAATTTTAAAATGGCATGGATTACTTCACTTAATTAATCTGATCCTACTCAAATGTCCAAAGTCAACACTGAAAGCTATTAGTATAAAATTGGATGATGATAAAAAAAAATTTGTTTAATTAATAGTTCAAAGAACACAAAATGAATTACGATGTAACAACACACCCCATTCAATCAGTGGTATAGTTTGGAAGTCACTATAGAAAACATAAATAAAGAAGGAAGACATGTGTATGAATAAAAAAATATGCAAAAAAAAAAAAAACTAATAAATCATATAGACATTAAAAAAGTAAATTTCTACATAACTTTACCTTGAAAATTTATAATATCAAATTGTATCGTAACTAACTTCTATACATATAAAAGCTAATCATTTACTACTACCAAAAAGAGTAAAATTGTGTAATTAAATGATATGAAAAGAAACACCCGTGATAGGAGGAATCATGATTAAAAAATTTAAATATAACTATGAAAAAGATGTTACTTTAACTCGTGAAAAGGTACAAATAACTACCTGGCTTTCCGTCCAACATTATAATTACCAGAAAATAAAAAAATTACATATAATTATTTGTAATGTTTTAAAAAATATTAAATGAAAATGTTAAAATAACAAATATAATTTCCTTCTTTATATTAAATAATAAATACATTACATAATAGAATTACATATAAAAATATAATTATATTAATTTAAATATATCTTTTTATCTTACTTTTATTAGCTAATATTTTTATATTTAATAAAGTAACAATAACTAAACAAGACCTTACACAAACAAATCATAATAAACAAGAAGAAATTAACAAATATTATATTAAAAGAGACATTGACAAGAAGAAGAATTAACATTCAATGTTCTAACTTACGTTACTAAATGATTTAAATTTTTCATATTTCTTGACTAGACTATTTTGACATATATCATAGGACAGATAAATTAATCATTAGCTGTTTTAAAAAAATGCCACCAATAAGAAGAACAATACTCCAAACTTTACAATAAATGATGACAATGATGGAAGAGAAGTGTAGAAAAAAATGAAAGAAAAAAAAAACGTAATAAAAACTTGTCATTTCAATGTAATATGTATTTATGTTTATAAATTGCAACAATGACTCATCACATGGGTCAGACATTTGAAGTTTCTAAAGATTACACTTACACTTGAAGTATAAAACTATTTAAAGATTACAATGAAAGCTCATCATAATATTATGAAAGTTTGCCAAATAAATATTTGAAGATTATTATGTCAAATGAATTATCAAAAGCTCGAAAAATGAATATTTGAAGATTTTAAATGAAAATTCGTAAAATGAATATTTAAAGATTACTATAAAAAGTCATAAATGAACTATGAAACTCATAAGATAAATTATAAAAATTCTCCAAATATGAAAGTCCGCCAAATGAATATTTGAATATTATTATGAAATCTCACCAAATGAATTATGAAAACTCGAGACAGATGAATTATGAATCTTGTTAAATGAATACTTCAATATAAGGATGAAAGTTCACAATTTATTCAAACATTATGTATATTGTGATAAAGTTTCTCACATAAACTAAACATTTAAAGTTTCTCACTGGTAATTATGAGGAAAAAGTTTTCCACATATATGACAATAAAAAGTTTGATGTTGGGAGTTATGTAGTGTTATGATGTAGGCTCAGCACAATCTCAAGAACGTTCCTAATAAGTTGTGGAGTTAAAAAATAGTGGTATAAGATACTTAAGTCCATTTAAAAGTAGAGTCACATTAATATCCTTGAGGCATCTAAACCATGTTAATTAACTAAACATATAAATAATAAAATTAAACATAATGAATAAATGTTGAAAAAAAACAATGAAAAAGAAAGTCAGCCGACATTTAATGCTTTGACTTTAAAGTCTCCATACTCCTTGCTATAACAATTATAAATAAAAATGATTTTATATAAAATAGTTTATGTTTTAACTTCATCCAAAACAGAATGTGACAAATTACTGTTGTCATCTTCAACAGAGTTATGTTTATTATTTGAACAACTTCATCCATTTTGATATAAAAAGTATGATGAGCAATCTACTTACAATGTTTTATTTTTATAAAAGTTATTAAATTTATACCATTAATTGTCCTCAAACTACTAACTATCTTCTTAATCTCACTAAGCATTAGAATAATCAATATTTAAACTCTTTGAAGGCTTATAATTTTTTGTTATATGGTGAAAGCTCATATAAATAGTAAATAATAATCATTGAAAGAAAATATCTCTCACTTTCAAACTCTGACCCCAACCATTGAATAGATTAAGTTTAAAGGAAAATAAAAATTAAATTATCATCAATTTTCCCAATATAATATCCGAAAACTTAAAATAAACTACATCAAATTTTGGAAAACCCTCCCCAGTAATTTCTCTCCACACATGAAGTAATTATTTTAAAGAAAAATATATCATACTTGGATACAAATTGAATCCCTAAGAAAACGGTGTGAGTTGATTAGTGGATAGGGTAGAGTAGGGTCTGTTTTGTTTTTCCTTTGAATATTGTGTAGTAGAGAAAAAAAAAACACAAGGAGAAGTGTGGAGGAGGGGGCGCCGTCAACCAATGAGAAGCAAAGGCTGAGTGCCATAAACACAACAAAACAAACCCAATTCCGGTTACCCTCTTATCCGTGGGACCCACATCCTCGTACGGCCTGTCTCCAACGTTACGCCCTGTCAACACGACACTTCACTCCTCTTCAATTCCATCTCGACAACGCATCGTACCCTAACCCTTCCTCCAATCACAACTCGACAACGCATCGTACCTCCCTTCCATTCCTTTCCCAATTTTATTCTATTCCCTCTCTTTTTTTCCCAAACACAATTTATAATTTCCCAATGCCCATGCTATTCTATAATTAGACACCCTCCGTTTCTTTTTCCTTTCGTCTTCTTTTTCTCTTTCTCTTTCTCTTTCTCAGCCTCCGTTTCTTCAGGTGAAATACCACTCTCACTCTCTAGGGTTTCTTTCTTTGTCCAAACAAACTCAACCAACCGACCCTCTTTATTATATATATCATTCCTTTCTCTCTTACTTACTTACTTACTTCACCCTTCTCTTCTGTTTCTCCTTTTCAGCTAATAATTCTTACTGTGGTTTTGAATTACCATAGTGATGGGAAGGGGTAGGGTTCAGCTGAAGCGGATCGAGAACAAAACCAGCCAGCAAGTGACGTTTTCCAAGAGGAGAACGGGACTTCTCAAGAAAGCTCATGAAATCTCTGTGCTTTGTGATGCTCAAGTCGCCTTGATTATGTTCTCTACCAAAGGCAAACTTTTTGAGTATTCCTCTGAACGCAGGTTCCTATACTCATTCATTCAACCCTTCACTTTCTTTTTTTCTTTTCCGATTTTATATCCCATTCTTTACTCTTTTTCTTGTTTTCGATCCACCTTTTTGTTTCTGTTCTACACATCACAAGCTTCGTTTTGCAAACATCTAATTTTGCGCTCTCAATTATTTAAACGTGGATGTTTCATGTGTGTTTTCTCTGTCTGCTTGTTCTATCTGATTTTGGTTATTGTTATCTTTATCTTTTTGTTTGACCTTACCCTTCTCTATAGCACAGTGCTAATATAATAGTGGTATTCAATAATATTATATACACTTTCAACGTCAAGTTGCTTTTTAAGTTTAGTTTCGATCTGTGACATATATTTCGCTACCCTTTTTTCTCTTTACATATATGTAGTTATCTCACAAGTCATGAACTCTAAATGGAAGATTTCTTTATTGCTTAGTTTCTTTAAATGTTTTTATAGAATATATATAGGCATATACAAGAGTTTTATGTCTGCGTCAGCGTGTGGTTTCTTTGTTATTTATAGGTATATGTATGTAGATATGTATACTATAAATATCATGTCAAATTATACGATGAAACCTATACCTAAAAGTAATTAATATATCACCCTTGATATTTGTGTCACCTTCGAAGAGAGTTTCTGCTCTACCAGATCCTAGTAACGCGGCTTCTTTGATCCACTGGGTAATGAGAAGCCACACCACAGTGCATGTTTGTTTATAGTTTTTGTGGTAACCTTAGCAGTTGTTTGTTGAAGAGTACTACAGAGAGAAACAATTTTTGTAAATGCAGTGTTAAACAAAAAATGATTAACTAAAAGTATCCAAAGACACGAGTCGCAGTTTGAATGTATTGAAGTGTGTGCAAACCATTGTCCGAACAACATCTCAAAGCAATGACTATTTATGATCCAACAGATGACGCTTTAACCAATGACTGTTTATAATCCAATAGGTGACGCAAAACGGTATCTTTTGTTTTAGGATTTTGCAAAAGTAGTCACATACTAACTGAAAAAGCTTCTGAAGACTGGATTTCTGGTTTCGTTAAAAAAGGCAAAATCTTAGCCAAACCGGAAGTTTTACTGTTTTGACAACACTACACTTACTATTTTAAAAACACAAATATAGTTTTGCCAAAACATTTAATAGAAATAATTATTACTTCGTCAATCCCTATATTCTTTTAACTAAGTCATATCCTTTTAAAAAAACTAGTTAAATTAATGGAAAAAATAAAAATTTTGTAAGTAATTTATTTCTTGATTCAAAATTATTTTTATATGTTTAAAATTAAAGTATTTTGAGAAAGAGTTTAATATCTAAAGTATTTATATTTTCAAATCAGAGAGGGAATTTTTTTTGTACTGACTAAGAGTATTTTAGAGGAAAAATAATGTATTATTCAATTAGTAAGGAGTCTTATAAAAAAAGGTAAACAATTCTCTGAAATGTTATAAGTAAGAAAGAGAGTACCATTTTTAGATTACAGTCTTTTATTGATATAACTCGTTTGTAAGTAAAAATAGGTTCAACCTAATGAAAGAAATCTGTCTTTCATATTGAGATGAATCACCATTAGAATCTCTTATTTATAATACGAAAGTAAGATTTGCCACATTTCATAACAACTGATCGTATATGCATATTGTGAAATGAATTGAATAATTTTTTTATTTCCCATAAACTATTAATGCATTCATGAATACTTTTATCCAGCGTTTACAACTGGCTAATAAAGAACATGCATTCAAAACAACTGTGGAAGATTTGGTAAGAACTTAAAATTGTAAAAATCTGTGTGTTGTTGTATACTATAAATATGGTGAACTAGGGTTTAGGGTCATCATGATGGTGGCGGAAAATATAAGTTTGTATATATAAACAATATGACAAAGAAGTTATGGAAATACAGAAGAATACTCCAGGATCTATTGGTGCATATATTGTTTCTATATGTTTGAAAGATAGTGATAAGAGAGATGCAATGAACCCTACCAGAAAGTTCAATAATTACATTGTAGGGAATTTGAAGTTTGCGATTTTTTTTCTATAAGTACACGAAATATATAAAAGTATCCTATTTATCATTTCATCCTTTAAATACTACAACAAACAGAAAACAACAGATTGCTTTACCCTACCTCTCTAGTCCGAAAACAAAACACTGATGAAATGGTTATGCAAGCTTTTGCGGTTCTATAATATTAGATGCAGATATTAGATTATTCCAAAGTAATACCATTTGCACAAATTGTCTTAAATGTGTTTATTTTAATTCTTGAGGGGTAGGATATTCTAATAAAGGTTTATTGCGTTATCTGTTCCATGTCTAATCATTTCCACTTTCTATAAATATACACTAAAATATTTTTCCCGTACACACTTGATTATTTTGTCATTATTAATACCTACTATGCACTATTTGCACAGTAAAAAGATGAAAATATATCTATTTATATTGCTTCTGTGGAGGTACAGGTGTATATATGATTTGTTTATTCGTGATTCGTTGAATATTTTAAATTTCTTAAGTTTGTTTGCTAAATTGCAAACAAACTCAACTTTACATGTAGATGTAAATATGTTAAACTTAAATTTTGTAATTTTGACCTTAGTGAGGAATGATTAAATTATTTTTAAGAATAAAGTTACTTATTATTTTTATTTTTATTATTTTCTTTTAATCTAAGAGTTCTAAAAGATAAATCATATTTGGCTGTCAGATTAGAATAAAATATAATGTTGAGAAGATAAAACTATTTTTAAAATATCTTGCCCCCTCATCGACTTCAATAATTTATGAATAGTTATTACACGATAATTTTATTTATGATATACTTAAAATTAAAAAAATGTTTATTATTAATTGCGTGTCCAATACGCTTCTTCAAGAGGTAAAGTACTGTTAAGCAATAAATGCTGACAAAATCTTAATTATATATAATAAATTTAAGAAATTATGCAGACATCTATGTGTTACATTAAACATTTCCCTGAGGTTGAGCATGCAAATCATATATGCTAAGTTTAGAAATCGTATATGGTAAGTTTGGTACAACAACTTGAGACTATGAGGGATTTGGTGATCATCTCACCTTGTTCTTAAGATTCTATCTTGAAACTCTCCATGCCGTCCCCTTACTTGGGAGTAACTTGGCACTGGAATCCATGTCGTTGCAAGGATTAGAATCAATCGTGTTTGTTTCCTTAAGAAAGTTCAACGGTAGTTATATTGGATATGAACAACCCTAGTAGATGAGTATTTGAGAGTGCTCAAAACCTTGCTTATGAATTGACCTTCTGCATACATAGAATATCAACAATGTCATGTGTAGATATGACAACTTTGTTAAGTGGTTATGAATGAATGGATAAGGCTACAAAATGATCATTTTACACCGTCAAACCAAACACAGAAATTTAAGTTACATACAAAAATGAGGAGTACCCTTAGCAATGAATGTAAAATATATCTTGATCTTGTGAACTTCTTGTAACTCTTCCTTCTAAAAAGGTAAATCATATTTGACTGTCCAATTCCGACTTCTAAGTGCAAAAATGCCACGATGTCGGTTGATACACTAGATGATGTTTGAACTTGTGGTCAATAACGTAATCACTAGCCATTGAGTATTATAGTTTGAAAAACAAAGTACTTTCATTCACCTTTGCCTCCTCATCCTTTCAATCTATATATCCTTATAGCTATACATGTAAATGGATGTGTGAAACTCCAAGGCTTCTCTAAGACCTTCTTCAAGTCATGTATGTGTATGTGACTCTCCACCAACTCCACCTCGAATGTTGAGATGGATTCATGTTTTTGTGCCAAGTAGTTCCTTGATGATCCATTGACACACTTTATGCCACAAGACGGGTCTTTATACCATTCTATATTATTGGTTGGTCTGATCTTGATGATGATATAGGCTTTTCTACATAGCCTGAAGCCAAAGAAACAGATCCCCAAGTTCTATAATACTGTGCATCAACAATCTCGTCAATCATAATCAGAGATCATTCTTGATGAAAAAAGATGTTTTACCTAGTCTTGAGTATAGGCAACAAAACGCAAAGAGAAAACAAAAGAAAAAATTGGTGGGATATATTTGATGAAACAAAAGTAATCATGAATGGGAATAGGGTTATAGGGGACTTGAAATAGAGATGAATCTAAGAGAGTAGAAGTAGACATGACAAGTTGGTCCACAAGTCCATGACAAGGTCACGTTAGCAATAGAAGAATAACGGTAAGAACAAATGCAATCAATAGTGACAAATATATCTATCTCAACCATACATGTCTCACATATGAAACAACTTTCGAATGCCAAATCATGCTTATTAATTACTATTTCATAATGAATGCTTCAAGTCTATTAGGGTACTTATATCCTGGTTCTTGGTAAGGATGACCTTGTATGACATAAACCATAGTTTCGGCTTTTCCTATTGCAAAACCCAACTACTCTACAAGGTAGAACTCTCCAACTTAGGCTCTAATTATTACTTATTTTCTTAGTTCAAATATTACAACATTGTATTCCCCTTAAACAACTAGCCCTCTAAGCCACATCATAGTCTCTTTGCTTCATGTTTTGATTCTCAGGATTCAACAGTCTCGGATTTTGCAATTTGGCATTTTTTTTAATCCACTGATTCAAGTTTTATCATGAATTAGTTTTAATAGAATTAGATATAACTATCTCAATTAGGGATTAGTTTGTTTTGTGTAGAGGTGTAGAAATACCTCAATTTAATTCAAAAGGAAAGAAAGAGAGAAAATTTCCAATAAACCTAATCTTTAGAATCTTTAGAGGTGGTAGCTACATTGTATAGACTGATCTACAGGACTAGTTCGTTGAACATGCAATAGTGTATGCCATGCATGGTTTTCCGTGCAGTCTGACAATTAGGAGTTGTGTAGGTGCAAACTCAAACTAAAGTTTACCAAATACTATGAGAATCCTCAAGTGCTTAGGTCGATGTCACCCTTCTGTGTTTGAAAATGTGCAAAATTCTACCCTCTTTATGTTATTTTATCTATTCTTTAAGATTTTCTTTGATATACGTACTAAGAAAAATAATACACTATTGAATGATTTTTTTTTACTAAAATGTTCTTACAGGTTTCTTTATGTCAGTCTTCCTAATTGTTGTGCATTTAATAAGTACATTTAGCAATACATATTTTTAATAATCCTAAGGATTGTTATTCTACCGCTGTTTGTAAATGCACCAATGATTGTTGAACAACATTTTTTCTTACCTAATTAGGTTGTGAGTAACAATAAAAGAACTCAAATTCAAAAGAGTATTTATTATGTGTACTATTATAATAAAATTGTAAATTATTACAGTAAAGAAGTATTTTTTGTCTTATGACTCTTTTTATCCTTTTATATCTACTTTCATTTTTGTTTTAAAAAATTAATAAAATTTCAACATAATATATCATCTGATAAAAAAAAATCTCTTAACAAAAATTGTTTATGTCCAAACAAGCTTGTAGTGTTGCCCAGTGGAGGTCCAATTAGCTAAACTTAGGTATAATGGTTATGCTAAAAGTTCCAAACTTTCAACAAGGAAACTTCAGACCTTTATGATTAACAAAGTGGTGACATTTGTCTTTATTAATTTGTTTAAGTGAATAGAAGATAGGAGAAATAAAAAAATAAAATATGAAAAAACTATACTAAATTTAAAAGATTAAATTTAACCCCAAAAATTAAACCTTTTAATAAACTAATTACTAATATAACTATTCATGATAGAAATTTTCTATTTACTAAGGAAACTAACACCTCATTATCTCCTCCACTTTTCATGCCTATTGAAGAGGAATTTTTTTATCTCAACTTTTTAATAGATAAAGTTATCTCTTTGGTCTGCTATGTTCAGTTCAACGTAGATTGGTTAACTTATTAACTATTTTTTTTTAATTGCATTCCTGTTTGATGTAACTTTTGTTGAACGTGCGTAGTTTTATTGATATTTAGAGTACTTCAAAGAAAAAAAAAATCACAAGTTTTGAAGACTTTATATTTGTTTTATAATTTTTTTTCTTTAATTTTGACTTATGTAACAGCATGGAAGACGTGTTGGAACGTTACGAGAGATATACTCATACAGCACTTACTGGAACCATTAATGAGTCGCAGGTACTTCATCATCTTTCATATATCATTTCTATCTGTACCAAATATATTATAACTTTGGAGAAAAACTGATTAAGACTGGTTTCTAATTGTTGCAAGAGAATTAATTGTTAAACGAGTTCTTATAATAAAATACATAATTTAACACTTTACACACTCTAATTATTAAGAACTGATTTAAGTATAGTAACTCTGAAAAACAGTTTGAAGCTGATCTAATTAATTTTATTTATATTTGATATGAAATTTTATGAAGGTTTTTTGGTAAGTGAGTGACACAGTCAATTTAATAAAACTTATTAAGATATTTATGAGTAGTAAGACAGTAGTAAGTAACAATAAATTTAACCAATTTTATTATAATAGATTTTGATTTTATATCAAATATTAAATTTAAATTTAATTTATCTTTACAAAACTAAATTATAAAATGAAAAATATCTCCACCTTTATGCTATAAATACTTCTTATATATAAAAGATATGCAACACTGATGCTGACTTTAATTAAATGAGTGGTTAACTTCATTGCATATATCTCATATTACTATTTAAAATATTTTTTTCATTAGTTTATTGAAAGAACAATATTTGTAAAACAATGTTTTGTTTATATTTTGGGTATAACAATACTGAGTATCTTTTGATTGATGTAACAGGTTGGAAACCTTATTTTTCCTATTCAATGTTTAATCTTTATTGCCGATTTAAAAAAGAAATATAAGCAATGCTGTATCATTTCTTTTAATCACAAAATTGGTTAAGGCCACTTAACTTTGAATTAACCTTTACATGTAATTGGTATAAATGTTTTTAAGAAGTTAAAAACACAAACATTGATTAGAACTAATACTTTAACAGGGAGAACAGAAACACTAAAATTCTCTTTCTATAATAAAGTTGACCTAAAAGAAAGAAAAAAAAGTTGGCCCTGCACTTGATTTCAGTACTAAAAAGGAACATAATAGTTAATGATAATTGACTTTAGATGATTATGATTAAAAAACACAAGGATATAT
>Ga0209700_103675_pt1 | contig 28948 bp, 21 predicted proteins | sample SiratroredBW_FD_187528 | JGI IMG/M metagenome (GOLD analysis project Ga0209700, IMG submission 187528) | Root nodule microbial communities of legume samples collected from California, USA - Siratro red BW (SPAdes) (version 2) | ecosystem: Host-associated > Plants > Roots > Nodule | place: USA...
TTTTTTTTTTTTTTTTTCCACTTTCTCCCTTTACTTCTCTTTTTGTATCCTTTTACGTAGGTAAAAAAAAATTAGGGCAAAACCTCATCTAATGGGCTAGACCTAAAAGAAAATGAGGAATAAAAAACAAGTAAAAAATGAGGAGAGTTTTATTTTGGTCTTTTAACAACTAAAATTCTTTTTCAGTTTCTAATAAAATATATATTTATATTTTTTCTAATTATCAAAAATGAAATAAATAGAAATATTTCAGTAGTATTTTAACCTTATTAAAAAACAATAAAAATATCATGAAACATTACTAAAAAAATCCTTTCTAACTAGTCCTAAGACTCATAATAACACCTAACAGAGCCAGTACGCAGGTATAACCATTCTAACAATACAGTGCCTAAACAAATGGCACAAGGAACAAAGAGAAAACAACATATTACAATTAAGGAACAGAACACTAGTTCCATGGCTAGCTGATAATAACCTCCCTGAGAATATTTAAGTCAAGGGAAGGCTTGTGCCAATCTACCAACCGTTGCTTTCTACTCTGTCAAACACAAACTGCACCAATATAGAGAATCAAATTGCTCCCATTTATACTAACAAGACACTTGTGCACTTGACTATTCTTCGTGTACATGTGAAGCAAGACCTACAAAACAATACCATACCCTGCTCTGACTTTAGGCATAATTACTCCACATCTAACCCACTTACGGCACCTCATACCCCGACCAGCTAGAATGAACCTTTATTCCACTATATGCTTGTAGAGTACCATATCCCAATTCTTGTAATAGTCAAACCCAGGGCCCTAACCTCCCAATGGCAGTCACCTACTATTGCTTGCGTCTAAGTCCAAAAATAAGCCATGATTATGAAATTGATTTCAGACATTGAATTGGACATAAATACCTTGAAAAAGTAAAATTAACCTTTAGCCTTTTATATTTAGATCAAGACTAACCTTTAAGCTGTGTTAAGCAAAATATTCCACATCCACCACCTCATTCTTAAACACCACTCGATTTTTATGATTCTAAATTTCTCAGACTATTGCTACCCATGTACCTTTTCAAACTAAGTTTATTTTCTTACTTAAATCCAACAGTTAGAAGTTTAAGAAGTGAGAATGTGCATGATTGTGCCTAACTGAAGTAATTTCTATCCATGTAGCACAACAGAACCACACTTTTAACACAACTATATAATTAAATAATAGGTGCTAGACTGTTTCCTCTTGTGAATTACAGATAGGGCAGATAGTGCTACCTAACACCACCAAGTTAACCCTAGTAGGTATTTTATAAAGCAATACCCTCCATACACAAACTTGTGCTGAATGAGCAACTTTAAGGCTCCATAGTTGCAGAAAAACACTTGTATCCCTCAAGTTGCCATCATGGCTAAGAACTTTGTACCCTGATCTCACTATGTACACTTGTGATTCATCCTACCCCATACCCAACCATCTAAGCCACTCTTATTCCACTGGAATTCTGATATGATAGTGATCAGCTGCTACTCTAATTCATCTTCCCAAAGAAATCCTTCCCTTCTCCATTTTAACTTTAATTTAAATATCTCTCTACTTTCATTATACTCCCATTCCCCCACATCCTGAACCACATCATATTTACACTGTGAGATGGAATATAATCTAGGAGATATATCTTTTAGCAGCTAGTTCCCAACCCACCTATCATCCCAAAACCTTACATTTTTCCCATCCTCTAAAACCCACTTTATTCTACTATCAAACTGGTTTAAGTAGTTCCCTACGTCACAGATTTTACATAAATCACGCCACCACCACGAGTGTTTTCGATCTCCCATGTTAACATTCGTTTCCCTCCATGATCCATACCTAGAATCTATTATATCTTTCCAAACTCCATGTTCTTCCGTTCCAAGCCTTCATTTCCACTTAGCTAACAGAACTACATTAAATTTGCCAACATCTTTAATGTCCAAGCTTCCTACTTCAATTGGGCTACATACTTTGTCCCAACCTACCTGTGCAATTTTCCTTCTCTCAGAACCCCATCCCTAAAGAAACCTAGCTTGTATTTTTTTATTTGTTTGCAAACACTAATAGGGGCTTTGAAAAAAGAAAGATAAAATAATGGAAATGCATTAATAACTGTCTTAATCAAACAAACCCAACAAAGAATGGATAATAATCTCCACTTCCATCTATAAAGTCTTCATTTGATTTTTTCAGTAACTAGCTTCCAAAATGAAACAATTATAGTGTTCTCTTCAATTGTCATCCCTAGATACTTAGATGGTAAAATTGTTCGTCGACAATTTAAGCACGTAGAGAAGATATACATATCTTCTTCACTCAACCCGATTGCCCCTACTTGGCTTTTATGGAAGTTAACCTTAAGGCTTGAATTAATTCAAAACAACGCAAGATAACTTTGATGGCTAAGATAATTTGATACCTAGGTTGAGAAAAGATAATGGTGTCATTCACAAATTGTAATAGGTTTATTTCGACACCTTTAGAATCTTCACACCTTCAAGAATATCCTTCCTCCTAGCTTCCCTCACTAAACCCCAAAGCCCTTATGCTACTATGAGAAAAAAAAAGTGTCAGAGAGACACCTTGTCTTAGCCCTCTCCTAAGGTTAAATTCCTTAATTGGACTACCATTGACCAACACTAAAATTGTGGCTGATTCTAGGCAAAATTTAATCCATTTAATACACTTATCATTGAAGCCTGATCTAATAATCATATATAGCAAAAAATTCCAATCAACAATATCATATGCTTTTTCATAATCCACTTTCACTATTCACCTTTATGCTTTGACTTCTTTAGAAAATCAACAGTTTCATTGGCTATCAATACACTATCCAACATACCCCTCCCTTTTAGGAATGTAGATTGGTGTTTGTCAATAAGACTAGGCAAAACCTGCTTAAGACTAGTACAAAAAACACATTCAATGACGAGATAATACGTCAAGTAACACGAAACCGACGTAAACAAAAGTATGGTGGCATTTTTGTAAATATTTGAAAAGATATTATGCCGGTTAACTCAAACCTGACGTAATATACCATATTCTACGTTAGTTGTCACTCATAACCGACGTAGAAAAGACTGTAAACTTAAAAATTAAAAATTAAAAATTAAAAAACTTTGTAATGGCACTGAAGATACTACGTCGGTTGGAAGGTCCCAACCAACGTAGTATGTAGCACATATTATATCGATTGCCACTCATAATTTACGTAGAAAAGACTGAAAAAATAAAAATTTGAAATTTGAAAACTTTGTAATGGCGCTGAAAATACTACATCAGTTGGAAGGTCCCAACGTAGTATGTAGCCCATATTACATCAATTGAGACTTTCCAACCAATGTAACATCCTCCTTGTGGTACGTGAGTGAATTTTGGGAAAAATTGGGTAAAATTTAGCCAGATACTACGTTGGTTGGGAGCTCCCAACCGACGTAGTATGTCCCTCAAGTTAAAATTAGGGATTTTAACTCTTGGACAACATTTTTCTCTTACACTCTTCTTCATTGAGCCTTGTTGCCTTCTCTTATTTCATGTTGTGGAGTTCGTTTCGCATAGTGCCACTTTTTCTTCTCACTGGTTTTCATTTGCATTTTGCGTGATGTCACTTTCTTTTCTCGTTGGTTTGCATATTTGTGTTTACAAGTTTTGCTAGGATTCATTTGGTGTGTGCAAGCTCCGAGATTGTCTCAATTGAGTTTTGTCACTTGATGTGTGAGTCTTTCTCTGCTGTCGTGAATGTTTGGTTCAACATCCCTTGCCGCTTCTCTTTACAAGAGGTTAGTAGTTTTGTAAAATTCATTAAAAATAGTTAGAAATTTATTTTTGACTCAAATTCTTTATCAGCAACTTGATTTAGTGTATATTTGATGGTAGAGTTCTTACATTATATAGATTTAGGGTTTCAAAAATTTAGGACAAAAAAAGTTCAAACGGTCATAACTTTTGATAGAGAACTCGAATTGAGACGTTCCAAAAATGAAAGTTGCTCGAAACGACGCAACTAAGCTTTTGGACAATACTCGAAGTGGATCCGAATACAAAATTTTTTCCAAAATTCCATTGTTTACTATTTCTTTTTTATTTTTAGTATTTTTCACATCTTTTTTTTTTATTTCACCTATCTATACTTGTCAAAAAATTATGGAAATTGTTGTGGTGTTTCCCTGTATGTATTAGAGATTTATCAAAGAATTCTGGAAAATTCTGAATTTCTTTTTTTAAATAGAGATAATATGTCGGTTCTAGGCTTCCAACCGACGTAATAGGGTAGTCATAACCGACCAATGATATAATCGGTTGGGAGTCACAACCGACGTAGTATCTCCTCCTAAGTGCTATTAGGATTGATATTTTACGTCGATGATTTATTTATCAATCAATGTAGTATGTGCACATACTACATCGATTATAGAATCGGCTTAAAATTCCAAGGCTTTCTACGTCATCTGCATCTATGTCGGTTCTGGAACCGATGTAGAATGTCCTCCAGAATCGATGTAGAAAGCGTTTTTTCTACTAGTGTAAGCTTATTAGCTAGAATCTTAGAATCACTTTGTACACACACGCTACCAATGATATAGGTCTAAATTCATTTAAAGTAGATGAATTATCCCTCTTAGGCATCAAGGTGATAAAAGAGGCATTACAACCTTAAGGAATAAAACCGGAATCTTGAAATCTCTGCCTCCAAAATATTCCAAATATTTTTTATGAAGTGAAAGTTGTAGCCATTAGGACCAGGGCTTTCTGTACTGCCTCATTGACTAATAGCTTTTAATACTTCTTGCACATTAATTACACTATTCAACATATCATTCTCAACTATTGAAATACATTTAAATTGGACACCATCTAAGTTCAGCCCTAGCCTCGGTTGGGTAGTAAATCTAGTCTCAAATTAGTTTTTCACCTCCCTTTTCACAATATTAGGTTCCTCACTCCAAACTCCTTCTATGTTTAGACCTTTAAGATCGTTGTTTATCCTCCTCTATCTACGTCTAGAATGGTAAAAGTTAGAATTAGTCTTCCCCCTTCTCGTTCCACTTAATTCTAACTTTTTGCCTTAACATTGTTAAATCTCTTTCATTCAAAGTACTAAGTTCACTAAGTAGTCCCTCATTTCTTCATGTAAAGTGCCACCATCATCGCATTGATTTATTGTTGCAATCTCATCTATAATCTACTATTTTTTAGCCTTTGCACTATTAAACACCTTATTCCTCCATAACTTCAACTTTCAGTTTTGACCTTTTAATTTTTCTTTAATCACTTCCACACTATTGCCGATGCACGAAAGTTCATCCCAATATTTTCTAACTAATGCCTTAAACTCCTCTGTCTGCTACCAAAAATTAAAGGTTTTGAAAGGTTTAGGACCCCAATCTATCACTGTATTTTTAACCACCAATGCGCAATGGTCAAACACTTGTCTACTCAAAATGTATTGCTTAGACCCTGACCATTACATCAACCATGTATCTGACACTAAAACTCTATCCAATGTAATCCTGGACATCCCATTTGAACGATACCAAATATATCACCTACCAACTATTGGGATATCATACAACTTAAACTCAATAAACCTTTCTATCAGAACCCTATTATCGGTCTATCACTACCGATCCCCTTTCTTTCATTAGCATATCTTACCATGTTGAAATCTCCCAACACGCACCACACCTCACATGTTTCTCCTAGCTTAATGTGTGCAATTTTGTCTCACAACAGGTATTTATCATTATTAGAACATGGTAAGTAAACATTCACAATAGTCAATAACATAGATTACCCTGTACCCCCCTCCGACTATACTCTCCAACAATTTATATGAATCCTTGGCCTTCGTCAGTGTTTAAACATTTATAGTTGATTATTGAACATAGTCAACACTCCTCCTTCGTCTTTATCCACCCCTTTATGAACCTAACTAATTTCATTATTCCCCATGATTAATATCACTTATGTTCACATAGGTTTACTAGCTTTGTTTCCTAGACACGCAAGATACTTGATTTTTTCCTTATAAACCAATTCTTGTAAATACTTCCACTTTACATCCCCAAACCCCTAATATTTATACTTACTAGACTCATTTAGAACCTTTTATCCTCTCATAAGTAAGCAGTTGGGTATCTTTTTCTTCCATTTCAACTAATCGTAGTAATATATTGTCCTTATTTTCCAAACAGACAACACTTATTTCGTTTGCTAATCCCCACAATTCCAGTTCTTCACCCTCCTTTTCCTTATCCCAAAACTTTCTATTACAATTATGAATGCTAATATTAGATATGGAATTAGATAGGATTGGAGTTACTGACCTGGATTGTGAATCTAGGATTACATCCCTCATAAGCCTTGAGTTGTTCCACTACAACAAAAAACGAGTTTACATACGACCAAAATTTGTATGTAATTTGAATTTACATATGGATTACGTATGAAAAAAATTCGTATGTAAAACCCTTGTAGGTAACACTTACATACGAATTTCAAAATCCGTAGGTAATTTCCTGCTTATAAATTTGTACGCAATATTCGTATGTAACTACATATGAATTTCGTTCTTAGGTAATTACATACAGATCTGATTTCTAGGTAATTACATACAAATGGTCTGTAGGTAATTACATACGGATCTTGTTTGTGTATGTTCTAAAAAATTTCAATCGATTTTTTCTAGATTCAATCTATTGTTTTTTTTATTGAAATTTTATAAAGAACACTTTTAATCTTTCTTGATCACAAACTGTTTTTGAAAAAATTCATTAACTGAGATCACTATTAAAATTTTAGAAAACAGTAACTGGAAAAATTTTAATTAATTGAATTGCGATTTCAATTGATTATTTTTCAAGCCTATATAATTTGGTTTTGTTCAAGAACTATTGATTAAATTACAATCGGTTGTATGACGTTTCAATATGTTATTTTTCTGGTTATTGACTATCAATAAATTTTAAAAAATTGTTTTTCTGGGCACATATGAAAATTGATTTTTCATCAAGCTATTTGTGTTTTTAATTGATTGTTCTGTGTATATTGTGATTAATTGATATCTTTGTATATTAATTAATAAATATTTTCATTCTTTCCAAAAGTTTTACCAAAAATTAATAGTTCAATTCACCCCCTCTTGAAACTTCAGCCTATATAATTGTCAACAATTGGTATCAAGAGCAGGTTCTTGAAAATTATTCAAGTTTGATCCAAAATGGTTGAAAACAAACTTCCGTTTGCAGAAGGAGCCTCTATTAATAGGCTTTCAATGTTTTGTGGTGTGAACTATTAGTTCTAGGAAGTAAGAATGAAAATCATTATTAAATCGATTTATCATGGTGTTTGGGATAAGTTAATGGCCGATTTGTGCCTAAAGTTGTTGTTGATGGACAATGTGTTGATAAACCATGGTCTGACTGGACTAATAGTGAGAGCAATAAAGCTTAATATGACTGTATTGCTAAAAACATATTTACCTCATCTCTTAATTTGGATGAACTTTTCAGGGCTCACAGTGTGTATCAGTAAAGGAGATGTGGAATACCTTGGAAGTAACACATGAAGGCACTAGAGACGTTAATTGTGCTAGAAGGCATGCTTTAAGACAAGCATACAAGCTTTTCAGAATGAAGCAGGAGGAAACTATTGCAGATGTTCAAAAACAATCTAGAAACACTTCCGGAAATCATACTACTAACCATATTTCATATTTTTTAATTTTGAAACAATTTGACATTATCACTAGAATTGGAAAGGTCCCGTCTCCTATGCAAGATTTTTGACACTTTCCTGAAGTTGGTTGGATTAAAGTAAACATTGATGGAGTTGCAAGAGGTGCTCTTGATTTCGCAGCTTGTGGAGGTATTTTCAGGGGCAGTCGTAGGGAATATGTGGGTAGCCTTTCTTCTTTCTTAGGTGTTAAGCATGTATTGTTAAATTCATGTGTGTCATTTTTGCTATTGAATATTTTAAAAAGCTTTGGTTGGAGCGTGACTTGTAACATTTCATACTTTTCACATAATAAGAACTCTATCGCATAGAAATATATAATAAGCGTAAATATAAATCTCCATACATTTATCAGAGTATTTCAAATATGCTTCTCTACATGAGATTTAATAAAAATATCTTTATACAATCACAAATTAAAATAAAATAAACTTCTCCATTAGCTCAATGAAGAGTCACACCACATGTCAAATCCTCTTCTCACGTATAACACACGATCATCGCATTTTAAAAATTTAACAAACATCACACAAAAATAAGGATAAGCTAAAGAGTTTAAAGAAATGTTTATAAATTAAATTCCTATCTCAACCAAACTATAAACATCAAACTTTCATGATTCATCTCGTACATCACATTGTCCTTATCACATCCCTACAATAACTCATCATACATATACTGATTCACATACAAAGACGTTTGACTCTCTACTTTCAGAAGACTCGTGCATTGAATTAGACTCAGAGGCTAGCACCTGCTAGATGACCCTTCCAACTAGGAATCCACACAGTCCCAAATGAACATAACCTCATCTAACAGGGTAAATCCAAATATTTGTCTTGACCAACTCTTTTAAATTGCAGTTTTAGTTATATTGATCTCCTTCAACTCTCACCACCTAGTACCCTTCATCTATATGATTCTAAGGTACTAGTAGAGTCAGGATACCTCCTTCTCGACAAGTCCTCAAACAATGCATATCCTAACAATCTCAAGACGGGTATCTCCTTTCTTGAAGATACTATGTCTCGATCACCATACCATATCATTCACAAACATTTATACTACATCATACAATACACAAACATTTATTCAATTTAATTCAAATTCATCTAATTCATACTTAATAAAACAAGTAATCACAATATTAAAAATATTCAAACTAATTCCCCTTACTTGTATAAAGTAGAAACCCTCTAAGGAGTTCCAAAAACCTAAAATCATGGACAACCTAACTCGCACCAAGAGCTTCTAATCAATGATGTGACTACCTTATTAGAACAACAATCCCAATAGACCAACAAAGACTCATTCTGATGCCTCAGAGGACATAGGCAAAATATCCCTACCAAGAACATAATTGACCTAAAACTGACTTTAAGAAAGATGAGCAGAAAATAAACATACTCTGCTCAAGAATCTTATTAGACGCTATTGCTCTACTCGATGCTAGGAATGTAAGGGTGATCTCCGATCCTCAGTCTGAAAAGGAAGGAAGACAGAGTTTTACAAAAAAGATAGAGAAAAGGGAAAGCACTGCTTCTGATAGAGATGGTGGTTTTTATAAAAAAAAATGAAACCTGAATACTAATTTTTCATCTTATTTATATCTAAAACTAAATTATAGCTTCTAATATGTTTATATTCTAAATCTATTTTCTAAGATATTACATGACTCTTATTTGCTTTGTCAAGTTTTTGGTTCAACTAATATCATTCCTTGAACTATTAAAGGTAGATGATGTAAATGTTTGCGAATTTTAGAGTGACTCATGTCTTTAGGGAGGGTAATAGTTGTGTTGATAGATTGACTAATTTAGGTGTTGAAAATAGTGTTGAGTTTGTCTGGTATTCTACTTTACTTGATTGTATTAGGTTGGACTTTTTTCATAATATGTTTCAACACCCTTTGTTTCATTTGTAGGGAGTTTGTCTTGTTTTGCATGGGTTAGGTGCAATCCCCATGTATTATTTAGACAGATGATTGGTGGATTTTGGGATGTCAACCTGATTGAGATGTCAAAATCCATAATGATGCCTAACATGAGTCTTTTATAATAAAAAGATAGCTTCATTTCTATAGATATAAATACACACAAAAACATTAAGTAGTGGAATAATGACAACGTCTTCAATTCTCAACCCATTTCACATTAGAAGGACTATTTTATCCTTAAAAAAGTAAATAAATAAATACTGAGTTTCTTCACTTCCTGTTGGCTCACATGAAATTTAAACAAGGTATGAAAAATCCCAAAACTTATTTCAGTTAGAACCTATTTTCTATATTATATTGTTTTGAGAATCTTTCTCGCTTGTAAATGTTCAAACTAATTTTGTATTAGATTTATAGATTTATGACAATTTTTGTTTTCATTTCTCTTAGACATTGTCATTGCAAATCTAGTTTCAGTTCGATGCCATAAATTAAACTCTCTTTGTAGGATAATGTGTGAATCTTTACTAAAAACTCCTCTTTTTTACAATTCTATTTCTCTCATCATCCTATCTACCTAGCTAGATATTTTGAACAAGATCTGTCTATGACTTTTTATTTACCTAGCTAGATATTTTGAACAAGATCTGTCTATGAATTTTGATTGTCATGAACATAAATAAGGTTGTCTTGAATAGAATTGTCTTTAAAATAAGATTGTCTTCAAGAATATTGTCTTATTAGAACTAGAAGAAAAAATACCATCCATTTCATTTTGTTAATTTATATTAATGATCTTATCTCAACCGACTTGAAGTTAAAATATTGACATTATTTGTAGGAATGTAAAAAATGATTTCAAAGATGAATTATTATTCCTCTTAACCATTAATTGAGGGGTTTGGTTTGTTCTAATATGCTTAATAGTCTCATATTACTTAAAAGTCAAGTACAAGAACAATTTAAATATATCTTCTTTCCTTAATCCTTAGATGTATCTTTTAAGGATGAAACTGTTATGGAACTTCAAGATTTAAAATAGACAATTTCTCAAATTTGATGATTGAATCTAATATAAACTTGAGATAGTAACAAATCTTACTCCTAATATAATCTTGTATCCAACAAAAACTTCAAATTCTAAAAAGTCTAACATCTAATAGAGATTTTACAAATATAGCATTGAATTAGCAAGTTGTGGAGTATGGATTTAATGTTAATATCATACATTATAAGTCCTTAAAATTATGGATCAAAAATCAAAATTGTAAGAAAAAAAATCAAAATTATCAAATAAGAATTTAAACCAAAACTATTGAATATGTGTTTAAGTTCCAATAAATTTATAACATCATAGTGTAAAAACAACTAGAAGGCCCGTTATCACACATTGAGAGACCAATAAAAGAATTAGCATTATAACTACCTAGGACTTAAGAAAATATTTTTAGAAAAAAAAATTGTATAAATACTTAAACCAAGTTAAAAGTAGACAAGTTGAGATTCTTTCTTTCGGAAATACCACTAAATATATAACAATCTCCGTAAGATACAATAATTTTTTTAAGAGAAAGAATAAAAAAGTAGTTATATAATATGTAATATGTAAAATTTTATATGAAAAAAAGGTATGAACACTCATATAAGACTTGCCAGAGTAAGATAGGAGTCTACCTGTTATATCCATACTACATGAGTCATCCTTGTTTGTCATTAGAATATAAAACTGCAAAATATAATATAAAAGATAAATACACTTGTTATTTTATGATGACTTTCCTTTTTTTTTTCTCCTTAATTTATACATTAATATGAAATGGAACTTTATTTTTATTAATAATCACATTATTCTTTACAATCAAATTTTATGTGTTTTTTTTTTTTTCTCTTCAACAAACTTTTGTATCAACCATGTTAAAAAAAATCAAGTTTTACGAGCCACTAGATGAATGATCTTTTAAAACTGAACATTATAATTAGTTTTTTTTTTTTTTTTTTGTGGTTTTTTTTTTTTTTTTTTTTTGTGTGATTGTTTTCTTGTTTCCTAAATTCCTGCACACTACCGTTATCATTTTTTTTTTCAAACTTATTTACTATTAGAGGTATTAGATTTGTACACTTTTTTATCCATTTTTCTTATAAAAAATATGAATAAAACAAAATCAAATACAATGCAATCTAAACTAAATCGAGAAATAATTATATATTAAAAACTATAATAAAAATATAAAATATTATTTATTAAGATAGATTATAATTTATATATTAAATTATTATAAAATCTAATATAAGTTTGAAAAGAAAAACTTAAAACTAGTAATTTGCTGTAATAATATTTTGACAATTTTTACTTGTATACCAATAAGTAGGTGAGAATCTCTTATAATAATACAATATTTAAAATTTGTCTTATCAATTCATTATTATATTATTATAGTTAATTGTGAATAAGTTTATATAGCAAATAAGAAAATGTCACCAGCATATCTAATACCTATTTGAGTAATGTTATTCTGATAATGTGAAATTTTAATCCCTATTTCATACCGGAATAATTTCGTCAAATCTTCTTACGTAGCAAGGATATTTTTATCAATTGACAAAATTTTACGCATAAGGGTAATTTGGTCTTCTCGTTTGATGTGGCAGTGGGTTTTGATAAAGATATATAAATCTCTGCCACGAAATGTTGAAATCAAACGTAAAGAAGAGAAGAGGTGTGAGAGAACTAAGAGCTTGTGCGACAGACAACTATTGCGCGTTCGTTTGACAATCGAGAGTTATGGTTCCGCCTCTGCGACGACGATAGTTTGTGCTTGTGTGACGACGAGAGGTACAATTGAGTTGAATGAAAATACGGTTTTAGGGTCATCACGGGGAGAGAAGGATTTTGTGGCGGTGGTATTACAAGTGGAATTGTTTGGTCTTTGACATTTGTAAGTAGTTTATTGATTGTGTTGTTGTGCGTTGAGGTTGGCATTGTATGGATGAATATGGTATTTGTTTGTTACATTGTTGAAAACATTTGATAGGTGAAAAAAAAATTGAGAAGGTTTGCCTTTGTGGAGAAGTTTTGATTTTTAAGGTTTGGCTCGACATTGTTGAAAGAGAAAACATTTTATTGGTGAACTAAACTCAATATTGTTACACGAATAATGATTTTTGAGTTGTATAATGAAATAAATGAAGTAAGGAAGTTTGGAAATATACTTTTTTGGGGGGAAAAACTGAAAAGTTGTATGTGGTGTATTTGAGTAGTGGGTTGTAGATTGATAGCACAAATTGTTTGATATTATTTGGTATTATGGAATTGTTTTCATTTTGTAGGATTACAAAAGTTCAACTAAGGTGTCCCCTCATTAAAGGTTCGGTAACTTCTGATGTTTTGGAAACTTAGAACCAGTATTAATGAACAAAGGTGTATGAAATGAACATATTTTGGTCAATCAAAGCATGAGTAATCCTTATTATGGGTGCAATTGAAGAAGTTGAGAACTTAATTTACGAAAAAAGATCCTCATGAACACACCTCTGTGTTCAGTCACCAAAAGTTTAACTAAGGTGTCCCCTCGTTTAGCATGGGTAACTGATGTTTTGTAAGCTTATCACCAGTATTAATGCACAGATGTGTATCAATTGAACATATTTTGGTGAATCAAAGCATGAGTAATTCTTATTATGGGTGTAATGGAATAAGTTAAGAACTTTAATTGTGAAAATAGTCTTGAACATGTCTGAGTCTGAGTTCAGTCGTCAAAAATTTAATTGCGGTGTCCTCTCATTAAAGTTTGGGTAACCTCTGATGTTTTGGAAACTTAGAATCAGTATTAACGAACAGAGGTGTATGGAATGAAAATATTTTGGTCAATGAAAGGGTGATTAATCTTTATTATGGGTGTAATTGAAGAAGTTAAGAACTTAATTTGCGAAAATAGTCCTTATGAACATGTCTGAGTTCAGCGCCAAAAGTTCAACTGAGATGTCCCCTCGCTAAAGCATGGATAACCTCTGATGTTTTGTAAGGTCAAAACTATTATTAATGCACAAAGGTGTATAAAATGAACATATTTTGGTACATCAAAGCGTGATTAATCCTTATTATGGGTGTAATTGAAGAAGTTAAGAACTTAATTTGTGAAAATGGTCCTCATGAACACGTCTTAGTTCAATCGTCAAAAATTCAACTTAGGTTTTCCCTCGTTAAAGCTTAAAACCTCTCATGTTTTATCTTAAAATAAAAATTAAAAAACCTTAAATTTTAATTTGTCTTATTAATTTTTTATTTTAAAAATATTTTACATTTTAGATAAGATTTGAATGTTAGAAACTAAATCAAGTGTTTTTAAAATAAAAACACTGTGACTAAATGAAATAAAAATAATAATAATTACAATAAATAAAACTATAATAGTAATATATTGATATTATGAATAAAACATATTTATGAATATAAAAAAATTATATATGATTATTTAAAAAGAAAATAATAATATTAATAAAATAAAAATTAATTAACTAATTATTATATATTGTTAAAATAAATTTTTAATTGATAAAAAAATAAAAAGATAATATTGTATTTAATAAAATATAAACATTACTTGTTTTAAAAAAATAAAATAAAAATAAAAGATTTTTTTTAAAAGAAGAGAGAAAAAAAAAGAAAAAGAGAAAGATTAAAAAAAACTAAAATAAAAATATATTAACTCATTAACATTTTATAATAAAATATTATCTTTTTTACACGTCTCAAATAAATATATTAACGTATAAGAATTTCCAAATATCATTATTCTTATTAAAACAACGATTGCTTTCTCACCCAGTCCGTGATAATCAGCTCAACTCCACACAAATTGCACACAAATTCGTAATAAGAGGAAAAGAAAGTTTACTAAGTAGGAGAATGTGCTACATTTCTTTCCCTAATAAAAAAAAGTAAAGTTGGTCAAAATCGATATTTGTTTTGTAATTGAAATTTCACGCATAATTCATAATAAAATATAGAATGTTCAAAAAGTTCATATAATTTTTTTTTTCAGATTATCAATTACATCAAGTTCACTTTCTTAAATAAATAGATTCAGTTTAAACAAAATCTAATTTTAATTAAAAATTAATGTAAGTATTCAATTTATAACAATAATATAATTTAATACAAAAATAAAATTTACAATCCATATTAAAATCTTATAAATTAACAATAATAATAATAATAATATCCTCAATTACTACCAGAGAAATAATGTTTATAGAAAACATTGCAATACATATCAACAACATCAATTTTATTTTTTTTTTAGATAAAAGAATAAATAAAACTTTAACTCCTTCTTGTTATATTTTAACAGTTCAATACTAAAATAATTTTTTAATAATATTAAAATAGTAAATAATATTTATAATATTTGTTCAATCATGATAGAAAAAAAAAATACTTCCTTTACACTATTAAAGTGTTAAATTTTAGAAAACTGTTATATTAAATGAGGATATTTTAGTTTAGAAATAAAATAATTCATATTTTTAATGAACTTTCAAGAGAACTAAAACAATTACACCCATAACTAAAATAATACAACACTAAAGAATTAATAATCTTCAAAAGAATTAATTGAAATTATACCCATAAATAATATTATTTAATATTTGAAATTTAATGTGCACAAAAAGGTAGCACCATATATATAGATATAAATGTACACAGAAACATTCAGCAGCCGAGTAATGACAAAGTCATCAACTCTCAACTTACAATCTTAGACTTAAAAAAAAATAAAAAAATAAAAAAATAAAAAGTACTGAGTTTCTCCACTTCCTGTTGGTTCACACGAAATTCTAACCAGGTACGAAACTCACTCTAGTTCGAACCAGTCTTCTAGATTGCATTGTTCAAACTAACACTTTCGTATCAGATTCGTGACAGTTTTTGTTTTCATTTTTCTTTAACACTGTCGTCAGATCTAGTTTCAGTTCGGTGACATAAATTAAACTCTGGATATATGTGAATCTTTATTACAAACTTTTTCCTTTATTTACAATTCTATTTCTCTCATCATCCTATTTTCCTACCTAGATATTTTGAACAAGATCTGTCTGTGATTGTTTTGAACAGGATTGTCTCGAACATAAACAACTTGCGGTGAATTGAAGTGTTTTGAAATAAGATTGTCTTGAACAAGATTGTCTTGTTAGAACCAGAAAAAAAAAAAAAAAAAAAAAAAAAAGCACTCATCCCATTTCCTGAGCTAGAACTGTGTTGGGAGAACGCCTAGGTAACTGTTAGTTTCCACGAACCACCGTTTTCTCAGATTTTCCGAAACCTCCATCTCCGAGAAGGCAGAGTATAGATACAGAACTCTGGGGTCAAAATCTGGTTAGGGTTTTGCCTCGTCTGTGACAATGGATTACGCTCGAGACGGGAACGTGGTGCAAATAATCACAGGCGGGGGCGGAGGAGGAGAGAGCTGGTCCGGCGATCAAGCCGATTGGGCGACGGAGGATGAATACCGGTTTTGGAACAACAACAACAACGGAGACGCGGAATCGACGCCGTCGAACTCGAATTACGAGTCGCGGTCGGAGCCGCCGAGCAAAAAGTCCCGGAATTCGCAGGATGGGAGCTCAAACCGGTCAAAGGCTATAGGGAAAATGTTCTTCAAGACGAAGCTGTGCTGCAAGTTCAGGGCAGGGACTTGCCCTTACATCACCAACTGCAATTTCGCCCACAGCATTGAGGAGCTGCGCCGCCCGCCTCCAAACTGGCAGGAGATTGTGGCGGCACACGAGGAGGAGAAGGCAGTAATGGCAGAGCCAAGGGAGGAGTTTCAGATTCCTACCGTGGGGTCTTCCACCTTTGCAGGGGATACGATGCAGAGGTCCTACAAGGGAAGGCATTGTAAGAAGTTTTACACTGAGGAAGGGTGCCCCTATGGAGATAGTTGCACCTTCCTTCATGATGAGCAATCAAAGAATCGAGAGAGTGTTGCTATAAGCTTAGGCCCAGGGGGTTATGCCGGTGGTGGTGGTGGTGGTGGTGGTGGTAGTGGTGGTGGTAGTGGTGGGGGCGGTGGTAGTGGAAATGGAGGGGGTGGTGGTAGTGGTGGTGCTAATGCTGCTGGGAATGGGGCTAATTCCAAGCCCTCTAATTGGAAAACCAGGATTTGCAATAAATGGGAGATGACAGGGTATTGTCCCTTTGGCAACAAATGTCATTTTGCTCATGGTGCCACAGGTACCACGCTGTTTCCTTTCCCTGTTTTTATTATCTTTTCCCTTTTCAGTGATAACTTAGTGATCCTTGTGTGCTGTATAAAATGCTGCTAGAATTGGAAATTGTTTTGAGTTGTTGCTGTCATTCCACATTATGAGGTGTATTCATGATGATGGCACTTGATCTTAGATTGCTTTGTGTTTGTTATTATCCAATCTTGGATTTTATTTATTCATTTTATGCGGTTATTATAGTTATAGTTATAGTTCCTCCTGTTTTTATTTTGAGTATGGAATAACTACCTGTGTCAATGATTAATAATTTGATATCGAAATGTTGTATCAAGAAGAAAATTAAAGTGTGTGTGGCAGCTGGAGTAATCCTTGCAAACTTTTGTTTCAGCATGTTTGCATGCTAGAAAATCAGGCATGTGCACAGGGAATGCATGGTTCCTTTTACTTTTGAACAATGAAAGGCATAACAAACAACTCAAAATCTACGGCAAGAGAGAACTTTTGAGTTTTTAGTTTAGAAGTGTGGAAATTTAGCCCTCTCTTTTTCTGAAGTATCTTTCATTAACTGTGTTTCCTTATTTGAGATTATTGAGATTTTTTCCGTGCCTTGTATGCTTCAATATCTGAGGTTTCTTTTTATTACAAAAAATGAATCAGAAAAGCATAGGTTTTTAACTAGCAAGTTCAAAATGAAATAAAGGGTGCTGTTTACATCCTTGTAGCTCTGAGATATAGTGTTGTAGATGGAGTTGAAGCAAAAAAATCTTAAATTCAACTTTTGGTAACTGCTGTGTACAAAGCGGAAGCCACACTAAGGGAAAGGAAACTTTGTTAAACTAGTCCATTGACATACTTATAAATGGAGCCAAACCGAAATTAAACTATACTTGTCCACTGACATACCTACAAATGTAGCCAAACCGAAGTGTGAAGAAGCTGATTTAGGCAACCACTCAAACGGTGGGTTCTCTCCAACTACATAGTATTATTCCCGAGAAACTGTTATGTTAGGGCTTGAGAAACCAGAAACGCAACGAATGATTTATATTGGGCAACCTAGATTCCACACGAATCTGCATATTTAGGGACCATACATATTGTATTAAAATACATTTTTGGCTTCAATGTCAATAAATTCTGATTGTGTTGCTTTCTGATTTTATACAATTTAAATGACATGTTATGAAAAATTGGAAGCACTTGTGATGGTTATAATTAGAGAAATTCTATTGTGCTCTCTGAAATTTAAGGGCTTCGGTAATGTTATTCATGAAAGTCTTACTCCCTCTTTCTCTGGTTTGCCCAAATTCATTCAACTGTTGGCCCAAGGACAATTGTACCAAAATCCGAATTTATATGGGTACCATAGAATATGTCTTGCAATCACCGCAGTCATTTAGTTTATACTACCTATGTGGTTCTACATATAAAAAAACTAATACCTAATTCATCAGAACCAATAAACATAGAGTTAAGTTAGTTAATTTTAATTGATAATGTCAGAAATGTAAGATGTATTCGAAAAACATGTATAGAATTAAATGATTCAAGAAATAATTTTTCTTTAACCAATGGGAGTGACTATTTTTATTGATAACTCAATACATGCATCCACTCTAATGGGAAATGAGTGCATATCTCATTAATAGACTCTTCAATAAATTAAGAGTATAAAAAAAAATCAGTAATAATACATTTGAAAATGGTTCTATCATTCTATGTTTCTCATAAAAAGGATAAAAATGTTTGTCCTCATTTGTTTCTTAAATAAGTACTAGTAAATACAATTGGAATATTTCATGGAGAATGCAGAAATATGTGTGAAATATACACTTAATCATGCCGTGCTTCTTATTTATTTTTACTTCTAAATGTTCATCGCCCATCATTTTAATGTCTGCCTGAGAATGCTTGTATTTGTATTTTTTCAGTGGATGTATGTTGGCTTGAATTGATTATCCATCAGATATGTACCTAGTAGTAACTAGTAATACATGTTGACACTCATCTGACTCTGATATTGTGAGTACAGAGTTGCACAGATATGGAGGAGGGCTTATGGAAGGAGAAAGCAGAGATGCTGCTTCTGTGGTTGGCAGTGACACAAACAAGGGAGCAGCTTCAAAAGCTTCTGCTGATAACGTGGTTGCTGCGGTTACTCCTGTTGCCCATTCTGATGTGTATCATATTGGAGTCCCTTCACAAAGGCCTTCCATTGTGATTCAGAGGCCAGGGCAGAGAACTCATCAGAAGTGGAAAGGTCCAGATAAAATCAGTAGGATATATGGTGATTGGATTGATGACATGGAATAGAGTTATAATCCCAGTCATGGATGGAAACCACTGATGAGGGCTTATGTACCATGAAAAAAAGTGAATAGGCAATGATTTTTCATTCGCATGTTATAATTTTATCAGCTAATTTCTCTTATGATCCTTAACTTGTAACGGAATAACAGTTTAGGTTTTCTCGGATAACTGTCTTGTACTATTATGTTTTTGCTGGTGTATTCACCTTCCTTAATACGCTGCTTCTCTGGTGTCTGAATGTGGCAACAGTTTCCTTGTATTTGCATTTCGGATAGTTGTTATTTTAGCAAGAACTTATTGTTTTGCTGGCGTTGTCCTGATGTAATGAGAACCATTTTAAGGATTTTCCAAAAGATACTTGTGTGAATAGAACTCACAAAATATTTAATGTTATATATTTATAATATTTTCTTTGAAATTTCAAGCTTTTACAATGTCAGAGATTTTACAGATTATCATTGTTTCCTTTACACATTTTTATAATTTAAAGGCGTTATAGGATTTTTTTTATTGTTAATTCTATTAAAAGTAAGATGGTATAATTATTATCAATTTATTTTCTCTTTTCTTTCTTACAATGTTTTTATATTTATTTAATAGATATAAACTTGTCTTATAGAGATAATACTAATTATTTTATAAGGGCAAAATAAAAAGTATATTAAATTATTCATTAAAAAATAAATCTTGTGGGGAACAATTAACCTAACAACTTTTATTTCTTGCTAGTGTTGCGAAAACCGGCTTGATCATTGTGTAACATAATTTAACAAATTTAATCTAATAATATATGGAATAATAAATAAAATTTAAGACAACATGATTCCATTTTGAATTTTAAAACATTATTGTAATAAAATAACTATATTCAAAATCATTTTTTAATAGAACATAAATTCACAAATAAAATATAATAATACATTTCATAATATATATATATATATATATATATATATATATATATATATATAATGAGTCAATTACGTTACTGAGTTTTTTTTATTGACCCAATATAGTCAAACTGAATTGAATTCTATGTTAGAACTTCTAATTGTATTTTATTTAAAAACAGGATATAGTGATTTTATATTTAGAGAATAATTCGGCTAAGATGTAGGTATTTGTTTCAGTATTTAATTAAATATTGTGATGAGTCAAATTTGTGAATGATACGAGATAAGTAACGAGTAAATAATGTTCAGACACTAGTCCTTTCTTCCTTCTCACAAGGAATGGCTGAAAACCAACCCTTTCCACCCTCCCCTACCACCCCCAACACGTCTTCGTATCTTCTCCTACCATTCATTCATTCATTCTCTCTTACACATTTTGACCTCTACAATCCCACTTAACAAAAAACAATAATTCAAATAATTTAACCCTTGCATGGTTTCAAACTCCTCTCATCCATGCAAACAACCAAGAACACAAGGTCCGGAATAAGCCACTCTCCGGCGAACTCAACCAGCGAAACCGCCCCTCTTTCTCCTCCTCCGGGCAATGTCTTCGGTGGAGAACGACCCGGCACCGACTGGGCCGCCGAACAACACCCCGCCAGCGCTAATCGCCTTCACGCTGGGTGTGCTGGTGGTGTGCTTCGTGGCCTTCAGCATCGTCTACTTGTGCAAATACTGTTTCACCAGCGTCATCCAGACCTGGGCCTTTCAACGCACAGCTTCGGGTTCACTCATTCGTCTCACGCCCCATAGATCTCCCCCGAGGGGCCTTGACCCTTCGTTGCTTCAGGTCTTCCCCACCTTCCCCTACTCCTCCGTGAAAGACCTCAGGAAGGATCAGACGTACAGCTTAGAATGCGCCATCTGTTTGGTGGAGTTTGAAGATGACAACATGCTTCGCCTCTTGACTCTCTGCTGCCATGTCTTCCACCAGGACTGCATCGACCTCTGGCTATGCTCTCACAAAACCTGCCCCGTTTGTCGCCGAGACCTTGACTCTCCACCCGACCAAACTCTCAACCCCGCCAACGTCGTTGTTTCCTCCACCAGCGGCGAGATACGCATTGATGTAAGAGAAGAAGAAGGTGGCAACCAAGTGCAAGCGCAACCACAACTTGAGCAACATCAACCTGAACGTGGAAATGGACAGGAACATGAGGTGGTTGGTGAACAAATCTTTGTACGGTCGCATTCCACGGGGCACTCCATAGTTATGATTAGAGGGGAGGGGACTGATGAGGGAAAGGATGATGACAAGTACACATTGAGATTGCCCGAACATGTTTTGAGAGTGAGGCATAATAACAAGCATAATTGTACCAGGAGCTGTGCAAGTTTTAAGGACATTACCAAGCTTGATCCTCCTGCTCCTCCTGCACCTTGCAGTAATTGTGGCTTTGTTCAACCCCAATCACCGAGTTGCTCCTCTTCCGCGACTCATACTCAGAAATCTTGAACACTGCATCTTAAAATTTAGAGTTTGCTGCTTTTGCTGCATGTATCTTGAGATAGAAAGCAATACTTTGATGTAAATGGTTGTTGTAGAGTAGATAGGCAATTAGGATATTGACCTTTTGAGTTGGAAGGTTTTCATGTGTTTATAGTGGGACTTTTGTAAAATATTTCTTTCACTAACTCATTAGTTGAAGGTTAAATTACCATACACAATTTGGTTTACCATATAATTAAATATGTACTATAGTCTTTCTCATTTCATGTGTATTTTTAAATATTATTTATTATTACACTCAGTTTTTTTAATGATCAGTCTTTTATTTTTAATGTCTATACTTAATCTTGCTTTCATCTCTTTCAATATCAATTATTAAAATATTTTTATAACATATTTTAAATTATTTATAGCATAATTTAAATTATTTTTTTAAATATATGTAACTTTTTTACTAGCATATATATATATATATATATATATATATATATATATATATATATAGGATTTTGAAAAATAAAAATTGTTATGCAGGCACCAATTACATATAACTATAGAGTAAATAAATAATGTCTTGGCTTGCAACTAAACCATAGTTCTGTTCTACAATTTCAACTTAAAAAGTAAAACAAATGGCCAAAAATAAAAACTCACTTATCATTGGAAAACCTTTTGTCCGCATGGTCTTAAACTCCTCCCATCCATGCAAACAACTAAGAAAAAGGTTTTCATGTGTTTCTACTTCATATTTTTATGGAAGCTAGGATGATCCCTGATTTTTGCCAAGTTGGCATTTCAATGCTACTTAGTAGAGAAAAAATGTCAATGTGATAGTAATATAAAAATGTGGAATGAAATTGAAATACTTAGGTGACATAATCTTGTAAATTGTGGTGTATATTTGAAAACTTTAATATTGTGAAGAGAGTGCAGGAGAGGAAAGTACCTGAACGAGTTTAATGTATTTAACTAAAAAGTAAAATTGTTAGCAATACCAATAATAGGAAGGAAATATATTCAGTATGGACCAAACAAAATAACAAAAAGCATGCTAGATAGAATATCGATATCCACGGAATGAATAGAATATTGGTTAAGAGGTAAACCGTGTGTCTAGGAGAGACAAGTATCTGTATCTGACCGTTGTGCTTTAGTTTTAATATTGATTAGAGTCCAACAATCTCTAATCTTAATAACATACTTCAAGAAATGTAGTATACGTGCATAGAAAACAGAAATAGTATATTAGAAGGAATGTAGAATACATACATAGAAAACGGAAATAGTATGATTAAAAGAAATGTAGAACACATGCATCGAACAAGGAAATGATATGACTAAGAGGAGACATGAAGAAGTATAATGGAACAAGGAAATGATATGATTAAGAAGAAATATAATAAAGCTAAAATATAATCTAAATGCTTGGATTAGAGATGTTGGGTGTACCCAAACAAAAATCAGAAATAATAATGACAATTGGAAACCTAACAAATATGGATAACAAAAGTAATCTAAATGAGGATATAAAGATAGAAAGAATGAGTTAATGAACTTAACTGGTAAATAATAAAAGACTCAATTCTAAAATAAAAACTAAGAATTAGATGGTTAAAACATAAAATACAATTCAAGACATTTTCACTTATTGATTAGATGGAGAGATCAATAATAAGAATGGAGAGATCAATAATAAGAATGAATGGAGTATAAGTGCACCATAACTAGTGTGAAAAATAAATTAAGGTTAAAGAAGTGGTTAAAGAATTTTCTTAGATGTTAGTGTAAATGATTGTTGTAGAGTAGATAGGTAATAGGGATATTGACTTTTTGAATGTGAAGGTTTTCATGTGTTTCGGCTCCATATTTTTGAACTAAAATAGGATGTCTGATTTTTGTTACAGTAGTTATGGTTCAGCTACTATAACAAGATTCCAAACTACAGCTTTCGTAAAATATTCTTCACTGACTCTATAATTTCATATAATAAATTACCATATACAATTTAGATATTTGTTTACAATATAATATTTCATATAATAAAATATTTACCCTAGTTAGTTTCTCGTGTTTTTTAAATATTATCTATTACAGAAATTGTTTTTTCAATCATTTCAAATTAACAGTGCTTTATGTGTCTACTTAATCTTGGTTTCATCTCTTTCGATATCAATTATTAAAATATTTTTATAGCATAATTTAAATTATTTATACATGTATATATATTTTAAATATAATCAATATTTATATAAAATATTTTATTATAAATTCAATATAATATATATTATAAAAATTTATTTAATATGTAAAAACCTATTCTTTTACATGTTAAAATTATATTTATTATTTTATGTACTACGTTATTTCTCCCATTGCTACTATTATTTATATCTTCTTTACACTTACTAAATCATTCAAATTCTTAATTATTCAATTCCATCACAAACTATAATAACTACTACTGTTACTATTATTTCTTTTGTTTTTATATTTTATTTTAAAATATATGCAACTTTTTCACTAACATATATAACTAGGATTTTGACAAATAAAAATTAGGATTTTGACAAATAAAAATTGTTACGAAGGTTAGACAGTTGGGTTGATCAAGATAGGGTTCTATGTCCCGTATCAAGCGAGAGAGAATAGCAGAATACCGATCACCTACATATGAAGCAAAGCCGGCCTGCACGAAGTATGTATATAAATAATGTTATGATACGAGCTCTATGTCTCTCATCTTTCTTATGAGGAGAGACTCAAACTCAATCATTCCAAATCATATATTCATGTCTTGACTTTCAACTAAACCATTAACAATTGTGTCCTCTACCATCTCAATAAAAACGCAATCTTACCTCATAAAATCTTTATTTGTCGACGTTATTGCATGGTCTCAAAGTCATCTTATAAGAAACAAAGGTTTTCATGTGTTTATGGAAGTTAGGATATAAAAGTGTCAATATGTTACTCACTTGTGATCTGAGTAATATAAGAATGTGGAATGAAATTTAAATACTTGGAGTGACAGAATCCTACAAAACATGGTGTATATTTGGAAAGTTTAATATTGTGAAGAGAGTGAGTGAGAGGAAAGTGATAAATATCAAGGCTACTTACGAAAGATACATGAACGAGTTGAATGTATTTAAAGGAAAAGTAAAATTGCTAGCAATACCAATAGTAGGAAGGAATAAATTGGTAGCAATACTAATAGTAGGAAAGAAATATATTCCGTACAGATCAAACAAAACAACAAAGAGGATGCTAGATAGAATCTTGGTATCCAATGAATGAATAGAAGAATGGTCGAGATGTAAATCGTGTGTCCAGGATAGATAAGTATATGACCATTGTGCTTTAATTTTAAAGACGTTACTGATAGATTGGGGTCCGAAACCATTTTGAATATAGGATGCTTAACACACAATCCTTAATTTTAAAACATAATCCAAGAAATGTGGAATACATGCATAGAAAATGGAATGGTATGACTAAAAGAAATGTGGAATACATGCATAGAAAACGAGAATGGTATGACTAAAAGGAATGTGAAATACATGCATAGAAAACAAAAATGGTATGACTAAAAGGAAAGATGGGAAAGCTAAAATATAATCTATAGGCTTGGAATAGAGACGTCTTTGGGTGTATCGAAACAAAAAAGCAAGAAATAATAACAACAATTGGGGACCTAGACAATATGGATGACAATAATAACCTAAATGAGGATATGAGGATAGAACAAATGAAGTTACTTAGTGAACTTAAACTGGTAGATAATAAACAAGACTCAATTCTAAAACAAAAACTAGAGCTAGATGGTTAGAATAGGGGGATACAATTCAAGGTATTTCCACTTATTGATTAGATAGAAAGATCAAGAATAAGAATGAAGGAGTACAAGTGCACGATGACTAATGTAAAAAACCAAGTAAGGTTAAAGAAGTGGTTAAAGAGTTTTCTTAGAAGAGATTGAGTGTGACAACCTACGCCAATATTAAGCTTGAAATTGAATTATAATATTTAACAGATGACGATAACACGATCTGGACTAACCAAATTGGGGAGTTAAAATTAAATAAGTAGTGTGACAATGAGTAAGTACCAAAAGTCTTAGACTAGAACAGTTTAAGTTTCATTTTATCAATAAAAAATTGGGAGTCTATAAAGCAAGACATCATGCAGGTTGTGAACTATTTCCAATCCTTTAGGAACATTCCTAGGGACTATAACACATTCTTCGTAACCTTAACCCCCGAAAAAAAGATGACCCAATACGTTTGGAGGAGTATAGACCTATATCCCTAGTTGGGTGTATGTATAAGGTTATATCTAAAGTATTGTCTAATAGAATGAGGAAAGTGCTCCTAAAAATGATTGACAACCCAAAATCGAAATTCATTAAGGGTAGATGAAGTGGTAAAATAAATTAGATGAAAAAGGAAGAGGAGGGTGATAATTAAGGTAGATAATGAAAAAGTCTACAACTCGATGAGTTGGGAATTTATGTACTACACAGATGAGTATATTAGGTTTTTGTAGTAAATGGATAAGCTCGATAAAAGTATGCATGAAATTATCTACAATATCAAATACTGATAAATGGAAGCCCAAACTATGAATTCAAGCCAACAATAAGTCTAAGATAGAGGGGCCATTTTTTTTTTCTTAATAATAGTAGAGGGATCATCTGGGATGGCCAAACAGGCGACTAAAAAACAACGGTATGACAGAGTAAAGGTAGGAAAAATGAATTAAGGTTAATATCTTGCAGTTTTTTAATGATACTTTATTTGTTTGTGAAGTTAAGAATAAGAACATATTAGTAATAAAAAAATGTACTTAGATGTTTTGAGTTGGCATTAAAACTTAGGGTCAACTTCTACAAAAGTAGGAAAGGAGCGATGTGTAACATCCCAAGAATTTGTAATATTTGAGAAACAAAAGTGGAATTTTTATGTATATTCATGAGTAGACAATACATTTTAGATATCGTCTACCACAAATATAAAGCAGGCCATCCAATATGAAATATCGTCTAACTAGTCATATGAATTTGTATACTATTAATTCTTATGAAATTGTGATTGTTAGAAAGTTTCGTCTAATTAGGAAAAGCAATAAGATGAATCACTATTAAAGATATCTTGATTCATTCTTGATAGATACTCATTTGGAATTTGTACAAAAAAATAATTGTAGAGGAATATCCTTATCAAAAGAAAGGATAAGCTCTGAAAGATAAAAATTTGGACAATATTTAATGCTATAGATAAAAATTACTTTAAATCATTGCCATGTCGGAAAACTACTATAGTTCATATAGTCTTTCAGAAATTTCCAATATAAAAATAAATCTTAGAATCAAAACAAATAGAAATTAAAGAATAAAAAAACAATAAATAATGATTACAATAACCTCAATAACAAACTAGAGATAAACAAATTACACTAAAATTCAGAAGAATGCATAAGAGAACGAAAAGGAAGAACCAAAACTAAGGTAAGGGAAAGGAGATATATGTATATATTGTATCTGTTTTCAGTTTTTGTGAGGTACCCCTAAGCCTCACATCTTAATTTTATTACATTGTCCTTATTCGAATTCGACGATTTTTGACTTACTAAACTTTTATATGTTTAAAATTAACTTCATATGATAGAAAGGTCCCATGATCATGTTGTACCGAATTGAATGCTTGTCAGTGGAGGATTACATTCCTTAGGGATTAAATGAGTGGAAGATTATATTAATGACTGGAGGGTGATGTTGTTGAATGTTCATTTATCCGAACTAGTCACTGAAATTGTCATTCTTATAATATATCTATTGATACTTAACTCTGATAAACTTTATGTTTTATTAATGTTCATTATTTAAAAGAAAAAAAAACTATTTAGAGACCAATTTTTAGCTACCAAATAAAATGATTGTTAATTGTGACCAAAATAATCACCAAATTAGGTTTTGGTTTCTAAATAACTATAAAATAAAAGTAATGATTGAATTTAGTGACCAATTAAGTCAAGATAATTGGTATCTAAAACTAATTTAGATATCAATTATCTTGTCTTAATTGGTCACTAAATTCAATCATTACTTTTATTTTATAGTTATTTAACAATCAAAACTTAATTTGGTAATTATTTTTGTCACAATTGGCAATAATTTTATTTGAAAGCTAAAAATTGGTCTCTAAATAGTTTTTTTTCTTGTAGTGATTATAGATACAATATTAATTTCATATATGTATATCTCACTTTTCCCACTCTTTTTGTTTTTGAATTGCATATATACATCCGAACCAAATAGATATCCCAGTAACCTTAATCGTTTTACAACAAACATCTCAGCTCTATTATCAGGAGCTGACTGAACTACAGATGCAACGAATAGTATGGTCACATTGGGAAGTTCTATGTTGATGTTTACCTCAAGTTGGAATATTCCTTTGGTTTTGGATGAACCTATCATTGTTTCCTTCTACCTGCCACCAACCCTCCAGATGAAGATGTAGACCGTTATATATGTTACCATTTCAGTACTATTAAATGTGTATTTTTATAAGAAAATATAGTACTAGTCGGATAATAGGGATTGTAATCCCTAAAATTTATGTGTAAATAAAACTAGTAAACTACGAAATAGGAGTACTGTATGTAAATTTCTATAATAATATTACAATAAAACTAAATATATTTTTAATATCTTTCCCTTAGTAAGGAAAAATTTATGTTATGAGAATAAGTATGACATCTTTTTTCTTAGATATCATGAAGTTTCTCAAATTATGTTAGGTGAAAAACGTTAAACAACATTTATAAACAATTATTTAAAGAGTAGACAAAATAAAATCACCATCTTATAAATAATATTAAGATAGTCATTTTCCTTAGCCTATCAAAGTGATATATCTGCACTATTTCTCATTAAGTAATGAAGTAAGACTAAACCTATCAATAGATAAACTTGTAATATTTTACTTGGACATCTATAATTTGACATCCAGGATTGACTAAATGATAAGTATTTTTCTTTTCTTTCACCTTGAACTTTAATCACCTATTAAGATCTAGTGAATATATTAGACGAAAGAAATATGTCTTTAATACACTTATTACTCTTAATAGATAAAGTTAATAATCTCGAGTACTAAAGATTCTTGCTTCTGCAAATATTTTGAGACAAAATAACATAAGACGGAATTTTGTTAGATGATATATTCTCTAATAATTATTCACTTATATTCTTTATATATATATATATATATATATATATATATATATATATATATATATAT
>Ga0209700_103676_pt1 | contig 28933 bp, 18 predicted proteins | sample SiratroredBW_FD_187528 | JGI IMG/M metagenome (GOLD analysis project Ga0209700, IMG submission 187528) | Root nodule microbial communities of legume samples collected from California, USA - Siratro red BW (SPAdes) (version 2) | ecosystem: Host-associated > Plants > Roots > Nodule | place: USA...
GGAAGCCCCATTACCCCAACACCTTAACCCTAGTATCTTACTAACAAAAATAGTAAAAGAAACTTGGTTTAGTTTATGTGTTTTGGTTATATATTTGGAGTCTCACATTTAAGTTTTAAATGAAAAAGAATTGAAATTATTTAAAGTAATTTAAATTTAAATATAGATTATGAATTCATGTTTGACTTTGTTTCTAAATTAAACTAAATTAAATTAAATCCAAAAAAAAAACAATGAGTTCAAAATTCTTTGTTTTTATAAAAAAGTTGTTGGTAGATACTTTATTTTATCTAAAGTAAAATTAATTTATTTTATCTTTATCTTTGGAAGATAAAATTAAATTTTATTTTATCTTTGTAACTCTTTTTTAATGAAAGTATTTATTTGTCTAATAAAAATTCAAAATCCGGTTTAGGGTTTAAAATAAAAGCAACAAAAATAGTTGAAATTAGATATACTCAATCATTCTTAAAAGAATACTATTTTTTCAGCATAATTATATATTAAAATTTATTGATATTATCAGTGAGAGTTGTGTAATGAAAAGTGAGTTTTAACGGGTGGTAGTTGAATATACTAAAATTGTTAAATTTAGTGTGTTGCTTATACGCCAATAACATTTGTCTAATTCTTATCATAAGTGTTAGGAAAAGAGTCATGTAGCGACAAATGTGAATTTTCATTGCAACAATCTTTTGATGGTATTACTCTACACAAATATTTAGTTATTTTGTTAAACATTATATGCATGAGTGATCAAATTTGAGAGAGTTTAAAAACATTTTTATTGTGAAACAATTTGTTTTCCTTATCATTTGATGCTTTGAAATTCATTATTATGCGTTAAATTTATAAAATAGTTTTCCAAACTTTAATCCAAAGATACAATAGAATAAGCACTTCATCACACACCAGTGTTAGTTGAAAGTTGAAACTTGTTAGTCTCCATTGATGTTGGGCACTAAGAGAATTGTAGCATCATTGTGAAGAAATGTGAGATTCTTTTTCTCTTTTTGCTAATGCAAATATACTAATTTAATCATAGTTACTACAAGCAAGGTTTCACTTCAATGTTTCTATCCTTATAGAGTTTAATACAATATCAAAACCTTTTCAAAATTGTATAGTAAAACCATTATTTGTAGAGGATTTTGTTGAGATTAGAATATGCAAAATCAGTATAAAAATGAATGTAGTGATATAATTGCAAATACTTGAAAGACTTTCTACGTCATTCTACATGTAACCAATGTACAAAGAGTCCATTTCGCTGTTTTTAATAGAATTGATGTGATATATTATTTGTACATCGATTAATAATATTAAAAAAAATAAATGTCAATTTAAAAACAAAAGGGATGAGTATGATTTAGTATAAGTTCATGAAAAATAAGTTTAATTTTTCTTAAAAAGTTTAAGCAGTATGTTCTTTAAAAAAGCCCTTTTTATTTTAATTTTTAATCACAATACATTATTTTAAGTTTTAATTATTTTTATTCTCAAAAATTCACACTAATTAGTGAATTTATGCCAAAATACTAATATTACAAGAAAAAATAATTTTAGAAATCAATCTATTAATAATGATAAAATTAGTCACTAAAATTGTTAGAGACTAATTTATAATTAATATAAATGACTAAAACTTTAATATTAGATATCAATTGTTTTAACTTAATTGGTCACTAAACTTAATTATTAATTTTATTTTGTAATTATTTAACAACTAAAACTAAATTTAATAGTTATTTCAATCACAATTAATTATTATTTTATTTAGTAGCTAAAATGGGGACTAAATAATTTTTCTCTTTTAATATAAATAGAAGATTTTATTAGAAAAGAAACAAATTATGAATATCAAAAGAATTTATCTTTCCCTCTCATATTTGATTCTTTGGTGTTTGTTGTTAAAAGCACTTATTCTTTCTTTGAAAAGAGACAAAGTAGTTGTGCTTTGCATCATCTAAAATGCGGGAAAATAAGGAAAATAAGAAAGAGAGATGCATCTTAATAAGGAAAATAAGAAAGAAAATAAGAAGGAGAGATGCATCTTAACTTTTCACGCATTAGAAAACATGAAATACAACAAATATTTCGATACCATTTTTTATTATAATAAATAAATAAATTTATTAATAACAAATAAAATTATTCTACTTTTTACTCATCTGGATTTTTTTTATCTAATTTAAATAATAATATTTTTCACTTCAATTATTTTTGTTTCTTTTTTATTTTCTTACTTTCTCATCAGACCATCCAATATCCTTGTTGGAAAATTTTCCCGTATAAATAAACCATACGAAACAGATTTTTTTTTTCTTCTCTTACACTCCAACTTTGTGTTGAGTTTTTTACTTTCACTAAAAACATTTATTAGTTTACATCATAATTTTTTAAACTAACTATATATCTATTAAACTCTATTATTACGGTCCATATCACTAAATACGATAACATCTAGGCAAGTTTCAATTGATAAAAGAAGGATGAATTTGAAAATGTTTTTTTATTCTATTTTTTTACGACATTAAAAAGGAGATTTTATTTAAAAACATGTATTTCGAGGATTAAAAGGAGAGTATTTTAAACGTGTACGAAAAGTCATTAATTCTTTTGGGTGGATGACATAGATCATCTAAAACGAAAGAAAAGAAGAGTCCTGTCAAATTGATTCGTTGCTAATTAGCCACTGATTGCCAATTAGTTAAAGTTAAATTACTGAATTATTTTACACATTTTTATTGTTTGATTTAGATGAAACATATGGAATGGAAAAGAGAAGAAGAAAACCTCCCTAATTTTTCAATTAATATGGTTGATAAAAAAAAAGTACAGGCTAATAAAGATGCTTGAGTTTCATAATTATTTTCTTTGTATCACAGATTATTAACCTAACTTTGCTTGACTTGCAAATGAATTGGGTGACCAAATTGACAATCTAATTACTACTAATATTAGTTATTGTTGAGTTTCTGTAATGATATTCCATTTTTTAAACTGAACTTGTTTTTTAAACTTTTAAAGCATTCGTTACCCAGCATTTATTGTTAATAAAGCATCAATTGCGCTAGTAAGAAAACGAAGATTTAATATCATGAACTCTATGAATTTCTACTGGTTAAAATGAAAAAACAGTAATACAAAATTATGGTTGGATGCCTTTGAGTAGTTTTTGTCAATTGTTGTCTTATAAGAAACCTTTAATCATTTTGTTAAAAAAATAACTTCTAAACAAAAAAACACAGACCATAATATGCATCGAAATAAGAAATTTGTAAGAATAAACTAATCCAAACATGGAACAGTAAAAAAAAAATACTAATCTGTACATTTAAATTTTCAATTTGGTAACGTTGACAACTCGATTTCCAGTCCAAGATTCTGAAAACACGAAGTACCAAAGTCCCTTCCAAGCTTGTCTATGTAAGCAAAACATGAATTGACTACCATTTGACTGTCATAAATTTATGACAAAACAATGGTAAAAATCTCTTGACAAATCTGATTCCAAATAGAACAGCTGTGCACACCATAGCAGATCATAAAAAATATGAAAAATTCCAACCCACAATACCTGCAGTTCTGCACTGTAAATAGCCAGCATATGATTAAAAGCTCATCTCATATCTTCACATTTTTCATTACAGCATTTAAGGCCAATAATACTCATGAACAAGTAACAGTTTAGATATCTTGTTATATCCAAATAAAAGTATCAACCTTGGCAGTAAACAATCACAAATTTCCTCATTGACTGCATTTATACAGAAAAAAACAATACAATAGCGGCAGATGATAAAAGAACATTTTTTTTCCGCAGACAAATCATAGATAATGAAGTATATTATTGCTCTGATGCTTACCAGGGCACCACACCGCAAGGACTAACCATAAGAAGTATCAAACACAGTAAAACACGTACTAAAAGAACTATCAAACAATAAAAAGACACGTTCGGACAAGAAAATAAGAATAATAAATTATTATGTTTCTCCATAAACCAAATTGAACTTATGCATTCCCATGACAAAGCTAGCTACCTTTAGTTTCAGGAGAAACTTATTTCATTTTATTTTCCAATTTTCCTTTCATATAAATGATAATGAAATTTTAACCCAAAATGTTAGAGGCTCAACAAGAATATATGATTACCCATCTGTGCGTGCCCTGCTCATTCAGATCAAATATGCACCTTACCACACCATCGTCAAGTTCTGACAATAACACAGTCTATATCAGTACAAATATATTTATGGGAAAAAAAACTACATGTTGCTGAAATAACCCAAACGACAGACAAAAAATCATAGCAATTATAAGTTCGTGAATATTGAATAACGACAAGTGCAATATAATTCATAAACTGATGAAATAAAGGAGAAATGTTTGGAGGTATGGATCAGAGAGAAGGTTGTAATCATCGCAGGAAAGGCATAGGTGGCGGAACAGTGATTGAGTCGAAGGGAGGGAAAGATGTGTGGGGAGAAGTCCAAGTTGTGATTCCATACTAGAATGCAACCCACACCTCTTCATACAACCCCTGAAATCACCATTGATATGGAAGAAGTTGCGAGCGTCGCAATGAAATTACGCAGCAAGGGACAGGGGCCTTCTTCACTTTGCCCTAACTCCAAACACTGTCACCGCCAAACCAAACCAACACGCCTTCTTCCTGCTCAAACCTTTTACTATTCCCATCATTTCCACGTCGAATTAAACAGTTTACATATCTTATTATATCCAAATAGAAGCATAAAACTTTGGCAGTAAACTATCCCAAATTCCCATAATCACCACATTTGCACAGAACAATCCAATCTCAAGGGAACTTCTGATTCATGATTGCAACTTGAACAAAGATTTCACTTAATTATCACACCAGATTGCAGTGTTACATAGCCTGTTGCTCTTCTCCCACATTCAAATCATCATTGTCGTCGTCAAATGATTCTCTATCTTTAAGAAAGTATCCATCCTTTGGAGGCTTATAATCCTTCCCCCTCCAAATCACAACTTGTTCATTTTCAAACGTCACCAGAATACAGGGGACCATGTCCTGCATTAATGCACAAGATAATCGAAAATGAGCAACTTAAATCACAAAACACAGGGAACAAAATTTGAAGATTAGAAATCATGTCTTCTCTATATGTTCGGAAGGTAGAGCAGAGTACCGTCATTATTCTATTACTTACCAATTACCGCTACTATCATTGTTATTTCCCCTCAAGTTACATAATTATAAAGAAAAAATTACACCTTATTCCATTGGTTTGACTTAGAAACCGATAGATATCCATTAGTCTGTTAGTGAGGGATTTAGATAGGTGGGTTGAGATGGTAGTGAGGGATTTAGATGCATATTGCCTAAAAGATAAGAGGGGAGATTGAGAGAGAACTATCTTGTCATTTGAGAAAAGATTAGACAAAAAAGATATTCTTGTAATTTTTTAATTTTGTAATTTTTACGGACAAAAACCAAATAAAACTTTTATGTGGACTAGACCCAAAAAATGACATTTTAATGGACAAGAACTAGAAAAAATGTGCTAAAGTTTTCCATTCACATCTCCCTCAATAGAACAAAAATATGATAGCGGTGATACTAGTCACGCTACCTCTGACTATCCACACAGAGTAACTAGATAACCATGTTATAAAGTGTAATATGGTATGTTTGTGAGCTGTCAAAGACAAAAAATAAAAAACAGCAGAATAAGTATAACCAATGGAAAACACCAAGTAGCACATTTCCAGTCAAACAAAAAAATAGTCATGCCAATCCTGAAGATTTGTCAATTCATCCAATCACAAACTACGTACTAGGCACTAGCCGCTTTCTTTTATACTTTTTAATTTTCACATAATTTTCTTTTACACTATGGAGAATCTATAATCGCATTTGGTCCTCAATAATTGATTATGAAAACAATTCAATCTGTTTACGTGGCTTTCAAAGTAAATTTAAAATATTTATAGGTCGTAAGATTGATTGAGGGCAAACTAAATGGTCCAAAAGGGTTCCAAAAAATATCTTCGTTATCAACCCTCAAAATAAAGTCTTTTAAGAAGTACGACCCAGAAATATCTCCGTAGAAATGAATCCTTGAAGTCCTATTCGAAAAGTGATTCAACTTTATAATGCCCAAACGGACTCAATTTTAAAACTTATAGAGGTACTACCTAATCATCCAAACTGAAAGAGGCATTTTTTGTCATAATGATACAACACAAGAAAATTACATGGCAAATATAGCATTGTAAAGCTGCCTATCACAACAATATACTCAACAATATACTCAGCAAAGCTAAAGAGAATTAATTGTCTTTTACCCTGAGTTTGCAGCCTATTTTCTTGTAATCTTTCCTTTCAAGCCCCTTACAGTCTATCCGAACCAATTCGCAGGATAGGAAAGCATCTCTGACCATTGGTACCAAAAAAGCATAATAACCATTTTTGGCTGCAATTACTTCAGAGTCAATAAATAATGTTTGCAAAAAGCATACTGGCAACTGAAATTAAGCAAAAACAACACACACCAAGCTTAGTTAAAGCAGGAACAGCTAGTCCCCTCTTCCGCATTTCTTTTGTTTCCTTAATACTTAAGCCATCGATTGTTGTCTTGATCAGTCTGGGATATACAGGTTCATGGGGCTTCCACAACATGAGAGGAACAATAGATCTCTTTTTAGGATTATAATTCCTGCCTCTGTATAATATAAGTGTACCTCCATGTCTGAAGATGACCTTCCCAAATGTTTTGTCCTGCAACAAGAACATAAGCATTATTTATGAATGCTATCAGACAAGTTTAGACATAAGATTCACAGACAATGCAACCCGAAGTTCAACAATCATATGAATCAACACGTTTCAAAATGGATCTTGATGTAAAACTTTACTTAATATGCAAGGTAGTTAGAAAAAAAGAAGTCCAAAAGCATGAAGAGACATGAACCTCAAGTTGGCTGCAAATATTTTTCATGTCCATAGTTGGAACACCCATGCATTTGATTCTAACTGCTTCAGCAAATTTCCAATGATTATGAATAACAGTCAGCATGTTGTGAGTTAAACCATCCCTTCCTGAAACCAAAACAATCAAAGTCAGTAGTTAATAGATAAGACATCGATTGAAGAACACATAACGAATAAAAAGGATAAATTCTGGCTACTTTATTTAACCTTTCCTATGCAAAAATATCTTAGTTGCTTGAGAAAGGCGAGACCAAACTGAATGGACTAAGGAGAAAGCAAGATCAAATTCACAACATTGGAACCAATAACTTTTATGTAAACATCAATCTGCCAGGATTTTACTCAAAACAAGTTCAAAGGAAAACAACATTTCATACATGCCTCCTCATCTTGCCCATCCAACCAATACATTGCCACTACAATTGCTATCAGAACCAACAGACTTACTCATGTCTCAACACGACCAAACCGAACAAAAGCATAAAAATTAACAGTTAAAGGACCACAGAACATCAGCAAAACTCCATAGAAAGTCAAGCTATCTATCTAATCAAACTTAAATTTATAAACCAAGCAACCATTCAAAAACTTCATATGAAATACCACCCCTACTGGCACAAAAATTCAAAACAAAAACAAAAATGACAAACTTCAATATTTTTTAAGCATACCCATTTGATTGTTTCAAGCACACAAAAGCCCTCACATTAGGTGAGGAAATATACATGGATCACATGACACGACATTATTGGGATCTATCACAAACAAATTCTCAGGACCATTTATATACTATGAGATCCATTTAAACAATTTCCTACAATGTTCTTCTTGGTCAAGCCTTTCCACAGGACCAAAAACCATGCAATCTACTCTCATCATCGGTACTCCACTAGCCTTTCCTCCTTAACCAGCATCTCAATATTAACTCATACCATTTCACTAAGTGAGAACATATACTAGTATTCATAAATTTCGAAGTTAGTCTCTTATTTTTTTTCAATTCTCGTAATATTTTTCACATCCCCAATCCTAATTAAGAAAAACATCAAGCCTCTTTCAACTTTCATACCGAGATTGACGTGCCTATTAGTTTTGCTTCTCTCAAATTGCGATACCAATGCCTTTCTCTCGTCAGTGGTAAGGGGTTTTCCTTGAATCATCTCTCTCTTTTTCTTCCTCTGCTCCTCCAACTTAGGGTCCTCCGCACCCTCTAAGCTCTCCACTGTGGGGTCCACCGCTGGCGCGCACACACCGGTCCACTTCCGGTCGAGCCGGCCCGGCCCAAAGGGCGAGTACTTGGGCTCCCTGAGCCCAATGGGCCGCACCTTCGGGCTGCTCTCCGTGTAGCTGAACCGGAAATCGAAGAGCAGGTCATCGGAACGAACTGTCTTGCGGCCGGCCGGGTCGAGAGAGGAGGGAGGCCGGTACTTGGGCTTGGGTTTTCTTTGGTTGGGCTTGGGGGGAGGGGAATTGGGGCACTGTGGCTCCGGAGTGAGAGACGACGGTGGTTTGAAAGTGTACGCAGCGTGGAGTTTGGAGGCGGCGGAGGAGAGGTGGCGCGTGAGGACGGTGACGGTGGAGGAATTTTGGCGGGTAACACGAGTGAGGATAGACATCAGGGTTTAAGGGTGCATAGTGTTTGGAAAGAGGATGTTCATTTTAGGGTTTAAGGGTTGCAAAATGTGTTTAGGCATTGGTGGTTCATGTTGCTACACTGGTAAGTTGCAGAATTACAATAACGTAGAGTCTTATTGGCATCCATTAAAATACTTTTTATTTAACTATTGTAAACTTCACCTTTAATTGATGAAAATATTTTTAGTAAATTTTAAATGACGATTGAGAAATTCAATAAATATATTGTCACATTTTTTTATTAGATTAATTTTTTTTATTTAATATATTACATGCTAAGAACGAAAGTTATAACATAATTTCTTTTATTTTACTTCTTAAAACTTCACTCTTAAAAATCTAGTAAATTAGATAAAAGTAGAAGAAAAATATTGAAATAAAAATATAAATATTTTATTATTTAAATAGAAAATCTAACTGTTCAATTTCTCTACATTTTTTCAAAATTTAAATTTATACCAGATTTATTCATTCTTTTGTGAATTAAACCAATCTTAGAAATTTCATGGAAAATAAAATAAGTTTGTTCGATAAGAATTTATTTTAGAGTAAGTTTTTCTGTCTCTTCTCATAAGTTGATTTGGAAAGTTTTGCTTATATAGATATTAGAGACCTTGCATGTGATTTTTGAAGGAAAGATTGTTAGTCTAAAATTATAAAAATGTGTTCAAAACACTCATTAACAACTTATGATAAAAATACCTTATAGTAAATAACATGAATGTAAAGATAATTCTGTCATAGTCTTTTTGATTTTTATGCAAGATTTGAAAATATCTAAATGTTTGATATAATATATAATATAATTTTAGTTTACGGTTAATAGAGATGTTGATATGGTACATTGAATTGAGTATCATTGTTGAAATACTGAGATTGTGGATAGACTATTATATGTTATTATAAGACTTGTTAATTTGGGTTTTGCTTTGAATGTGAATTTTGATAAAAATAGCTATTTTCTTATAATTAGTAGTATTAATTTACAAATTCAATGAAAGTGCAAGTTATATTTTGAACAAATTAAAGTCATGTTGAAGTTTGAGTTGTTTAAATGTTATAAATTGTTATGTAAATGTTTGAAAACAATTTGACTCTATTGCATGAAGTTGAATTTTTCCATAGCTCAAGCGAAAATTGGAGTAGAAAATATCTTTATCTCAACTAGATTTTCACCAAAGCAATGAAATCTAATCTAAGTAAATATTCACGCAAGCTAAAAAAACAAAAAAAAAATCTTTCTTCTTTTGATTTTTTTGTTTAGTTGTTTCTTTGTCACTTTAATTGATTTGAAAGTGAACATAAATTATACATGTAAATACATATTGATTTTATATATTTATGGGATGAGCTCATATGATAAATTGTAAATATACTTATTTCTAAAAAAATATATAATGTCATATGTTTAAGTTGTGTATTTAATTTGAAATCATGTATCTGATATAATGACAACATTAATATTAGATTCACGTATAGAAAAATATTTAGGTGATAAAAATCAAAAGAAATTCCTATAACCTACCATGTGGTATAAAAATAATTATACCTCTGGAGAGATTTTTCATGTCATATTAGTAAACTAAATTCCTATTACGTTATTTTATTTTGGTGACAACTTAATAAATATAATATTATAAGTGACTTTTTTTAATATGTACATGATTTATGAATGAGAGAGTTAATTAAAGTCAAACACTTTATTAAAAATATTAATAAATTTATGAGATGTGTATATTTGAGAATGTACAGATAAAATTTGACGAACATATATGAATTATGAAAAGTATAGGATTTAATATATACATATATTTAAAACACTAGCTTCGCTTTTTTTTAATGTGTTTATATTTTAAATTGCGGTGATGATATGTTAAATGAAAACATATGAGATTGCGGTAGAGGCTAACTGGATTATTTAAAAATTCTTCAAAAAAGCGGAGAATTATACGGTCTATAACGAGTTAACTAGTGATTTTAGGTTGTAATACTCGTTAAATTTTTTGTATACATTCTTATTGTGCAAGGATTACAATATTAAGCCAATATTTGATTTCCAAGTGGTTAATTTTGTAATTAAATGTTTTGGATAATAAATGATTTACTGCATATATAATACTTCATTGATGAAGTTAATTTGAAAGATTCATTAAGGACGAATTAATCGACTAAGTCATTTTGTATTTTTCTTTAACTCGTAATCTCTCAGTAAAACACTGTCGCTAATATAAATCAAGAGATCAAACCATGATCCCACGGTGCAGAAGTACATTTATTTATTAGCCACACTACACCATATTTTAGGTGAAGGGATTTTAGGTAAAACACCATTTAGATTCTTGAGATGTTCTACATTTTTATTTCATTTTAACACATTACACTCTTAGGAGAAGCTGCAAATTTGGTCAATAATTGAGTTAGAATCTCGAGAACCTTTTTGTTATGTCGAAGAAAGAGTCCGTAAGTTTTCAAGAGAAGGAAAACATGATCGCGTTCATGAATTTTCTCTTCGGAATCGAATAAAATCGGATCAAGGAAAAAGTGAATAGCAAGTGAAACTTACGATTACGCTACTGTGCGCGTGCCCTACTTGTATAGGTCAATACGCGATTCACCACCAACGCAAGTTCTGACAATAAAACAAAGTGCGTATCAGTATTTACAGCAAATGTTGCAGAAATAACAAATAAACAGGAATAATCGTGAGAAATTTAGGTTAGTGAATAGTGAATAAGGACGATTCACAAATAGATGAAATAAAGAAGAAATGCGTGTTGGCGTGGATCAGAGAGAAGGTTGTAATCAGCGCAGGAAGTGCATTGGTGGCGGAACAGTGATGGAGTCGAAGGGAGAGAAGAATGTGTAGGGAGAAGTCTAAGTTGCGATTCCATACTAGAATGCAACCCACGCCTTTTCATACAACCCTGAAATCAGTATTGATATGGAAGAAGTTGCGAGCGTCGCAATGCAATTACTCAGCAAGGGACAGGGGCCTTCTTCACTTTGCCCTAACTCCAAACACTGTCACCGCCAAACCAAACCAACACGCCTTTTTCCTGCTCAAACCTTTTACTATTCCCATCATTTCCACGCCGAAACAACTTCACAGACACGCCAATACGACGAAGAAGAAAATTGAAAGTTGAAATTAAATGGATTTTGAGGAAGAAGACGAAAAGCTTTTGTGATATAGATTGCGCGCGGCGTGAGTGGAAAGGACGAAAACCTAACCAAGTAGAAGATAGGAACACGGGTTATATTATGGACTCGAATAAGCCCAAAACTAAGCCTGGTCATTTTGGACTTAAGCCCGTTTTTGTTTAGATAGCTTCTTCATGCACCTCCATAGATTTTCAAAATCCAAAACTAACCTTAAGTAAAGTGTGCAATGTCCTAACTGCCCTCATATTGTTTGTTTAATTACGTATTATCCAACCTAACCCAAACTCTGACCTCTCTCCATATTTTATAGAAAAAATCTAAATTCCTACTAAATGCATTCATAACAAATATTATAAAATATTGTACTTTTATATTTTTAAGTCAGCTTAATAAATATTATAAATGTATATACATATATATATATATATAAATCTCCTTGTAAATTATTTTTTTTTATTTTAGCTGAATTTAAAGATAATAATATAATTGAATATATATATATATATATATATATATATATATATATATATATATAAGATAAGAAGATTTATTGGAATTTAAAATGGCATTGGATTTAATTTTTAAAAATGGTAATTTTAATATTCAGTTTAAATTTGATTAAATATGGTCATTTTTATAATATAAAATAATTTTCATTTTATTGTAATAATACAGTCATAATTATTTTAATTTAAATTTAAAAAAATAAGATTTTGGAAGTAAGAGTTTTAATTTTATTTGCCACATTTATTTCTATCTATTAATTACAGTCTAATTTTGTTGACGATATTATTTCATATTTTTTTATGCATGTTAAAAAATACGTTGTATAAATAAGCATTTAAATTGATATTTTATTGTATCATTTTTTTTATTTAACCATAGGATAATTCCCTCGCATGTTGTAACTGTGAGTTACCGACGAATTTTGAGATGTCTGGAAATGTTATGATCAGTATTAGTCAGTTTTAAACCTTCTTTTCTTTGAGCACTTTTGCATGTCATGCTACCACGAAACAAAGATATTGATTGGCGCGCATTCCTCAAAAGAATCAGCAAATCCTTAATTTCCACGGCCAAATCTCATGCATTCCATATTATTCGGAACAAAAATAAATAAATTAAAAATACCACGACTGATGGCCCATTGGCTAAACGTGCTTTTTGATTTTTTAAATATTCTCCCCTTCACTATAAGCTTATTTTATAAATTATTAATAAGATGTACCAAACATAAAAATTTAATAATGTACAGTAAAGCGAAATTAAATTCTTTTTAATTTGCAGTCAGCGGTCAATAACACCAACATAACAGATAATATATATATATATATATATATATATATATATATATATATATATATATATTTATTGCAAATCCTACGTCTTGCCGAATATATTTACTGTGGTGAATAAAATGTATAAAAAAAATCTCTTAATGCATAAATAATATTCTTAATAAACAAAACAAAAGTAAACAACATAAAAGACCATAAAAATGGAATCATATCTTCCATCTATAATCTTAGCAAAACTTTTTAATATATTATTATATGGTGATAATCAAAACTTATATTTTCTTTTATCCGATGATGTTTGTATCAAGAATCCATTTAAGGACTCTTCTATTTTATTTTATTTTTATGGAAAAGGACTCTTGAAAGTCTTAAAAACATTTTTTATAATAATAAGTTTGACATCTAACATATAATAATAAAATAAGAAAATCATTATAAAAATTTTCTAAAATATACAATAATCATAATAAGTATTTTTTTTATAGTTTTTCTCATACAATATAGGTTCTATTCAATATACACGCATAATTTCTTAAGTTCAATAAAAAATCATCAAGTTGTTTCATGTAAATATCTTTTTTCTAAATCATCATGAAGAAAAATAATATTCACAGTTTATTTGTTATCAAGTGACAACTAAATTTAACATAACTTTAATTATTAACATTTTTATAATAAACAACATTTTTTTTATAAAATGAACATTTATCTAACAAAAGACTTTCACCTCTAATCTAATTTTGTAGTTTCTAAATAAAAAGTTATTCTTATGTTGCACCTGTATTTCCATTTATTAATCTAAATATTTTTTACCATTAAATAATTTCACCAAATCAAAAGTTTGATTATCATGAAAGAATTTCATCTCATTTTTCACTTTATTTACTTTGTTTCACTTTTGCATGTAACACTTTATTCTTCCTTGTCTAGCAATATCAAATCTATGAATTGAATACTTATTAAATGTTGCCTTTCATTGTTATAAAATTTAGGTTGAATTTGAGGTAGTTTAACAACATCACTAAAATTATCTTTTTTAACATTTCATATTACTATCCTCATTAATATGAATATCTACCTCATATCCATATTCATGGTTGTTCATCTTTTGAACATAATTATTTAGATTTTAAATAGGTTGTTGAGCTAGTTCAACATCTTTTCAAGATCTCACATAGATTAGAAATAAGATTAATTATAATATAAAAAGTAAGGTGCAAATCTCACTTTACAAGTTAGTTAGTTTTGTGAAATTGAGTTAGGTATAAATTTACTTACTAAAAACATCATTCCTATCATGATATTTCTTAAGTGTAGACTGATCCACCTTATAAATATCTCTAATTATTTGGTTTTTCTATGGTTTTTACATCATGATTTATGGTAAACACTATTTGGATATGGTTATGTAACTTATAACCATATTTTTTCTCACTATAACCAACGAAGGTACAATATATTGACTTTGCACTAAAATTAGATATTTCACCCTTTAAAATATGCATAAATGTTTTGCAACTAAAGATTTTCAAGTGTTCATACTTCATATTCATTCTAAACAAAATATTTTATGATACTTAATTGTTCAAAACAACAATAGGATAAGAATGAGTAACATGTTTCATAATGCACAATGCCTTATCCTAAAACTTATTGAACAACTTAGCTTAAAAAAAAATAGACTCCACTCTCTCAATTAGTATCCACTTTACTAAATCATTAAGTTTAAGAGTTTTAGAAGGAGTTTTTTTTTTTCATGTGTAATGTTGTGTTGCTTGCCATTAAAATAAAAAAAGTTTAGAATACCTATCACCATTTATGAATATGAATGTGTTTTACGTTTTTATCTTATTATCTATCTATTAAAACATGAAAGTATTTTAACTTTGTCCAACACTTTACCTTTTGTTTTAGGTACACACTTATACTTTTCTTTTGGAACAACCACGAATAAAAGTAACAGAATAAAAGTACATTAATAAATAATTGTGCTTTCAATATACCATAAAAGTTTTAATAACCAATTCAAGCTATTAAAAAATCTTATAAAAATAATGACTCTTAAAAGATGCACTACTTTACTTACCAATTATATAATAAAATAATTTCTCTAACTTTGCATTTTTAATTGTGAAAGTATATCCTTTTTTCCTAAAAGAAATTCTATGTTTTCACTAATATGACCAAACCTTCTATCTCAAAAATATGTTTTTGTATTCATAGCATGATAATATATTTTGTAATTAAAACATAGTTCAGATAATATATTTTGTAATTAAAACATAGTTCGATACAATTTACAACACTTATTTCGTTTAGTGACATAAAGTTATATTTGATAATTTTCGATTCTCTAAAATTAAATAAATATTATAACTATTACCATCACGCACCTAAAAAAAATTAAAATTAAAATAGACCTAATTATAAATTAGAATTAGTTTAATTTTTTTATTCAACTAATGTAGCATAAAATGAAGAAAGTAAAAATTCTATTATTCAAAATAAAAATGATAATAAACCTTATATTGTAAATAATAGTTATTTGATTATCCATATCATTATATAAAAAATTATGACTTTTTTTCTTATTTAATATGATACATAATCATTTAATTGAGTAAATGAATAATTCATTAATTAAAGAATAGCTAGATAATTTTTCAACTAAGAAATATTTATATAATCCTTCAACTCTTATTTCTTTAAAATTATTTCTTTTTTTTAAATTATATAATTTTAATATAATAAAAATGAAGAAACACTAATATAAATAATTAAAGTATACATTTTTTCTTTTGTGAAAAGTAATAAAGTTCCCTAATATTTTTCCTTTATTTTGTTTGGGATGATAAAAAAAATAATGATCGAAAATTGAAAACCAAACCATTAGCACTTTGAATATTTCTACAAAAGTTTAAAACATAAAATTAATTAATAAAAGCTTATTTATAATCGAATTATTTCTATAAATTATTCAAAAATAAAATCAGTTAACAAAATAACTGATAATAAAGTTCTCAAAGATGAAATATTAGGAAAATCTTCTTTCAAAGAAGCCATGTATTAACATGTTAATTAAGATTTTCCATTTTTTTTCTTTGAAAGTATAAATTAAATTCCCCTGCACACTTCTTGAGTTTGTTGTGTTGTGTGTTTTGCACGGGGCGTTTCCTGTGTCATACATATACCCACACACACAATCTTCTTCTGCTTCTTTCTTGTTTTCTCTCTGCCAATTCAAATTGTTCTTTTCTCGGGAAAATCTTCACGCTGCGTTTTCCCGGGATATATCGTTCCGCGTTCCTGTTAATCGATTTCTGCGATCGGAACCAAGGTTTCAATCTCCGTCCATTCTCTCGCCTTTCCGTTTCAACGTCAGTTCTCAAAAGGTTAAGAAAAAACCCACTCAAGCCTTCGTTCTTTCGTTCCCTAGGGCCATCATTGTTCGATTCAGGGTTTAATAAAATAAATTCACTCACTCGCGGTTCGCAGAGCGTTGCAAGATTCAATACTCTTGCCAATAACAGACTATATTGCGAATTTGGCTAAGCCTCGTGAGTTTGGGGTTCCGCTTGCGCAATTCTTGGCCACGGCGTTTCGATTCGAATGCAATTAGGGTTTCGCGGTGCGCGGAATCGTCGATGTGGATGATTGCAACAACATGATAGTTAAGCGGACAATGAAAGCTGAAGCGCCGAACCTGAAACGATGTAAGATTGACGGTACCGGGAATGCAATTCAGAAGAAGCGTAGGGTGAACGGGTTGTACTCGCTGGGAGTGCCGGGGGATTCTGAGTGTTTCAGCAGCGGTTCTGGTTCTTGGAGCAGTGAAGGATCGTATTGGGGTGGTGGTGGTGAGGTTCAGTCCAATTCGAATTCTTTTATGTTCAATCGGAAAATGGTGAAGGAGGTATGTCGTCCTCCTCTTCTGCGGTCCTCTCGGGGACGCCTCCAGAAGCTTCCGTCGAGGTTCAATGACTCGGTTCTTGAAGCGGACGGAGACTCGAGCTTTGAAGATAATGATAAAAGTTATGTGGAGGACGGAAGGGGTGGCATTGGTGTGAGTGTGGAGAAGAGTGATAGTGTGTGTTGTTCGTCGAGTGTTGGGAGAAGGACTGGTGTTATGGCTGAGAGTAATACCTCTGGGATTAGTTTCGAGGGTGTGGACCAAAATTCCAATGGGGAGAAGAGGAATGACGTTTTCAAGCTGGAGGATTTTTCTTTGGGGGATATCGTTTGGGCTAAGTGTGGGAAGAGGTATCCGGCTTGGCCTGCTGTAGTGATTGATCCTGCCTTGGAAGCTCCAGAGTCCGTCCTCAGCTGTTGTATTCCCGGCGCGCTCTGCGTGATGTTTTTTGGTTATTCAAAGAATGGAACTCAAAGGGTTAAGTTATCTCCAAATCTTGTTTATGTTGTCAAGAATTTGAGTTTTTGATCGTGGGTTTTAGTGGTGGGGTCTAACAGAGCGATGATGTGCAGGACTATGCGTGGGTGAAGCAGGGAATGGTGTTCCCCTTCTCGGAGTTCTTGGACAGGTGTGTGGTTGAATTGTTTTTGGGTTTGCTATAGTGGATTGATTCTGTAAGAATGTTGGATGTTTAATTGGTGGAAATTGATCTTTGTTCAGGTTTCAGGGGCAGACCCGGTTGTACAAGAGCAAACCTAGTGACTTCCGCATGGCCCTGGAGGAGGCAATGCTTGCAGAAGACGGTGTTCTGGAATCACATTTGGGAAGAGTGGAAGTATCTGATGCAGAAGCTCATCCTGCTCGACTTATGGAGGCTACCTGCTATTATGTTGATGAAGAATACTACGGCCAGGAACAGGTGAGATTTTCGTTTTATGTTATCACTGTTTTTCATTTTATGCTTCAAGATCGGATGAGAGCTTTTATAATCTGTTATGCATAAGATAGAGGTTTTAGTCATGTCGAGTTATCGTTGTCAATGGCTGCGTTAGGCAATATTTATTTACGGAGGAAGGACTGACGGAAGTGCCAATGATATGACCGTGCTTATGAGTGGAGGAAGGACGGAGTGGCTATGATATATATTCTTTCAGGCGGGACTATTTTTTTAAGGAATGCAAAGCTAAAACTGTTTAATTTTTTTATAATTATTTTATCAAGCTTCTGTATTTCCGATGGATTGAGTGGGAACCAAAGCCTGTTTCAACCACAAGGAGGCACCGCTACTGCCTGTATGCTGTATGTAGCCATGTATTAATACTGTTGTATCGAAGTACGAGATCATGTCTGAATGGCGTGACATGCAAAAGATAAGCGATTAACCTATTAGTCTGTTACGGTTGAGCTAATCATCACAGGTTTAAAATTTAAATTATTCTTTCGCAAGTGTGGTTTTTTAGTTTTTAATTAATGGTTGAAATGCTAAATTAAATGGTTTCATGACTATGTTACTCCCAACTTAAAAAATATTAAACCCTACAAAAGAAATAAATCTTTCAGTCATTATGACACCCTGTTTGATAAGCTTTAAACAAACAGGATTTTGCTGTGCCCGTTGCTCAAATTCTAAATTCTAAGATTTGTAGCAACTTACTAAACTGCAGTATTTGTTTGGTTAAATTTTCTCAATGCATTTTCAGAATAAATATTTAACCAATTCATTCTGTGATTGCCTTTCTAATACATTTGTCTGAGAGATGATAATAATTTGTGGTGAATTGCTGATTATGAACCTTGTGCTGTCATCTTGTGACTTTGATGTTTTGTCCTGTAATGATAGTTTTTCTGCAAAGCAGATTTGGTTAAGAGTTAACTTTAGAAAAATGTATCGTGTATATTTATGTTAATTGTATATTTTTATCGAGTGGATATATTTTGCAGGTTACAAGGTGCTGTGCTGGCTGTGGTCTGATGTTGCCATGCAAAACCATGAAGAAGATTAAGGATTCAAATTGTGCACCCCGATTTTATTGTAAACATTGTACTAAGGTAACGCATAATGGTCAATATATAATACTTTCAAACTTTTCACTAAATAATTTTATAGCACATATTTATTTTAACTATTTTTATGTTCTTGCAGCTACGAAAATCAAAACAATATTGTGGCATTTGCAAAAGGATTTGGCATCATTCAGATGGTGGGAATTGGGTGAGATTGTCTTTTTGACAAATTAGTTTTTTTTTTTTTTTAAATTAAATTTATGTGTGTTTCAATATGCTCACTTTCGACATCTTTTCCCGCTGAATACTCTGTTTCAGGTGTGTTGTGATGGTTGTAATGTGTGGGTGCATGCTGAGTGTGATAAAATAACCGGCAGACTTTTCAAGGTGATGTATCATGTTTAACATGATGGAACTATATTTTCTAAATTGGCCTCTTTCGTAAAGTGGCAGAAGATAAATGCGTGCTTTTGGTTACAGGATCTGGAAAATACAGATTACTACTGTCCAGATTGCAAGGGAAAATTCATTAGTAAATTACCAGCATCACAAACATACAAGCCGAAAATCAAGTATGCCGTAATTGCCTTTTTTTTTTTTCCTTCTTTTTCATCTATTTTTACCAAAATTTATTTTATTCTGGGTCTTATGATGTGATACTTTTTGATACAGATCAATAGAGAATAGCCAAAAATCTATGATACCCGATAATGTATTGGTGGTGTGCAACGGCATGGAAGGAATATATATCCCAAAGCTTCACCTGTACGTCTTCAGCGTTTTTTGGTTATATTGGGAGATAATTCAATTTAAATATTTGACTTCTTATATATGATGGAAGGAAATTTTTTTTATATGGGTCTTGAATTCATGTTCCTGGAGAGGAACTCTCTCCATTTCTTTACTGTTGTCTTTCCTTTTGCCCCCAGGGATTTCAGAAGGAAGTTCCTTTTTGTATATCCACTTATTTTATTTATGATTATTTGTAGTTGACTATTATGTTAGCATTTATCCAGTATTATCTTAGCACTTTCAATAGTATTTTTTTTATCACCTGACGAGGTTCTATACCATGAAAACAGCTTGAGAAGCATAAAAGAACCCCAGGTGAATGCATTTGAGTTCTTCCCTGAACAATTTCGTTGAGCAGCTTGTGATTTCCTTTTCTTGCAGAGTCATGTGCAATTGTGGCTATTGTGGTTCAAGGAAGCAGACACTTAGTGAATGGGAAAAACATACAGGCTGCAGAGCGAAAAAATGGAAACATAGTGTGAAAGTGAAAAGTACAATGCTAACTCTGGAAAAATGGGTATGAAGTGTTTCTTGCTATATTAGACGGGTGCCCAGTATTTCTGTTGGGTGGTTTTTAATTAACAGTCATATAATTAGTCCTGTGACATGGATTTCTTGATTACTGCCTATATCTATTTTATTTCCCAAAGTTCCCACATTCTGAGTTTGAATAGTTTGTGTTTTTGAGTGTCTATTGTTGTGCTCTTGTTTTGTTACTGTTATGTACTTATTTCTCATTGTTTGACTTGACATGAATTACTTCAGATGGCTGAACACATTCCACAAGCGGGAATATCCCAGCAGTTAGATCAGCAGCAGGTACTTGCTTTTTTGCAAGGTAAATGTGCATTTCAAGTAAACTTTTACACACTGAACGCTTGTATTTTTTCTAAAATTGACTGGGCCTTATGTCACATAGCACATACAGGCTTTCTTTTGAATATATCTTTAGAATTTTTTTTTCTTCTACCTTGTTGTCACAGAGAAGTATGAGCCTGTTAATGCAAAATGGACAACGGAAAGATGTGCTGTTTGCAGATGGGTTGAAGATTGGGAAGATAACAAAATTATTATTTGTAACAGGTTTTCTCTCTGTTTTTTTTTTTAATATCCTTTTCCCTTAAGTTTGGAATTTTTGGGTTGTCTAATGTTTTATTTCAAATTTCTGAGGCTTTAAAGGAAATGATTTACACAGGTTCATTTGTTCATTGTGCAGATGCCAAATAGCCGTCCACCAAGAGTGCTATGGGGCAAAAAATGTTCAGGATTTAACTTCTTGGGTTTGCAGAGTATGTGAAACTCCTGATGTTGAGAGAGAGTGTTGCCTCTGCCCAGTAAAAGGCATGTCACATTTAGTATTTTTGGAAGTCTCAAGAACTCTATTTGTTTTTGTGTCTATTTCCTGCAATGTTAAAGTTTTTATGAAAGTAGTACACGGTGGATTCAACACTCTTAAAGAGGAGGCCTTTTTCATTCATATATATTGAACTAACCTTAATTATATTAAAAAAATTGTTTTACTTTGGTGGATCATCAATCAATCACAATATCTAATTTTTGCCATTTTTGTCCATTTTCACATTGTTAAGAAATCCTCTTATAACTCTAATCCTGATACAGATGTAATTGTAGTTATCTAGGAATCCTAGTGTTATGAATTTGCATTTTGCACTAGCCTTGTTTTTTCCTCCATAATTTTTATCTTTAATGGTCAGTGTTGTGATCAAGTGCTAATATGCTTTTACTATATTGGAAATACTTGCTTTTCAGGTGGTGCTTTAAAGCCAACTGATGTTGAAATGTTGTGGGTTCATGTAACATGTGCTTGGTTTCGACCTCAAGTTGTTTTTCAGAACCATGAGGCCATGGAACCTGCTGTGGGAATCCTTAAAATTCCTCCTAATTCGTTTGTCAAGGTAAGCTGGCTAAATGGTGATCTTTTTTTTATACAGTTGGTTTCAACTAAATATTGCCTCAAATAAATCCTGACTGATCATAAATTTTATTTGACTGGGAAACCAAAATGAACCCAAATACATTTTGTGGTGTAATCTAATGATTTATTTTTATTAAACTATATATTTATTATCAAAATGCTTTTGGATGATTTTTCTGCAAAGAGAAATTTCACTCTTCGAAATTACTTTTTGTTAAAAATGTAAATTCTACACCAACAATTCAAAATGCACTATATAATCTTCGATCATAATTTTTTATTTTATTTTCCTAGCTGTTCACGAAGATAGTTGTGTGGTTTTTGTTATGTAATAATCACTTGTGCCTCCTTTTTTGTTTTTTTTTGCTGGACTGTAATAATGAACTTGTGTATGGTTCTTGTCCCTGCGACTGCAGACTTGTGTGATTTGTAAACAGAGCCATGGTTCCTGTATAACTTGTTGCAAGTGTGCTACATATTTTCATGTGATGTGTGCATCAAGGGCAGGATATACAATGGAAGTAAGTTTTTCTGTTAAATGTAAATACGTTGATCTGGAATTGCTTTTAGATTTGTTTTTTCATTTTAAATTTGATTATATGTGGATTGCAAGATCTGGGGAAATATGTTGATGTTTCTAAAATTTACAGTTGCATTCCATGGAGAAGAATGGGTCTCAAATAACAAAGAAGCTAATATATTGTTCAGTTCACAGGTTTGAGCTTTAGTGTTGTGATTGTACCTATTGCTATTTTCGACTTCTTTTCTCGTTAGTAGTTTTAAAAGTTAATTCCATCTCAGGGTCCCAAATCCAGATTCAGTACTGGTCGTACACACACCCCTGGGGATTTTCTCTCCCAGAACCTCGCTTCAAAATCAGAAGGGATGCTTCAGGGGATCAAGGCTAATTTCATCAAAGAATATAGAGCTTATTGAATCTTCAACCACTGAAAATGAGGTAGTTGAGCCGCTGTCTGCTGCTAGATGTCGTGTCTACCGTAGGTTTCCTAATAAGGTGATTCCAAATACTTTCATGAACATAATAGTATATTAACTTGTCTTGTGGTCTTATGTTTCATTTTATTTATAGCCAAGCACTTCTGTTATTTTTATTACATCCAATTCTATTCCTTCATTAATGCTAGTTGCTAATACAAACATGCTAATTACGTACATTATCCATTATTTTCAATTTGTTCTCTTACAACTCATTTTCTCCCATTTGGTCAGAGAGCCAATGAGCCAATAATTCACTGGCCTAGGGGACCCACCCGTCATTCTCTAGATGCAATAACTCTGTTGAACGACTCTAAGGTAATCTTTGTTCCTAAGGTGATTATATATATTCAGAGGTAGACCTATTTTTGCTGAGTTGTTGCTTAATATGTGGGGGAAAAAGGGCCAATTTGTTATCTGATGAACCTGCTTTGTGATAGGCTGGTGATGAATCTAAAGTATTCACTTCTTTCAAGGAACGTCTTCACCATTTACGGGTAAATCATATGTATCCATTTAATTGTCTCATTGTTTCCTTTTTAAAATTTAAATAATCTCTCTTTCTCTTATAATATTTAAATTCAATTACAATGTTTTGGCTAAGCAGGAAATGGAAAAATTGAGAGTTTGCTTTGGAAAATCGGGCATTCATGGATGGGGCCTCTTTGCTCGTAGAGATATACAAGAAGGAGAGATGGTAACTTCATTAATTTAAGAGTCACTCAAATTTAGGTAAATTATCTTGCGGCAGTTTATTGTGACATTTATTAAGTTCATGCTTGCTGTGTTTGTGTGTAGGTTGTTGAGTATCGTGGTGTGCATGTAAGGCGTAGTGTTGCTGATCTAAGGGAAGCAAAATATCGTTCGGAAGGCAAAGATTGCTATGTCAGTATTATGTTTAAGATTGTTTATAATATTTGTACATGCTTCCAATCTTTCTTGTATTAGTTAACAAGGTGAAGTCTATTTGGTAATTAGTTGAAAAGCCTGTTTTGACAGCTTCATGATTGCTGTTAATATTTGAGTTATTTACTGCTAATCTTAACGAAACAAAATAAAATATGCAGCTGTTCAAGATTAGCGAGGAAGTGGTAGTTGATGCGACAAACATGGGCAATATTGCACGCTTAATAAATCATTCTGTAAGTTATTATAAGTGTACTTTGCAGTAATTTCATGAATCATTTTATTTTATTTTATTTTGTGACATGTCCCAGAGAGTTGCTCTAATACTTTGTTGGGCATAAAAGAAGAAAAGGGGGGATTATTGTTCTCAGTAACTTGGTTGGCTTTCTTCCTTCTAAATTTTAACTGCCTTAGGCTGCTAGATTTCCTTAGTCTTGTTTATATTTTTTATAACAGCAGTAGTTCCAGTTTTGCCAAAAGAAAGAAGAAAAATATGGCAAATGTTGTGGTTAGATGATTATGAATATTGTTTGATCATTATCTAATTAAAAAACAATCATTGCATGTGATTTGTTACAAGATAATACTACAATGACCCAAAAGGAAAGAAACTGATGTTTAACCTTGATTTGCTTCAGTGCATGCCAAACTGCTACGCAAGGATAATGAGTCTGGGTGATCAGGAGAGCCGGATTGTTCTTATTGCCAAGACTAATGTTTCTGCTGGTGAAGAACTAACGTACGGTTTCTTGTGTTTGCATATTTTTTTGATTCGTGCTCACATGTACAAGCTGCATACATCTTGCATTATCAAGAAGTTGGTTAGACTGACATGAATGAACTGTTATTTCCTCTGATTTTGCAACAGGTATGACTACTTGTTCGATCCAGATGAGCGGGATGACCTGAAAGTTCCCTGCCTTTGCAAAGCCCCCAATTGTAGGAGATTTATGAATTAGGTTTAGCTTTTATTTGCTCTTTGAAAAATTGCAGTTACCAAACCACAGTAAATTTGTCCAATTGAGCCATTTTTTAATTTTTTACTAGTTTTGTATAATTTTTATATCATTATATAAAATAAAATAGATAACTTCTGTGCAAATTAGATGGAGGTATTTTCCTAACTTGCAAGGATGTTCTTCAAATTATTTGACATCGAGAGACAATTTATAGAGGAGCATTCCATGTAAACCCTAACCCATATTTGCTAATATTTGTTTTCTTTTTCCCAAAAATGCAGTATTTGAATTGGCCTTTTCTAAATTAAACCAAAATTGGCAAACAATGTTTTTAACGAAATGTCAAACAAAATCCCAATTAGACAAGCTAATTATAAGGTCCTCCTCACAGCAGTAAACCTACCTGTGAAGTATGTATGGTAGGACTGAGTTTCAGTAGTTTTGTATGAGGGTTTAGCTTTTAAAATTATGACTGTCAGTATATGAAAGAAAATTCTTAAGTTTAGGTTTTAAAATATTGACAAAAGTTTTCCTACTTTGTTTGAGCAAATCATCAATTCCTTTAGGTAAAGATTGGATTACTTTTATTTCCTTCTTTTTTTTGTATTTTTACATTATAAACTTGTTGACTTCATTTATAAGATTTCTAGAGTCAAATGTTGACTTCATTCAAAGTTACGCTAGATATTTATAACTAATTATGCGCTTATTAATTTATTTTTTCTTAATTCTATATTACAACTTTGCTATCATTTCTTTGTGAATTTTATTACTTAAGTATTCTTTTATATTTTCTCATCATATTCACTTTTATTATGTTTTTTAATTGTTTTGTTAAATTTTGTTACAAAGTATTGACATATCCTTAAAAGATAAGTTAATTTGATATCAAAATTTGAAAAATGATATCATTTTATTGTTGACATGGAAACAAATTGTATACAAATTAAGAAATATGATGACAAAAGTGTGAGAAAAAAAATCTTAGATAGTAAAATACATATAAAAATAAAAAAAATTAATAGTAGAATGAATGGAAAAGTTAGTGCTAAAATTCATGAAATAATATTTCATGGAATAACTTAACAATAATTTCAAAGTCATTCCCTTGGTTAAGCGAAAAAGGCTTGAGTTATGTTTGTTTTAACTTAAATTTTTAAGAGTTTTTTTTTTTTTCAAAAAGCTAGAAAAGGTGATTAGTTTTTAAAAATAAGCTGAATGAAATAACAAATAATGTTACATAATTTTAAAATTATATTAACATGCCTTATAATTTTGTCTTAAGAACATTAATTAAATAATTTTGAATATATTCAAATTAAAAGCATTTCATAATAATTTATTTTAAATAATGGTTATGTAAAAATGAATAGATAAATTATTATACAAGTTTATTAAAATCATATGTACTATAATGCATGCATCTGAATTTCATTATTTTTAAATGTTTTATGGGTTAAATTTATTAAAAAAATTAAATATAGTAATATTTTTATCTATTATATATTCAATAATTTTTTAATAAATTTTATTAATATGTGAAAGCATACATCTATAAAAAGTGTGTGATAAATATATTGAAGAGTTAGACTTTCTCATAAACATATAGTTTTGTTTGGTTTCAATAGATTAAGAGTTGGATAATAGTTGATCTACAAAAGGTAACTATATATTTTCTTTAATAAATATAATGTCTAATACTATGTATAATTAATGTTCTTTACATATATTTAGATTATATAATTGTATCACTACTAACTGAAGCAAAACTTAAGTGGTAAGGAAAAAGTTGAGTAATTGTAAACATTAATACTTTTAGTTACATATAAGTATTTCCTTTATGATGTTTAATTTTCAATCATTTGAAAATTTAATATGTATTAAAAATTCTCATTTTCTTTAACAATAACATGAAATTGCACAACTATATTATGTGGAAACAATTGATCGAATTAAAAGTTGACGGACTAAAACTGTACATCTTTGATACCTGTGATTAAAATTAACAAACAAATTAAATAACAAATTTAGACACCACAATATAACTAATCTTTTTAATTACTAAAAGTTAATGGTTCTTAAAAGAAGAGAAAAAACTAGAAGGTAGGTTCATTTAAAAATTATTTTGTTATAATAAAGATTGAAATTGTGATTTAAATTTTTTATTTTATTTGAAACGAGAGCTTTTTGGCGCGCCTATAAAACGAGCGAATTCAGATCATAATCATAAGAACCGTTGTGTGTCAGTTCAGAGTAGAGAGTGGGTTGTTGCTGCCCTCTTCAGCTGTATGATTTCAGATTGAAAAAAAGGACCTATATCAGATTCCTGAAGCAGCATGCGAAAGCGCCTCCAGAACGCTACTTCCTCTGCCGGCCAGATGCAGCCGGACAAACGGATCCGCCGGAGCAAAACCATTTGCTCTTGCAACTCTCCCCGTCCTCCGTTTCTCTCTGCTCATTCCATTTTCTCTTGGTTCTCTCTCTATATTTCTAAATATTCAATTGTAAAATGATTTAAATTTTAATCACTCAGCTTGTATATATGAATTCTGTTTTTGATTTTACGCATGCGTACCTTTACTATGCAATTATGCGTTTATTAGTCACGAATTTGAACTTGATTCGGATTTTCCTTTTAGATCTGGTTTTTGAACAGTTATTATAAATGATAAATGCTTAATGCTTACTTGTTTCAGATTAGTTTTCCATTTTTATCAGCGAAATGAGACTCCTAAAAGAACTGCTGTGTGATCTATTAATTTATAGTTTTTTTTTTTCAGATCTCAGTGTTTGTTTGTTATTATTATTATTATTATTATTTTGGCAAGATGCTTTTTAAATGCAATCTTACAGAGTTTCTGCTTGTGGATGAACTTCAAATATAATATGTTTGAGATGTTTTTGACATAAGAGGAAGCAAGTAAGCTTCATCTGTTGGTAGAGATCCCAGTTCCATTCGTTTCTATGCTATCTACGTAAGATTGAGACGCTCCTCGAACTCTGTTTTACCTCCTGAAGTGTTTTTGGTTTCTATAAACTTCTTAAACAGAAAATGTTAAATCTATTCAGAATTTCAGATTGTGGTTTCCTATCGCTTTAACTAATATAGATTAATGGAGGTCTCTCTGCTTTTTTCCTTCCAATTTCTAATTCATTAATTGAGAGCATCGTTAACTGTGGATTCTATCTGCATGTAGGAAAGCTTAATTCATAAGTGAAATTGGAATCTATGTTTTCTTTTTTTATTTCCAGTGGTTTGGTTTGTTAATGTTTATATTTTTGTCTGAACACCGTATAATTGTGAACGAGAAGGTTCGAAGAAGACATTTGGACAGAGATTGCTAAATTTCTGGATGGAAAATCTCTGGTGATGCTGGCAGCCACAAACCGATGGTTCCAGCGTGTTATTATGGAGGACGGTATATGGAAGTTCGTGTGCCTGCGTGATCTTCAGGTCCCATCCCCGGAACGCGTGGCATTCAGGTGGTGCAAGCTGTACACCTCAGCCTTTGGTAAGACCTCTCCATTCTTCTTCAATATTCAATCAATCTAGTGGTAACATCGTCCAACTAAATTCGATTTTGAAATGAAATTTCAGATGGAAGCCACTCCTACATGTTCCGTCAGAAAGAGAAACACATTGGTGAGTTGGTTCTTTGGTAGTACCACTTCGTTCCTCCTCAGTCCTATCTTTCTGTTTTACATCTTTTAAACTATGAAATTAGAGGTTTGAATTTTTGTTAACTGATGGTAAACTTTCATGTTCATAAAAGAAGATGCAAAAGACACATAATGAGTTTGGTTATTATTTAGTCTTTTCTATAATAAGTAATTCTTATAATACAACAATGATTTAAGAAAGATAAGAATTATATTAAAAATATGTATAATACAGTAATTTTTATAAGAAATTAAAAATATTAATTACTTTTCTTAATTTGTTTTACAAGACCATGGATGTTAAATGAAGTGAAAAAAATTATTTTTTAAGTGGAGTCAGTCGTAGTTCTCTAAAATTTATTTATAAAGTTTTATTTTTTTTTTATGAATTTGTATTGTTATTGAAAGAATTTAATATTAGTTATTTTATTAATAATACTTTTGAAGTCTGAATTATAAAATTACATCAGCTTTATTTGTTATTTTATATATTAGTATTTATTAGTGGTAATAATTTGAAATTTATGATAAATTTGTCAAATTATATTAGATATATTTATGCTATTTTTTTTTTTTTATCATAGATAGAATCAATGGCCAACGACTTGATTATTAGGCCTGTGCGCAGTTCGGGTGGGCCGGTTTTCACAATACTAAGTTGACAGTGGATGAACAGCTCCAGATTTTTTC
>Ga0209700_103677_pt1 | contig 28929 bp, 24 predicted proteins | sample SiratroredBW_FD_187528 | JGI IMG/M metagenome (GOLD analysis project Ga0209700, IMG submission 187528) | Root nodule microbial communities of legume samples collected from California, USA - Siratro red BW (SPAdes) (version 2) | ecosystem: Host-associated > Plants > Roots > Nodule | place: USA...
AGTTAAAACCTTAATTTTATTTTGATTGAATCACTTTGACCATGTGTTACTGGATTCCTTCTTCACTTATGTCAAGGTTCTTTGCCAATCAATCTCGAACACACTCACACCAAATCAAGACCAAAAATCCAATTGCTTGCTTGCTGCCATTGCTTAGCTGAACTTGTCTTGTATGGCTTCATCAAATCCATTTAGTATTGTGAGAATACTAACAATATGTCAAAACACCAGACCACAGTTTCTTTAAATCATCAATTAAAGGCTCTAAGAAAACATTAATACAGGCCTTCGGATTTGATGAACCTAGTATTAAACAGGTTGAAACATATATGGTTTAGACATACACAATTGAGGCGGGAGATTGTATGGAGTAACAATGACAGGCCAACAAGAATACGGTGATGACGATGCCTGAATGTAAGGGTTAAATCCATCTGAGCATAGGCCAAGTCGAACATTACGTGGATCAGCAGCATAAGTAGGATGTTTTCTATCAAAATGCTTCCAGGCTTCACCATCAGATGGATGACATAACCGACCTTCCCTTCTCTTTTCATGGTGCCATGTCATGTGTGACGCAGTTTGCATAGAAGCAAAAAGTCTTTGTAATCTTGGAATCAAAGGCAAATAGAACATTGACTTAACTGGAATTGGCTTTTTCTTTCTTCTCGCTACATTAATTGGATGGTATCTTGGTTTGTGACAAAACTTACATTGAAGCAATGACGCATCTTTCTTTCCAGTATCATTATCATAGAACAACATACACCCATTCACACAACATTCAATCCGCTTAACTGTCAATCCACTAGTAGAAAAAAAGACATTTAATCGCGGTTGTATAAGGCTTACAAGCGCGGTTGTACAACCGCGATTGATTCAACCGCGATAAAAAGTACTGAAGATACAAACGCGGTTGTACAACCGCGATAGAAAATATAACATACAAACGCGGTTGTTAATTAACAACCGCCTTTGTAAATATAAATAATATGTTATTCCAATATTCTCATCATTCCATTGTAGTCTAGTTGGTTAGGATACTTGGCTCTCACCTGAGAGACATGGGTTCAAGTCTTGGCAATGGAATTTTTTTATTTTGTCATTATGCAGACTCCTCCTCCAACCCACTAGACTCCAGCAAATACTATGCAGACTTGTACGCATGTGTGGGGAAATCCCCTCATCTGCAGATTGGAGACCAAGGGTCTTTCCAGGACCACCAGCATCGAAGTTGTGTAACGCACTGAAAAAATTTACAAAGATAGAAAACGCAAAGTGAAAGAAAAAACCCACCTAAGAAATGAATCGGGATGCATAAAATATGTGACATAGAGATATGCATCAAACAATCCTTGAAAAGAGATGGTTTTTTATAATACCTGGCTGTCACAGTCTACTAGCTGTTGTTCACTAAGATTGAGGAGCTTTCCGGTGGCAAGAAAGTTGGCTCCTTCTATAGATCCTGTGGTAGTGGATGTCGCGGCGGTAGAAGAAGAAAATGTCAAAGAGAGAGAGACGTGGTGGAAGGGGTTTGAGTGGTGGTGGTGGTGGCTGCTAAAGAACCTCTACGTGGTAGTGGTGGCCGAAGAAGCAAAACCGCAGAGAGAGAGAGAGAGACGAGAGAGAGGTTGGTCGAATGGTGAGGAAGGGGGAGAGGCATTGTGAGGAAGAGGAAGAGGAAGACAATGCACTGAAACAGAGGGCAACAAACTAACAACAACAGCAGCAAAGGGAGGAAGAAGAAGCAGCAGCAAAGGAAAGCGAAGAAATATAGGGCACGCGAGGGGGAAAGAGTTTTTGTGCCCTAAAAGAAGAGATTCAAACGCGGTTGTTAGTGGCAACCGCGTTTGTATGTAGGATACGAACGCGGTTGCCACTAACAACCGCGTTTGTATCTTCCTGCAAAAATAATTTAAAAATTGTTTTGAAGATACAAACGCGGTTGTTTCAAGAACTGCGTTTGTATCTCCCTGCAGTTTTCAATAATAAATTATTTATGGCTTATTATCGCGGTTCTTACGTCAACCGCGCTAGTATAGTCTTACTTAATTTCAAAAATGTCACTGCGTTATTTTTAATTGCGGTTTATTTTTAACCGCGATGATATCCCGCCTTTAAATGTCTTTTTTCTACTAGTGATCCCAACTTTGATACCAACCTTTTAGCATCATAATAACTAGTTGGCAATTCTACTTTTGTAGAACTTATGTCCAACAACAGTTTTGTGAAATTCTATAAGCATTTGTCAGGAACGTTCCAATTTGACTTATAAGAAAGAAACCTAACACATACTGATAATTTGGATTCTGATGACCCTTCAAATAATGGCTTATTTTCCTATGCCAATAAATTATAAAATTGTTGAATGTCTTTAGTTGGAGGCTATTCTATATTACTTGACTGTACTCCTTGAAGGGCTTCATGTTGCTAGAGAGCACTATTCACCATATTTTCCATTGCCCTAAATTGATCCATTTCAGTCATATATACAGATGAACTTAGGCCAGAAACACAATTATCACAAACGTTGAAATTAACATCCCCTATATCTTTACCATGATCAGCCCAAATCCAATAGTTAGGTTTGAACCCCTTTTTGTATAGGTGAACTTTGACGATTTCATCCTTTAGAATCCTTGTACCGTCACATTTAAGGCATGGACATCTAATCCCTCCATCAAGTTCATAATATTTATATTGTCTTGCTTTCTGAATGAACTCTTCAACCCTTGTTACAAACAATTCCTTCAAACCTCTTCGCCCACTATAACATCTATCGTACATCCATCTACGATCCAATGGAATTCGATCCATCTTCAGGAAGTGTTTATATGAGGGCAGGATGGTCACCAGTACAACAAAACACAAAATAATTCTGCTACAAGAAAGATCCAGCTGTATAGGAAGGACACATTGTAAGCAGATATGAAGGAATCCATCTCTTAAAAATGACATGGTGTTATAGGTCTCATTATTTTACAAGTCTATTTATAGGTTATTTTCAACAAAACTTCTTTTATAGGTACAATAAAACTACTATTGCTACTACAACACTCATACATACATATATGCATAAGCATCACATAAATATTACTGATACATATATGCATAAGCATTATATAAATATTACTACAGCACACATATAGACAACATTCGTACCTGAGAAAGAATAAAGAAGTTTCTCGCTAAAGGAAAACCAAATGTAAAGGTTGTGGACACATAGAAACCAAACACAACTTTGGTTTCTCTTCAACCTCCTTCCTTACTTTGTCTTCACACTTGTTAGAAGTAGTTAAGTAAGTAGGTAGTCAAAGGAACAAAACTGCATCAAACCCTTAGTTACTCAGTTGTACCTTAAGAAAAATCAAAACAAAACAAAAGAAAGGTAAGCTTTATCCATCTCACCCTTAAAAAAAACGCTTCTGAATCAATTGACGAAGCATTTGTGTTTCGAAATCCGAAAATTTCTCATAAACACTCCAATTTATTGAGCGGCGACACAGAAACCATCGATAAAATCGTCCCTCTTCCATTGTTTCAAATCGTTCACCAACTACGAATCCCAAAACTCAACCGCGAAATATATACGAAATCAGTTACCGACAGAAGTTAAAAAATAATTTACCGACAAAATTTACTGACGGATTTATCGACAGAAGTTAAAAAATAACTTACCGACGAAATTTAAAAAAATAATTTACCAACAGAATTTAAAAAATAATTTATCGACGGATTTATTTATTTTTTGTCGATAAATGAATCCGCCTTTATCGACTGTCTCTTTCGTCAATAATTTAAATATTACTGAAGGATTTTGATCCGTCGGTATACACCACCTTTCTTGTAGTGGTATTCAAGAAAGTATCAATACACTAGTGGAAGAACAAAATAAACTCTAAAATTAGTAAAAGAGTATACGGCCATCAACAAACATCAAAATGAAAGAAAATAACTAAGAGCACAGGAAAAATATGAAAGAACGAAAGAAAGAAATTTCAACATACCAAGAATCTTTAGTTCTTCAAATCATCTTTGAAACTAAAAAAAATCATTAAATAACCCTAATATGTTTTCAATATTTCTCACTACTTCTTTCTAACTAACAAATATTTATTCCACAATCTAAAAACAAAGAAATAGAACAAATATTATCAAGAAATCCAGACATAAAGAACATATAACCAAATTGAAATTTCAAATGTAAAATAGTAAAATGAAAATTAAAATCTACTACCAGAACAAGCGGTGGACGTAAAATAAAGAAAGCAAACCTAAATTTATATATGATCATGCACAAAGAGAAAGTAATGTTGGAGTAAGAAACATTCAAAATTACAAATGAAAAAGGCATAGTGACAAGGAAAGACGAAAAAATTCACGACAATAGAAAACCCAATAACCCTTTTCTTTCTTTACCTCTCGAACTTCGCATTAAAAAAAATTACTGAAGCCACACCTAACTAAATGTTCTAAAAAAATTCTTTCGCACAGTTAGGATTAGGATCATATGTCATAAGTTACGTGTCAACTAATTTAATTTAAACAACAATTATCAAGATGCCTAATTGACTTCCAGCTTTTCCTTTAACAGAGATATCATATTAACCATATGTTATGAAAATAAAGAAGAAATGAACAGTAATTAACGAAAAAGAACAAAGGATACGAGAATGAAAAGTATATCTCTCTTCTATTATTGATGAAAGAAAGGTATTATATATAGTACATGGAATAACAAGATCATAACAAATAATTACTCTAACATAATTGCTAATAATACTCATATAATAACAAGATCATAACAGAATCGCTAATAATCCTCACATAATAATCACTAATAATCCTCACATAATAATTATTTATTAATATTTATTAATACCCCTTTTCAAGATGGAGCGTAGAGACCAATCAAACTCATCTTGGACAATAGATGTAAGAACAACTTGGGTATGAGAGGTTTTGTACAGATATCAGCAACCTGTGACTTAGTGTTGATAGGGAGCAAATGAAGAACACCATCACGAACCTTTTTTCTAACCACATTGCAATCGATTTCATTGTGTTTGCTACGCTAATGAAACACAGGATTGGCAGCTAAATGTAAGGCAGACTTGTTGTCACAAAAAAGAACTACAGTGGCTTGAGGAGAAATATGTAAATCACAAAGAAAATAAGACAACCATTGAATTTCAAAGGTTACTGATGCCAAAGCACGATATTCAGTCTCAGAGGAGAACCTTGAAACTGTGTGTTGCTTCTTGGATCACCAAGAGATTAATGAATCACTAAGAAAAATACAACGGAGCAGTGAGTTGCAGGGCATGATGCCCAGTCTATGTCACTAAAACCTTTAAGTTATAACGGAGAATCACTAGGAAAGAAGAGCCCTCGACCAGGATTAGCTTTAAGATAACGAAGAACCCTGAGTGGTGCTTGATAATGAGCCATTGTAGGAGCTGATAAGAACTGTGAAAGATAATTGACAACAAAACAAATGTCGGGCCTAGTGTTGGTCAGGTAGATGAGTTGTCCAATGAGTCGTCAATACATGGAAATGTCTTCAAGGAGAGGACTCTCTTTGGAATGGAGCTTTATTTGAGGATTCATAAAAGTGGTAGAAGGTTTGCATCCTAACAAGCCTGCAACATCTAGAAGCTCTAAAGTGTACTTCCTTTGTTTAAGAAAAATACTCTTGCTTGATCTAGCAACTTATAATCCAAGGAAAATTTTCAATTTACCAAGATCCTTAATTTTGAATAAATAATCAAGTTGAGACTTGACTGAAGCAATCTCTTGAGTATCATTCCCTGTCAAAATCATATCATCAATATAGATAAGGATGGCTGTAAATGCACCAGTAGCAGATTGTTTAGTGAATAAAGAAAAATCAGATTGTGATTGGGTATAACTCGAAGCTATAAGGACTGTAGACAACTTTTCATACCATTGTCTACTAGCTTGTCTAAGACCATAAAGATATTTTCTCAACTTGCAGACCTGACCAAGTTTTGGGGGAACTACACCTTTAGAACCTCCATATAGACTTCTTCATGAAGATCTGAATGCAAGAAAGCATCATTGATATCAAGTTGTTCAAGGAGCCAATTTTTAGTAGCTACAATGGCTAGTAAGAGCCTTACAATAGTGATTTTAGCCACTGAAGAAAATGTTTCTCTAAAATGAATGCCTTCTTGTTGTGTGAATCCCTTGGCTATTAGGCTAGCCTTGAACCTCAATTGAGTCATCAACCTTGTGTTTAGTCTTATAAACTCATTTGCATCCCACTGTTTTCCAATCAAAAGGTCAGCAAACTCCCAGGTTTCAGTTTGAATTAAAGCATTAATCTTATCATCCATGGCTGTCCTCCAGTTCTCATGTTTCACTACTTGTGTATAAGTTTTGGGTTCTACAATGGAAGAGATACTAAATGCAAAATACTTATGATTGTTAGAAAATTTTGGGTAATTAACAAAACTGGAAATTGGATATTTAACTAAAGAGGAATATTTGCTCTCTATGCCCACAACTATGTTGCAATGAAAATCCTTGAGGTAAGCAGGCTGTTTGGTGCTTCTAGTGGATTTTCTTATAACAGAAGATATAGGATTATCATGACCTATGAGAGTGGGAGAGGAAGAATTTTGTTGTGAGACAATATATGGTGTTTGTTGATTTTGTAGTAGTGTAGTGGGAGAGCAATAATTTTGTTGTGGGACAATATATGGTATTTGTAGTGGTGAGAGGATCTAAGGAAAGAGAGATCAGTGTCTTGATAATCAGGAAAATGTGGCATGACAAAATTTTCACTATCTGTATGATTGAGAATATGTTAAAAAGGAAAACTATTTTCATTGAAAGAAACATTTATGGATAAAAAAGAACTTTGGTGTGTAAATCATAAAGAAGTGAACTCTTGATCCCTCGTCTGTGACCTAAATAAACATATTGTCTAGCCCGAGGATTAAGTTTCGTCCTATTATAAGTCAAAGTTGATGCAAAAGCTTCACAACCAAAGACTTTAATAAAATTTAAATAAGGAGAAGAGCCATACAAAATATCATAAGGACTTTTGTTATGTAAAATCTTGCTAGGCAATCTATTGAGCATAAAAAACAACATGAAAGACTATAAAGTTCCAAAACAATTTTGGCAAGTTACTTTGAAAAATAAGAGCCCTAGTAATATTTAAAATGTGTTGATGTTTTCTCTTTACCACTCCATTTTGTTGTGGAGTCTCAACACAAGACATTTAATGTTCTATGCCTTTGAGAGAGTAAAATTGATGCAAATTAAATTCAGGTCCTTGATCAAACCTAATGCATTTGACATTAGTAGAAAATTGAGTTTCAACCAAAGTAATGAAAGATTTAATGTAGCCCTGTACTTTTGATTTAGTTTTCAAAGAAAAACCCAAGTATGCTGAAAAAAATCATCCACAATAGTCAAAATATATCTATGTCCATCCACAAAAGTAATGGCTAATGGTCCCCAAATATCCATATGTAACAAATCAAAAAATTTATTGCTTGAAGAGGTGCTTACAGGAAATGGAAGTCATTTATGTTTAGCAAGTGGACATATTTGACAAAAACCATTACATGTTTTGCTAGAAATGTAATCAAAATTTGTTTACAATACAAATAGTTTGTCCTTAGACAAGTGACCTAGTCTAAATGTCAATCATTCACCTTATTAACAGACACAAAATTTATTGAAATTAAATCTAGGGCAAAGTGTTTTCTTGGTCCCTTAGGATTTTCAAGAACATAGAGTCCGTGGTGCATCTTAGCAAAACCAATCATTCTCATACTGTGATTATCCTGTATTTCACAATTTGATCAGTAAACCTAATGAAACAATCAGATTTTATGGCTAGTTGAGATACTGAAATGAGATTGAAGTTAAATCCTGGTATGTATAGTACATTATGCAAAATGAATGTAGTAGAAAATATGATAGTGCCTTTAATGTTTTCATAAACTATAGTTCCATTAGGTAACTTGATAGGAACATCAGAAATAATTCTATATGTAGCAAAATCATCTAGAGATGAACTAATATGATTAGTGGAACTTGAATCTAAGATCCAAAGGACAGATTTTGGTAGTGATCTTAGGTTGCAGATGATACCTGTGGATGTATTGGAAATGTGATGATGCTCGGTGTTAGGGTTTGCAGCTAGCTAAGATTGTTGAAGAAGAGTAAAGAGAGAGTTATATTACTCTTTGTTCAAACTAAAGCTAGAAGACTGTTGAGATTCCTTTTGGTTTGTAAGTGTCTCACTCTCATTTGCCTTTTTAATTGCAGTCACATTGTTAACAAAGAATTTTCTCCTTTTGTAGTTTAGTAGAAAACCATGCAAGTGATGCCATTTATCAATTGTGTGACCTCTTTTACCAATGTGTGCATCTCTTACTATTATAATGATTGTCATCCTTGGTCCATCTCTTGGCATGAGAATTCTAATAATTTCTATTGAAGGAACCATAATATACATTGGAATAATCATTCAGAAGATTTATCGTTGGATTATTGAACGACGAAGTAGTCATATTTGCTACTGAAAATAATGGCACTTCTGAAGCCATTACAGATGATGAATTCTTGCAAATGGAACAAAATCAGAGTTGACACAGTGGAACTCTGTCGGTTAGAGAACTCTGATACCATAATAGAGATATCATATTAACCATATGTTATGGAAATAAAGAAGAAATGAAGGGTAATGAACAATAAAAAGAACAAAGGATATGAGAGTGAAAAGTATATCTCTCTTTGTTATTGATGAAAGAAAGCTATTCTATATAGTACGTGGAATAATAAGATCATAACAAAATAGTTACTCTAACATAATTATTAATAATCCTCACATAATAACAAGATCATGACAGAATCGCTAATAATCCTCGTATAATCACTAATAATCCTCACATAATTATTTATTAATAGCCTTTCTACATAGATTCCTTGTCTTATCATGCAATGGCCATTCTATCCAGCAGACTTGTCTTCCAACAATCTTCATATATATATATATATATATATATATATATATATATATATATATATATATATATTCTTTCTTTACTTTCACATTCAATTGATTAGCTATATCAAGTTAGTCTATAAAAATTAAAAAAAAAAACCATGAATTAGGAGTCTACTAAAAAAATTTATTTAAAACAGAAAAATTAACCTAATTTCTATTAAAATACCTAAATTCCAAAAAAAAATATAAATTTCTATTAAAAACTAAAGAATAAAAACAAAAAGAACTATTTAAAATATGTAATAATTTGTCCAAGAAAGTGTAAATTAAACATATATCATACGTCACATGTTATACCATGAAATTTCGTCTACCACGTCATCACATAAAGGTAAGATCTTAATGACCGAAGTCAAAACAATAAAATTTGATATTAGAGGACAAAAATGACAAATATTTAGGGAGTGCGTATCAGAAGAACCACTAGCAAATTTAAGCCTTTTTTTTAAATGCATGGATTCCTTTAAACTATTACAAATCCATAATATCCTTTGAAATAGTATTATTTTATATTTTATAAATCCTTTAATATCTAAATTAAAAAAATTCTAATATTAAAAGTCTTTTAATTAAAAACCATTTCTTTCTTACGAAATCTTCTAAGTTTTATAAAACATTTTTATATAGAAATCTTTTTAGAAATCCTAGTTGAATAGACCTATTATTCCCTAGTTTGATGCATAATAGCTAAAAGTTCTTTACAATTCATTATTTTATCTTTAAGTATGGCGAAATATATAAAAGAGGTCAGGATGCATGTGGTTATGTACTTTTGCGAATAGTAAAAGTGAATTTAGCCAAGATTTATTACGCAGTTTGGTCTCCATGGGGAAACGAAATTACAGTTCAATTGCTTTTAGAGATGTATGTACCATTCAATCTCAGGTTTCTAAAATCATATAGTTATTTTAAAAGCAATATGAATAAGTATTTTAACATAACATTTTAGAGTTCAACAATTGGAAGCTTTTCAATCTTCCTCTGCATTTTGATAGCATAATTTTTTTCATGTTCAGCCCCATAAGTCTTCAAATTGTTGTAGTTTTTTGGTATGATCGAGTCATGTGTGAAGGCATGAAACAAATAGGAATCTCGTAGTTTTGTGTGTGCTTGGAAATAAGGTTTTTAATCTTTATGACCATTGACTCGGGACAAAGTTGATGCTCGCTGAGTCTTTTACTAAAGAAAAGGGCTTCCTAACAGGCCCAAAAAATGAACCACTAGCTCACTCTTTAATTGCCATAACCAAGGCACAAAAACATAATGAAAGAAAGATTCATATTTGTAGAAAAACAAGAAGAAAAAATGTCCACAACTCTTCAAGCAGACTCCGGTTACAGAATCATCTTATTTTTGAGACTCTCTTCTCTTCTAGTTTTTCTTTCTTCAGTTGTGAGCGGTCATGGCTACCCTTCACGAGCTCATATGTTTGTATATGCAGTTTGTTCTCAAGAAAAATACCAACCAAACTCACCCTTTGAAGGCAACCTTAACAGCTTTCTGTCTTCAGTGGTCAGTTCATCCTCCGAAGTAACTTATAATAGCTTTGCTATTGGGAATGAAAGCTCAACACCACAAGAGGGAACCGTATACGGGTTATACCAGTGCAGAGGTGATTTGCACCCAATTGACTGCTCAAAGTGTGTGGGAAGATCTGTTAACCAAATAGGGTTGGTTTGTCCATATGCCCTAGGGGCTTCTTTGCAACTTGAAGGCTGCCTTCTAAGATATGAACATGTTGGTGATTTCCTTGGCAAACTTGACACCAGTCTCAGGTTTAAGAAATGTAGCAAAGGTGTGACTAGCGATGTTGAGTTCTTCCGCCGTAGAGATGATGTTCTTGCTGATTTGCAAACAGCTAATGGATTTAGAGTGAGTAGCTCAGGCCTAGTTGAAGGGTTTGCACAATGCTTGGGGGATTTAAGTTTATCAGATTGCTCCTCTTGTCTATCAGATGCAGTTGGAAAGCTGAAAACCTTGTGTGGATCAGCTGCTGCAGCTGATGTGTTCTTGGGACAATGTTATGCTCGCTACTGGGCATCTGGCTATTATGATGAATCGGGTATATTTCACTCTCTTACTTCTTTTTCACTGTCACACTACAATATTCAGTAAAATTAGAGGCATTTTCCTATATATACAAAAGGAACTTATCCTACTACCCTTGATGTTTTTCTACTTCAAAGTGTTGCTGCTAGGTAATTTATTGCTAATAATACCACAAAACTTTTTGAAGATGAGCACATGTAAAAATTTGATTATAACTAGACCAATCCAATTGTTTGGGGGAGAGAGCATGGAAACAGGAAAAAGAATTGATATTTTTTTCAATATGATTTGAATTACTTACAGATATGACATAAATAAACCCTTCGTAGAAAAATGATCAGAAAATGAAGAGGAAGTAGAGGTTGTGAAATGCAATGGTCAATAATATTTTATGGGTGAAAAAGCATTCAGAACATATGCTTTTATACTTTATTTTGGAAAATGCCCACTTTTTGCAATTCCTCTTTATCCGTTTGTTCGAATACCTTTTACTTGGTATCGCATTCTATATTCTTCACCAATCAATTTGCTCTTGAAGATCAGCATTCCATTATATGCTTAAATAAAATTATTGCATGAATTTCATTATAAAATTGAAATATATTTTTTTTTTATCAAACATCATATATATATATAGAATATTGTGGACTCTAAATTTCTGCTTTTCGTTTGTTATTTCAAATAAATAATGTCAATTAAGTGAAATTATATAACGATCTTTTGTCTTCTCTCTTTGTTTGGAAAAGCAATTTTGTTTAATTGAATGTATCTAGTTATGGTAATAGTTCTCAAAGCTTTTACCTCAACAATTTGGTGTTTTGTTTACAGATTCCTCCAACAATGATCAAGTGGGAAAATCAGTTGCCATTATTGTGGGAGTGTTTGGAGGTCTTGCCGTTCTAGTTGTACTGCTCTCAATTTGCAAGAAAGCAGCTGGTAAGCATTTTCCTATATATTATGAAATGAATATCATTAGGAGATGATGGTGCTCATCATCATTATTTCTTTTGCATGCAGGTAAGTAGAGTGAGGTGCTAAATGAAGGGGTAATCATTAGGAAAGGTCCTCAAATGTTTGTTTAAAATTATTGAAAACCATGCTTCCACATTTTGAATTATTTAATACATTATGTTTCTCCACCAAAGAAAGTGGGTGTTATCTTTTAGTTTATAAAGTAGAACTCTGTTATCCATCAAGCTTAGAAAGGGCTGCAGATTGTATTTGCCTCAGTGTTGTCCAACAAAACCCATCATTCTTTTTCATTTTTTAAAACCGCTTGTAGATTATTCTGAGCACTTCTTTCCAAATTACTTTGCCTTTTTATTGTGTTGATTTGTTGCTTAGTGCGTATTAGAAGGACAACTATAGACTATTCCTTAGTGTTGATTTTTTTTAAAATGACAATATGCGCCAAATCCTGTAGTCAAGTGCAACTACACCAGGGAAAATTAACGGTAACGCAGAATTAAAGGTTTGAAAATTCCTAGATAACAAATGTGGAATGGGCTTCCCTTCTCACTAAAAGTTATTACGAATGCTAATAATATGATTGTACCCTTTTAAAATATATACAACTTAGTTTTAGTTTACTTAAATTATGTATCTATATTTATCTGTTATTTTGAAATATATGACTTACTTCTGTAAACACTTTCTAAACTACTTTTGTCTTTTTATAGGACCCTATCTAAACTAGAGGGAGAATTAAAAGTCGTATATTTTAAAATTAAAAGAAATAAAAAAGACAAAAAAATAATTATGTACTAAAATAAAATTCGAGAAATACAAAGGACAAAACATATTTTATCTAAATATAAATCATTCGACACTAAAAAAGGTGACACTCGAATTTAATTTCCGTTTTATTGGGCTCATTTAAATTTAATTTTAAAATATTTTAAATTTAAGTAAATATGAATTTGTTTAGTATGAACAATCATTTTTTTTATTTTAAATTATGTAATCATTGGTTCTAAATTTTGAAGAGGAGTATAAAAGACTATCAACTACTAAAGTGTCTATTAGTGTTAAATCTCGACAAATCATTTGGTACATTATGATCATTTAACGCTTATATTAAATTAGGCTTAATCATTTAACGATTTTCTTTTATTTCATTTCTTATGTTACGTATACAGAGATTTATGTGTATAGAATATACATTTGTGTCGGTGAAAATTCTCTGTGTATAAAATATTCCAATAAAAATAAAGTGTTTTCTTTTAATCTTGTTTTTGTGTTTCTTGCTTGCTATTATCGTTAATCCAACAACTGACACTGTTAATAAGAAGTGTTATATTAGTAGAAGACTCAGGGATAAAACACTTTTGAGGTGGACAGAGAGTTTGCAATGTGTGAAGGAGACTCACATTAAAGGAGGAGATTGTGATTAATTCAAATGTAGAGTTAGGAATCTGAATTGAGTGGAGATGAGTGACATGAGAGATATATAAGGAGAAAGACTTGCAAACTCATTGTCTTAAGGTTTTAGGTTAAAGGTGGTGTTAAGTCTCTTATATATGGGTTGGCTCATGGCTTGGGACTCGTTAGATCTAGATCTCCCAAGTTATATACCGATTCTCCCTGATATGTCCACTCAAAGAACCCAACAGTTGGCACCGTCTGTGGAAGCAAGAAAAAGAAAGTCAAAAAGTTGAAGTTAAGGCCACCAAGTTTGACGTCAAGAAGTTTTCTTGGTAGAACAAATTTAGATTATGGATCAAGATAGAGGATATCTTGATACAACAAAGTTGTGTTGATGCTTTAAGAACGAACATGACAGCATCTATGTATCACAATGAGAACACCTGGTGCAGGTCGAAGACGAATACAAGGCTTTACTACTTCTTAACGCCTCGTCAAAGACATTTGAGCATTTGGACTTCACTATTTGGGAAGCAACATACCATTACATTGGAAGAGGTGCATATCTCAATTAAGACTAAGGAGCTATAAATCTTCAAGAGTCTAAAGCAAATAATGGTCGGCTAACTCTGAACGTTTTCAAGCCAACAAGTAAAATGAAGAAGGAGTTGAAAGGGAAGGAGGAAATGAAGTGTTTTAACTATCACAAGAAGATCACTTCTATTCTAATTGTTAAGAGGAGGTGAGAAATGAGAAAGGCAAGAAGGAATTTTTTGATGTTGCAGAAGTGTCTAATAGCTACAAGGGTGATGTCATCTACATTTCATACATAGTGAAGTTGGGTCAGATGCACTTATCACATGTGTCTTGTGAAGGAGTTCTTTGAGACCCGAAAACTAAAAGAATGAGGAGTCATTCTTCTTGGCAATGAGAAAACCTATAAGGTACAAGGCATGGGGTCAAGCAAACTGAACATGTTTGACAATCGGGACATGTTGTTGCAAGAAATGATGTATGTTGCAGAGTTCAAGAGAATTTTTTTGTCAATCAGTATGTTCTATGGGTTTGACAAACAAGATTGAGCAAGGTACAACAAAGATTTTAAAGGGAGCATCTATAGTTGCCTATAGGGGTGAAAAATAATGGTTTAACAATAATCAAACTGATGTGTACCTTAGGAGATTGGAAGGATCTTGACAACTCAAGAGATGTTGGCAAATAGGAGAAGGAAGTAACCATGGTGATTTAAATTCATATGCCACCAAAAATCCATGAAAAACATGTAAAACAATAATATTTTGCAAAAAAATATACAAAATCGATTGAGACAAGAGAATGGAGTAAGAACACACCACCTATAATCCAAGAACTAAAGGATAAATGCAATGAGATTTACCACTTGAGAAGGCTTTTAAAAACAAGAACAAAAACAGGAGAAGAGAACTCTCAAACTCTTAAAAAACTCACAAAGGACAATTTCATTCAATCTTCATGGTTATGTTTACAAATGGGGAAAACTCCTTTATATAGTAGAGGATTTTGTCCAAGGAATAGAAAATGCAACAAAAATAAGTTAACTTTGTTAATCAAGAGTTAACTTCATTAAAAAATTATTAACACATCTTAATCCCTTGAAATTAGGGAGCGCACATGAGTAGTTCATTGAATCTAGAGATGTAATGATTACGTCTGAAAACCAATGATGACTCTTGGAGAAGTCACATATGAGGCACTTATCTACTCTCCAATGGACACAAAAAGACTCTTGAAAGCTTGAAGGAACAAATGAAAGAGTCAAACTGCCTCATGTGCACTTTGAAAGTGACATGTGGTAGTTAGAAACTCCAAAAGACACTTCTAACTTTAAGAGTGTGTGGATTTCTGTTAGCACCAATGCTAAGCATGTGATTTGATGAAGTCAATAAAGACCATAGCTTGCTGAAGTTCTGATGGATTGGATCTGGACTATGTTAGATCAATGCCTAGCACGTGATTTGATGAAGACTGCTTCATGAAGAATCTGTTGGAACCAACCTGGACCAGAATTGTTCAAGTGAATGACTTTGTGCCAACATGAAGATGGTTGGGTGTTTCGGTCTTGGTCCTTAGTTGGGTTTGTGTGTTGATGTTAGCTTACTTCTTAATCATTAGTGGCATGGTTCATCACTCTTGGGGTGTTAAGAGATTCACAAATATTTTTATTAAAACTAGTTTTAAGAAAAATAGCCTAAACTGATTTTTGCTGAAAAAGATTTTTCAATCAATTGAATTTTTAAAACAATCGATTGAATGAGACCGTTATTTCTATTACTACTGAAATCTTTGACTGAGTCAACTAACGGTTAATTCAGTCTATTGAATGGTTTGTTCAATTAACTGAACCAGTGATAGTTAAGCTGTTTTAAATCAGAATTGACAATAAAAAGGAATTGTCTCTATCATTTTCATAACTTTGAGATTTCTGAAATATCCTTTTGAGAATTCCTAAGAGATCACAAGCGTCTTTTTTGTACAAACTGTTTTCGAATTGATTTTCACACAAAAAATCATAAAGATCGTGAATCTTGAAGCACTTCTTGAGTGAGGATCAATTACTTTGGTTCTGGACTAGAGCTAAGTCTTCCATACTTGATCTCAATTCATTTTGTATTGCGTTCAGTGTGGTTGATTGATTTGAACTGTATTTTGTTCTTGTTGTATTCAATTACTGGAGTGTAATTGGGCAGTGTAGTGGGTTTCTGTACTGGTGTAACACCAGCTGAAGGGTTCAGTGTGGTGGGTTTACTGCTGGGAGTAGTAAGTACTGTGGGGAGCAGTTTGTAGCTTATTGGGAGAAAGGGTGTAAAACTGATCTTGGATCATTTTAGTGGAAATCTTTGCTGGTTTGGCAAAGGACTGGACGTAGCCCTCGTGGAAGGGTGAACCAGGATAAAAATTCTGTGTTCTTGCTTTTCTCCCTACTCTTCTTGATTGATATTATTCAACTGCTGTTTCCGTCTGAACTGACTGGTTTAGAATCTAATCATCTTGTTGATTGTATTCTGATTCTTGAAGAGTTCAGTAAACTGTTTAATTGAATTTGTAATACTTCAGGTGTAGATTCTGAACATCTGTTTACTGAATTGTTTACTGGACAGTCAAGAACTGTGCAGTTAATTGATTTTATAAAGATAATTCATTCTCATTCGTGAATCACTTTCCAGTCTTGTGAAAATTTTTAAAGTTCAATTCACCCCCCTCTTGAACTTGGTCTAACCTATTTTTTACAATTGGTATCAGAGCTAGGATCTTGAATCCTAGTCAAGATTTGATCCATGGCTGAGAACAAGTAACCATTTGCTGAAAGTGCCTCTATTAATAGACCACCTATGTTTTCGGGTGTAAACTATCAATTTTGGAACGTGAGAATGAAGATCTTCATTGAATCAATTGACCGTGGAATCTGGAATGCCATAGTAAATGGTCCATTCATTCCTATGCATGTTGTTGATTTTGTGCATGTTGCAAAGAAAATGCAGTATGATTGTGTTGCTAATAACATAATAACTTCTGTGTTAAATCTGGATGAATTCTTCAGGGTGTCACAATGTATTTCTCCCAAAGAAATGTGGGACATTCTTGAAGTCACACATGAAGGAACCACGGATGTAAAGAGAGCACGGAAACATGAGTTGATTCAAGAGTATGAATTATTCAGGATGCAACTGGGAGAGACAATAGCAGATGTCCAAAAGAGGTTTACGCACATAGTCAATCATCTAATTGGACTGGGGAAGTAGTTTGACAAAGAACAGTTCAATATCAAGATTCTGAAGTGCTTGGACAGAAGCTGGTAGCCTAAAGTCACAAAAATTTTAGAAACTAGAGACTTGACAACACTTGCAACTGCAACGTTGTTTGGAAAACTGAGGGAACATGAACTGGAGATGATCAGGCTGAAAGAAATGGAAACAGTGGAGAAAAAGACCAAGAGCTTGGCACTCAAAACTAGAACTGCTGTTCCGGAATCAATTGATGAAAGTTCAGGAGACTGTAGTGAAACTAAGAACCTCAATCTGTTGACAAGAAAGTTTCATAAATTCATAAAGATGAAGAGCAGATTGAAGAATTAGCAAGGTAAAAGAGGTAAAAATAAATCTGATTCTGGCTCAACTAAATTTGTGTCTTTGGCTATGGAAAACAGGGACATATGAAAGCTGAGTGTCCAAGCATTGCAACCAAAAGACAAAGCACCAGAAAAGAAGAACAATAAATCTGGAAAAACTAGACGTGCTTATATAGCTTGGGAGGACAATGCTACATCGTCTAGTTGTTCTTCAGAAGAAGAGATTGAAGTCAATCTGTGTATGATGGCTGGAAGAGATTCTGAAGTAAGTAGTACTGAATCCAGTGCTTCATTTAATAGTACTAACTACAACACACTTCTTCATGCATTTCAAGAAACATATGAAGAAGCTAACAAGTTAGCTCTTTCAAATAGTAGATTGAAAGGTATGAACAACTGGCTGGAAAATTGAGTTAAGCAATTGGAGGATGAGTTGCTTAAAGCAAAAGAAGATTTTGAAAATTGAGAAAAGCAGTTAAATTCTGCATACTCCAGTAAACTTAACTCTAGCAAACCTAGTTGATTGTGAAAACTGTGCAGTTTTGCAAAGCAAGGTGAGTTATCTGATTTCCACTCCTTCAAAACTTTCTATGGGGACAGCTAACCTGAATGCTCTTTTGGGATCCCAAAATTGTGTTTTTGAAAAGGCTGACATTGGTTATCAAGCTGGTCCCAAAGGAAAGCAAAAATTGTTTAACAATTTTTTTAAAGGTTCTGGATCACAGTCTTCACAATCTACTATTTGCTTCTACTGTATGAAAAAGGGCCACTCTATTAGAAACTGTAGGATTAAGAAATTTAGTGTGCCAAAAGGAATAGTTAGGTAGGTGCCTAAAAGCACATCTAACACTGTTGGACCCAAGTTTAACAGGGTACCAAATCCTTAAACTCAATCTGTTTTGCAGGAACATTCAGCATCCAGTAAACTGATGTGGTATCTAGACAGTGGATGCTCAAAGCACATGACAGGAGAGGTTTCACAATTGATTAACTTGAAATGGAAAGCAGTAGGATTTGTTACCTATAGAGACAACAATCGAGGAAGGATCCTTGGTGTTGGTGATATAGGAAGCAAGAATAAGGTGATCATAAAGAATAAGCGAGAACAAGATCACATTTGAACCAGAGCAATGCATTATAGCAGACTCACAATCTACTAAAACAGTTCTTGTAGGTAAAAGAGTAAGTAATGTTTATATGCTTAATGTCTCAAGCATCATCCCTAGTATGAACTGTTTGCTATCCAGAGATGATGAATCTTGGTTGTGACATAGGAGACTTGCACACATTCACATGCATCATCTAAATAGGATTGCATCTAAGGATCTTGTAATTGGTCTCCCTAAGCTTAAGTTTGAGAGGAACAAACTGTGTGAAGCATGCCAAAAGAGTAAGCAAACTAAAAGCTCTTTTAAACCGATTAATGTTGTTTCAACAACTAGACCACTTATGCTGCTTCACATGGATTTATTTGGTCCCTCAAGAACCAAAAGCCTAGGTGGTAATTACTATGGTTTAGTAATTGTAGATGATTACTCACGGTTTACATGGCCTTTATTCATTGCCACAAAAGATAATGCTTATCTTGCTTTTAAGAAAATTGTCAAGGTGATTCAAAATGATAAAGGATGTAGGATTTCTATTATTAAATCAGATCATGGGGGCGAATTTCAAAATGAAAGATTTGATAAATTCAGTGAGAAGCAAGGAATCAAGCACAACTTTTCTGCCCCGAGAACTCCACAGCAGAATGGAGTAGTGGAGAGGAAGAATAGATCATTGGAGGAGTTGGCCAGGACGCTGCTGAATGCAACAGATTTGCCTAAATACTTCTTGGCTGATGCAATTAGTACATCATGCTATGTATTGAATAGAGTACTCATTCGGCTAATCTTGAAGAAGACCCTTTATGAGCTATTTAAAGGAAAGCATTAAGATTACTGCAAATGATGATGAACTAGTGAATCAGAAGATTGTCACAGATCAACTAGTTAAATCTGAAAAAAACAATCAATCGGATGAAGTTCAATCGATTGAACTACAAGATCAACCGATTGAATCTAGCACTGGAGCAGCAGCAACGAGTATTGAACTACCTAGAGAATGGAGGGTTCCTAGGAATCTATCACTGGACAATATCATTGGTCAGGCACAGAAAGGAGTCACTTCTAAAAGATCCATGAACCATTTTTGTGAACATATGGCCTTTGTGCCACAAGTTGAACCCAAGTCAGTGAGTGAAGCTCTAGAAAATAGCAACTGGATAAATGTCATGCATGAGGAATTGAACCAGTTTGCGAGAAATGAGGTATGGACACTTGTTCCTAGATCAAAGGAGATGAATGTGATTGGAACCAAGTGGGTTTTCAAGAACAAGATAGATGAACAAGGTGTCATTATAAGGAACAAGGCGCGGCTTGTGGCAAAAGGATATAACTAGGAAGAAGGCATCGATTTTGGTGAAACCTATGCACCAATAGCTAGATTGGAAGCAGTTAGATTGCTACTAGCATATGTTTGCATGAAGGGGTTCAGATTACATCAAATGGATGTCAAAAGTGCTTTCTTGAACGGGTTCATTGATGAAGAGGTCTATGTGAGCCAACCCCTTGGATTTGAATATCACAACAATCCAGATTACGTTTTCAAGCTCAAGAAGGCCATGTATGGGTTAAAGCAAGCACCTCGACAGTGGTATGAGAGATTGAGTAATTTCTTGCTTTCTCAAGGCTATGAGAGAGGGAAAATAGATAAGACCTTGTTAATAATTCATGCAATGATATAATACTTTTTCAAGTTTATGTTGATGATATTACTTTTGGTTCAACTAACGAAAGTTTATGTGAGCAGTTTGTGGCTACTATGCAAGGAAAATTTGAGATGTCCATGATGGGGGAGCTCAATTTCTTCCTAGGCTTGCAGGTTAAACAAGTTGAACATGACATATTTCTTTGTCAAGCAAAGTATTGCAGAGAATTATTGAAGAAATTTAATATGGAAAACTGCAAGGAAGCTTTCACTCTTATAGCCACTGGATGCTATTTAGATGCTGATGAAACTAGAGTTGATGTGGATCAGACTAAGTTCAGACAATTGATTGGTTCACTTATGTATTTGACAACAAGTAGACCAGACATCATGTTCAGTGTGTATTTATGCACCAGATTTCAAGCTAAACCAAAGGAATCACACTATGTGGCACCCAAAATAATTTTGAAATATCTCAAGGGAACCACTGAAGTTGGTCTGTGGTATCCAAGTGGGACAAGCATGCTTAAAAAGAAGAATCTTCACAGTGCCACGTGTCACAGATTAGTTCGTGGTCAACTAGTCAAAAAGCAATTCAGAAATTCTCTTGAGATAAGTACAATCAGTCTGTTACTATGCAACAAAATATGTGCATGCATTTGTTATGATCTGCAGTGTTCAGTATTTTGTTTGTTTGTGCACTAGAGTTTCTTTAAATTGGGATAGGTCATGCATTCACTTGCACACACCTTACACTACTTATTGTGTGTGAACACTAACTCTCTCGAACCCATTGAGCATTCTGCCCTTGCCTTCAACCAAACAATGGCCTCCTCCTCAGCATCTAGAAAGAGAACAAAGAAAGCCATGGTGAAACAAGTTGAACAACATGATTCCGATGCCAACAATGAATCTGGCTTCCTTGCTAGATGGCTCGATGGCAATACGGAGAGCATCAATGAGTATCACAGGGAGTTTAGCCGAAAAGCTTTTGTCAACCCAAAATTCCTAAGGATGGAGTTCCTTAAAAATGAAAATCTGAATCAAGTGGTAGATCTCCTCCAGTTTCAAAGGCTTGAACGCTTTGTCAAGCTGTCCGAGAATATCTATCCGGACTTGGTGAAGGTATTCCTTACCAATATGTGGATAGATGATGATGTCATTTATTTACAAGTGAAAGGCGTGGACATGGCTATCACAGATGAAGTATGGCTCTCGATGGCTGGCTTAAGGGATGCTGGAACAATTGTGAGCAGAGCAAGCGTGGCAGATCTGGGTGGATTTGACAAGGTCCAGTTCTTCAAGGCATGTCTGAGGAACCCCAACAGTTCCATTAATTAGGAGCTGTTTAGTGGGAGGGCTTTCTATAATCCCAAGACTGGTGGCCTATATTGTCATCTGGCTACTAACACCTAGAGGATTTAATCATGTTGTGCTTACTGAAGATGACCTGATCCTGATGTACTGCCTGATCAACAAGGTAAGGGTAAATTGGGTAAGTGTCATTAAGGAGCAGCTATTTCGCATTAGGAAGAAGCCTGGGTTTCAAGTCCCCTATGTTGTTTTGCTCTCTAGCTTTATTGAGTATTACGAGGTTAATGTGGAAAATGAGCTAGTTGAAAAGGTCAAAGCTCATAGTGAGATCATAGTGGCTACATCGAACAAAATCGGGTTCAAAAAGGTCAATGAGAATTAGTGGATTTGTAAGGCCAATGCTGAAGAAGATGAGATGGATGATGCTGGTGCTGGAACAAGTATAGCTGCTAAGCAGTTTACTGGAGAAGATCTGGGACCTGGAGAACAGTCTTACTCCAGCTTTGAGCAACTGATGATCAATCAACTAAACAACATGAATCCAATCAAAGGTCTCATCATGAGTATTGTAAAACACATTTCCAAAACCTAGAAGAGCGTGTTGATGACATCCCAGGCAAGTTGGGGCAAATGTTCTATGGGCCAGATGATTAGTGCGTACACTACATGTTGTGTGATGATCCCCTCCATCTGATGAACTCAATTGGGGAGAAGTAATTGTGTGTGTTTCGTGTGTCTGCCCTGTATGTGTTGTAGTCTGTTGTGTTTCATGCTTTGCATCTATTTCAGTTTGGTTTGCTTATAAGTTCAGTTATGCTTACTCTAGTACTAAGCCTGGGTTGATTGAATATTCGTTGGGTTTGTCCCAGCACCTGCAGCTCAGTTATGTTTCTATTTTGTTGATGTTTTTCTTAATCATGTTCTATGTCTTTGATGTATTTGGCACTTGCTATGATGATTGACCTCCACGGGTCAATATATATTAATGAAATGTTTGCCTTATGTTTTTAATCTCTTTATATGCTTTTAAGGGACATCAAAGTATGGGGGAGTAAAACATCTTGATCTGAACAAATTAAGTTTAGATACAGGAAGAAATTTAATTAACTGCGTTTTAGCTCAATCAGTTGATTTGATATTTTTTGCTCTGAACCTATTAGATCTTGTAATAATAATAAACTGTTTGACTAAAAAGATAAGTATTTCAGGTTCAAACTGTTAAACTTAACACACATCAGATTGCCTTCATCAAATTGGGGGAGATTGTTAGCACCAATGTTAAGCATGTGATTTGAGGAAGTCAATAAAGACCATAGCTTGCTAAGAGATTCACAAATATTTTTATTAAAACTGGTTTTAAGAAAAATAGCTAAACTGATTTTTGCTGAAAAAGATTTTTCAATCAATTAAATTTTTAAAACAATTGATTGAATGAGACAGTTATTTCTGTTACTACTGGAATCTTTGACTGAGTCAACTAACGGTCAATTTAATCGATTGAATGGTTTTTTCAATTAATTGAACCAGTGACAGCTAAGCTGAGTTAAATCAGAATTGACTATAAAAAGGAATTGTCTCTATCATTTTCATAACTTTGAGATTTCTGAAATATCCTTTTGAGAATTCCTAAGAGATCACAAGCGCCCTTTTTGTGAAAACTGTTTTCGAATTGATTTTCACACAAGAAATCATAAAGATCGTGAATCTTGAAGCATTTCTTGAGTGAGGATCAACTATTTTGGTTCTGGACCAGAGTTAAGTCTTCCATACTTGATCTCAATTCATTTTGTATTGCATTCAGTGTGGTTGATTGATTTGAATTGTATTTTATTCTTGTTGTATTTAATTACTGGAGTGTACTTGGGCAGTGCAGTGGCTTTATGTACTAGTGTAACACCAGCTGAAGGGTTCAGTGTGGTGGGTTTACCGCTGGGAGTAATAAGTATTGCGGGGAGCAGTTTGTAACTTGTTGGGAGCAAGGGTGTAAAACTGATCTTCGATCATTTTAGTGGAAATCTTTGCTGGTTTGGCAAAGGACTGGACATAGCCCTTCTGGAAGGGTGAACCAAGATGAAATTTTTGTGTTCTTGCTTTTCTCCCTACTCTTTTTGATTAATATTATTCAACTTTTGTTTTCGTCTGAACTGACTAGTTTAAAATCTAATCATCTTGTTGATTGTATTCTGATTCTTGAAGAGTTCAGTAAACTGTTTAATTGAATTTGTAATACTTCTGATGTATATTCTGAACATTCATTTACTGAATTGTTTATTGGACAGTCCAGAACTGTGCAGTTAATTGATTTTATAAAGATAATTCATTCTCATTCGTGAATCACTTTCCAGTCTTGCGAAAATTTTTAAAGTTAAATTCACCCCCTCTTGAACTCGGTCCAACCTATTTTTTACAATTTCATCCAATGCCTCTCAAGTTCAACATATGATGTTCCTATTTCTCTCAAGTTCATCTAAAGACTAAGAAACTACTCAAATACAAGTCCTTTAATGATGAAAGCATCTCCGGAGCAGCGGAAGACTTAGAAAATTTTTAAAACATAGCACTTGGTTTCCTCTTACAAGGAAGGATCCTTGGGGAAGAACGATGGGAGAATACTCTCATTTTAGACACCTCAGAAGAAAGAATAATAGCAATTTAATTCTTATTAAATTCAAAGATAAAATTTACAAGAGACAAAACTAAATTTGCAAATGAAACCAACTACACTTCTGAAGTAAAACTGGCACAAAAATGCTTGGATATCCCACATCAAGAAAAACTAGGTGTTTTTTAGCCTTTATATGAACTTAGGCTTGCATGTAAGGATATGGTCGTGTACACTCCTTGATTGGCAGTGTCTTGACTAGTCTCTGTAGGTTAAAGTCCAATTGGATGCCCACTTACGCACTTATGTCTTTATAAAATTGTAGGGAAAAACTATGGCCATTTCTACTACTATACATATTTTTAAAAGTTTATACTTATACAATTTATTTACAAGACTAAGAAGAATGAAGAAAAAACTATTTCTACTCTTCAATGCAGAGCTTTCAAGACATTTTTAATAGTTTTGCATAGTAGAATATTTAAGGAGGCTTAAGACAGTTGCACATACACCATTACTAAATGAATTAGCTAGGAGGATGAACATATCCATTTCGAAAAAGGTGAGATGTATGTTGTTGGGAGTTGGATTACCTAAGTCCTTTTAAAGAGAAGCTGAAAAAATTTTCTTCTACTTGATACACAATAGTCCATCACCTGATCTAAATTGCAAGACTCCTATGAAGTTTGGAGTGAAAGGCCAACAAATTATGATAATCTGAGGGTGTTTAGTTCCTTGTCATTTGTACATGTCAAGAAGGATAAACTAGAGACATAAGTTGAGAAGCGTCTCTTTACTAGATAGGTAGAAATTGTGAAAGGGTCTATGTTGAACTTGAAGAATAAGATCAAGTCATGCTTCCTGGAAGAAGTTAGAGAATCTAGTTTTGATTATGATGTATGAAGAAAATGATACTAAACATGTATTGCCTGTTAGAACTCTCATTGATGTGTTTGTAAGTCTTGTACACCACGTAAATCACAAGTACTTTAGTTTAGTACACAACCTTAACCATAACATTTTTTTTGAAAGGTTAAAATGTTTTGAAAAAGGTTTTAATTTCAGTTTAATTGATTATGTTTTCATGTAGTCAATTAATCTATTTTTGATATGTTTCCAGAATAGGATAATTGATTATCAGTTTTAGTAACATATTAAAACAAAGAACAAACAATTGAGATTTTGGCTTGTCTCTAAGAATAATTAATTAACTAGATTAATAATTTATTAATATATTATTAAGTTTTCCCAAAAATGATGAAGAACAAAATAATCGATTAAATTGTAAAATAATCAATTAATATAGAGAATATTTTTGGCTGAAATTTACCTTTTTTTGATAATAGTCGATTAACAACTTAAGATAAATTGAACCTCTGATTCATTTTGAAATAAATTTTTATCACACTTTACAAAGCTCGATCAGAGACATTTAGAGAGATAGATCTGAGATGTTTTCATATTGTTCCAAGAGTTCATCTAAGAATTTTTCAAGAGATGTTTCAATTGTCTTGGTTTTCTCAAAATTTTCAAAAGGTTGTGTATTGGTAATAAAATTTCACTTTGGTTGCTTCTATTATGCATTTGGTGATCTCTTTTCATTACTTTGTTGTTAGGTTATTTTCAAATTATTTCCTCGAGTTTGCAAGGGTTGAATTATTGTCCTCATCAAATTTTTTTCAAGCATTGTTTGTTGTATTCATCTTGTTGTGATCCAAGAGTACAATATATTCTCTTTAAATTTGTTCAGGAGTTGATATACTTTTTCCAATCTTGTATATGCTTTGCATATGTTGAGTTCTTGTAATAGACATACAAAGATAATGGATTTCGGTTATTCTAAGGTTGAATAGCTAAGATTGGATGTAGGATTTTTGGTGATTTGAACTAATATAAATCTTTATGTAATCTTTCTCATCACTTCTCAATTTTTTCATATAGCTCTTGTCGTTTTTGTATTTTGTGTAAGCTAGAGAAAAAGTCCAACATTCCATGTTTTGATTAAGTGTTACACAAATAACAAAGTATAAAATGGGATCAGACTTCGTCTATATGACGACATGTTTTTTGTTCATAATAAATCATGTAAGATGCAAGTGTTTCATTTGTTAGACAGTGTAATGTTGTGTAATCTCTTTTTATATTTCATAAGTAAAGTGTTTGCTTAGACGTTAAGCGCATAGTCTTAAGTTAAAATAATACTTCACTATCATCATTCTTGATTTAGTGATCCTAAATGAATAGAATTGTTACTTTAGTTAAAGTCTGTGTGTCAAAGATTTTGTCATCTATAATGACTTAAGTTTCATCCAAACTGATGTAGTAGTCCCCTCTTTCGCAACTTCCGTGAGTGTCTTATCCCAAACATACATAATTATAGTGTTTCTGGCTTTATTGGTCATGTCAGTTTTCTCATTCTAAGATAACAATGTTGACATGTTTGTTTCATCTTTTATTGCATCAACACATGCTTGTTGTATCAAGATAACTTTTATCTTGATCCTGCATAATCTGAAATCGTTATGATCCAAATTTTTTTCAATATCAAACTTATTAGTCATATCTTTAAACCTTCCCCCTCTTGACATTATTCTTCCTCTCTTGTTCCCAAAGACGATACTAACTATTGGTTTCGTTTAATAACAATAAATACATAAGAGCAAAACTGAAAGAAAATAATTATATATAAAAAAATGTTTCATACATAAAGTACATTTTCAGTACAATATATCTCACTTATGCAGTTCACTATATATAGAAACCACATAAAAGGTATAATAGAAAATCACTCAAAACAAAATATTATATATGTATCATTTACAAGACGATCATATTTAGAACCAATACATCAAAGATCAAATAAGAAACAAAACTTGCTCTAACCTCGTTAGAAACTACATTGATTTATAAGTCCATATACATGGTTAAGAAGATTGAAGCTAACCAACTTAAAAGAAAAAACCATTTGACATTCACGTTATTAAAAAAGATTAAGTAGCAAAAGTTAACTAGAGTTTCTTGTGGATCTTGCTGCTACATGGTACCTAGAAGCATATCTATGAAATAAATTTAGTGCATCAATTAAGAGTGAGCTCTGCAACATTCTGTGCCTTAACCTTTATAGTAGCTGTCCTCTTACTCGTCCTTGTTCCGGTGAATATTGAACACAATAGCTAGCATCCGCTAAGGCGGTGCTCACCCACGACATAACTGTGTCAAACGAAGTTATCATCAATGATGATGCGCAGAGCTCTTTTATGGCTTGGCAAAGTTGTTCCATGCTACCATTGATTTGCGTCACACAATCTTGCACCTGATCTTTTTCTTCTTTCTTCATATTAATTAATTTAACTACATTTAGTTGCACCAGCAACGAAGAACAGCAATAAAACTATAATATAATTTTATTAAATGAAATGTATCGCAAATCTTTTATTGGCATTAGCTTTAACTTTAGTTAAGGCTGAACAATGGATTTGTATTATCACTTTTTTTATTAAAATAAAGAACATACGCAGGTATTGGATAATCTGGCTTACTAAACTGTCCAGAGATGTTAATAAATAGTTTTCAATTTTTTTAAATGAATCTGAATATTCAAGAAAATTATTAACAAATATTTTTGAACTTTTTCTTGCCATAGATTTACAGGTTATAGGTATTGTGATACTTATGAGGGAAACAGGGAAACGTATAAAACTAGCACAAATGGAAATGATTTAATCCTTGAAGAAGAGATTGTTCATGCTGTACACACTTAATCTCCGTACAACACGGAGCTAATTCAGTTAAAACGTGTCTTTGTCTGCAGCAAAGATGAAAAGTAACATAAAACCAGGAAAAGTATCATAAAACCCATGTTTTTTTTTTATTCTGAGACCATTTTCTATCCGAAATTTTTAAAATAAATAATTTTTTTAATTCTTATTTTTGATAAATCTGGTCATATTGACAGATTTTATTAGAAAAAAATAATATTATTATAATATAATTTTATTTTAATTCAAAATAAAATTGTATCATTATCATACGATTGTTTTAAATCGTATTTCAATCGACTTTTATAATTATAGTAAAATGATTTTATTAATTTTATAATAAAATTGTGTTAATTTAACATAATTTATTTATAATAATAATAAATTTTATTTTTATTTATTTTGAAAATTTTGAAAAAAAATTGCATGAGAATGAAAAAAAAAAAAAAAAAAATAAAAAAACCTAAACCGATGCATAATTGAACGATAGATTACAAAACCAAGATAACCGCAAAATCAATCTTGATAGTTCCAAGACACAATTTCCCTGTATGAGTACACAGGTAAATCACAGTCACAATTAACTCTTTTGTATATGTAATGTGAAAAAGAGAGACACGGTAATATTTTTAAAAGCAGATGGGAGATTTTTGTACAATTTAAAAGAACTTGAATGCGAGTATTTAACAAAACCTAATCATAACAGCTGTTAGTGTAATTTACTCCAACAACTATAAAGTTATTGGGCCAGCAAAACACAATGTCCATTTGTCAATTTGCGTGAAGAAGACTTTGTTTAAAGACAACTATTTCGTGAGAGCTTCTTCCTGGAACTGCGTAATAATATTAGCCTGTACCTCCTTACCTTTGTTAAAATCAATCTTAGACAAAAAAAAAACAAAAGTACCTTTCTGATAAAATTTAAGATTTTTAAATT
>Ga0209700_103679_pt1 | contig 28920 bp, 12 predicted proteins | sample SiratroredBW_FD_187528 | JGI IMG/M metagenome (GOLD analysis project Ga0209700, IMG submission 187528) | Root nodule microbial communities of legume samples collected from California, USA - Siratro red BW (SPAdes) (version 2) | ecosystem: Host-associated > Plants > Roots > Nodule | place: USA...
CTATTCAATGCACGAGTCTTCCGGAAGTAGAGTCAAGTTTATAGTGTGTCAGTGTCTTATATTGTGATGGTGCATGTACTGAATGAAAGACTTGAGTAGTGTTAATATTTGTGTTTGAATTGAAATATTCAAGTATTATTAAAATTTTGGTTAGCTTACCCTTTGTTTTGTTGTACTTGTGTTTTGATATCTGTTTGCAATGATCGTGTTTTTGGCACGGGAGCAGATGGTGTTGCAGATGGGTCTGTGGCGGATCATTTGGAATGACTGATGCTTTTAGGCATAAGCTAAATTTGAAAAATAATTTGGAGATAATTTGTAATTATGTTTTAGTAGAATTCTGAAGGTAGAAATTTTAAATACTTTAGTTTAAAGGATTATTGTATGTTGATGAATTTTAATGATGATTAGTAGAATGTTTAGTTTTATGCATGTTATTTTTGGGGTGTTACATTTCTTACCACTCTTTTTCTTGAAATTTAAAGTTGATAATTAATATATATATATATACATTTAGATGTAAATGTAGAGAAGGGAATGAGAATATGTTACATCATTCACGTCTCTTTATTAAATCAAGTCTGTTTAATAATTAAGGTTTCATTTAATTGTTAACATAATATATCATATTATTTTTATAAAGAATGTTCAAGTTTTAAAATATTATTTAATGTGATTAATTTCATTAATTTTATGTTTTAAAATAGATTTGTATATTGATACTACAAGTTAATGAAATGAAGATAGATGAAATTTTGTGACCAAAGTTATCTTATATAATTTTTCTGTGATTTTATTATATTTCAAGCATTACTAATAATATTTAAATCTTGATTAAATTAATATATATCTTATATTGTAATAGGAATGATACTAATTATATATATATATATATATATATATATATATATATATATATATATATATATATATATATATATATATGATATTTGATAAAAAAATGTTTATAATGAGTGGCAAGAATCATAATTGAATTCACTTTTTCATTGATAGTGTAATGTTTTTAAATCTTACAAATTTTGTTAATTATATTATTTTACTTATTATTTTATCTTAAAGTTGTAGATTTTATTTTTTTTCGTTTTTTATGAAGATTACATTCAATTATAAATATCAATATTTTAAAGTATTTGTTTTTTATGATTTATTTAGTTGTTTCACAAATGAAGGTTTAATTAATAAAATCCATTAAGAAAACGCTGAAATTTTATGATGGTTTAAACCTCTGGTTGCAAATTGCCGAAAAGTAATAAGGTTTTTAAAAACCCTAAAAAAATAGCGAGTTTAAAACCATCGAAAGGCAACCGATTTGCAAACTGCTAGAAGTAACAAATATTTTCAAATCGTAGAAAGTTATGGGATTGTTAATAAATAATTATCAATCTAAAAACTATTAACTGTTCATAATCAATTATCAATGCTGGATCTCTCATAAAAATATAAACTGTGAATAACGTACTTAATTAGAGTTAAAACCATCAAAAAATACTAATATAATCGTGGTATAGTTTTTATTGTTGTAAGAAAACATAAGTATAATAATTTTGTAATCTTGGTGCAGTATATATGTTAACAGTCATTTACCCAATATTAAATACATAAGAATATATTAAACATAGCTTTAAAGTTTTTTCTTTTACAACAACTTAACTTTAATGTTAATGCAATAACAAAATCATGCTCTTTAGTTTATTTTTCAATGCGAGAGGATTTGTTTTCTATTTATTTTTATTTGCTAGTATTCAGATCATATTAAGTACTCGTTTATTAATTACTTCACCCACTTTTTGACAATTGTTTTTATCTATTTATTTGTTATTTGAAAATTTTAAATGAAATGAAATTACTATTTTATATCCTTCTGTATCTATTAAAAAAAATTTACAGTGCGTTTATCATATTAGATGGGAAGAGAAAGGGGTAAATATATTAAATTGCACAATTATTTTATTAGGATCAAGATTATTTATTTATCTATTATTAAAAGACTCATGAAAAGAATATATATATATATATATATATATATATATATATATATATATATATATATATATATATATATATATATATATATGGAATAGAGAGAGAAATGAATAAAATATTTTTTAATTATTTAATTAAAATAAAATAAATTTACATTTTTTTGTACCTGTACAACAATTTAAAATACAACTGTGTACCACAAGAGCAGAGTTTGAATATACATTAGCGTGCAAATCACTCTCATACTACACAAAATTTTAAAGCTTTAGAAAAAAAAAAAAATACTTAGAACATCTTTGGTAGTGATTTCTTAACCATTTTCTTTATTAAACCAAATCTTGAAAAAATTTATCATTAAATAGATTCTGCGTGACACACTTATCTTTTATAAGTTAAGAAAAGTTTTTTTATAAAAAAATATTCCTTCAAAATAAAAACATCAATTCTTGAGTAAAAACATAATTTCTAAGTAAAACTAATTAAATTTCTAAGCAATATTTAAACCATAATTAAATTAAAAATATAAAAATAAGAGTATTTTAAGATGTCTTGAAATTTTTTTATTAAAATAAAATTGAGTTTTTTTTCTTAAAAATATGTGATATATATGGATAATACAAAAAGTATATTACCCTCCAAAATGATTTAAGAAATTATTTGAAGGAATAAATCCTATTAGACATGTTCTAACAACACAAGACGGATAAATGATCCAATATTAAGATTTTTAAAAAATTCTTAAGTTAGCCATTAATATAAACTTTAACATGACACTTCAAAAGTCAACCATCAAACTAAAAGCTGCATAAAACAGAATCCAATATTAATATTAAATTTAACTATGATGTTATTTAAAAATTGAAAATATTATTTTGTTTACAGAGAGGATTTGAATTCTAATATAAATACTTTAAACTAGAAATTCTGCGTAAATTCATTAATGATAGAGAAATCTTTTTATAAACTACTAACTCCTTACGGCAGTTTAGGCATTAAGAACAATAATGTTAGGTTTTTTGAAATAATTTTAGTAGAACAATTTTTCTTTTTTATGAATACAGATAAGAAAGAGAAATAATTTATTTGAATACATGTTATACGAAGACAAGAAAGGTTTGATTGGAAAGTAACAGCATAAGATTGGAAAGTAAGAGCATAAGTCGTTTCGAAAGGTTTTTAAATAGCTAATGGGAGCCAATAGTTTAATGAAAAACAAATTATGGTTAGAACAATTATATAATTGATAACTGATAATAATTGGTTAATTAAATATAGATTTGTTAAGATTTTTAGTATTTATTCTGTTTTAATTATAGGATTTGTAGGGATTTTGTTTAGTTAAAGATTTTATTGTTTATTTTTCTGTTTAATGCGTTTTTGTTTTTGGTTATGGAAAGAGAATGCTATTGAGATTTAGTTGAGATTGGAAGAAAGAGAGAATGAGGAATGCTGGAATAAGGAAAGGAGCAGAAAAATATATTTTAAGTGACTTCTTGCTAAAAGAAGAGCTTGAGCTAAAATTCACTTAAATCAGAAAAGAAGTTCTGAACGAAAGCGTCAACATCACTGAAGATGTGAAGTGCGAAATAACAGCCATTTCGTAAAAGACAACAGAGATCTTTTATAAAAGGAAGGCTAGATGAACGAAGGGATGATCATCTTCTGAGAAGATCTTTGGCTACCATGCGTAGCTAATTTCTTTTCTTCTTAGGATTTAATGTCAAGTCTCACTTTTATATGCACTTTTAATATTATTTTTATGTTATTCAATTTAATTGCCTTCATTCAATTTAATGTATATGCACTCGTAATGACTGTTGATTGCAAATGCTCTTAGCCCTGATTAATTTAATCTAGTAACTACGAATAGAGCTAGATATTTTAATCTATGAATTTCAATTAAAATTGGTTCCCTCTGGAAACTCATGGATAATCCGTTAGCAAGTGTACTGAGACCTTAAGTAGTATAATAAATAAGATGAGTATGGTTAAACAAAGTTTAATTGAAAACCAAATATATATATATATATATATATATATATATATATATATATATATATATATATATATATATATATATCAATAGATGGTGAATATGAGATATAAGAAAACTAAACAAAACGAAGGCAATTAAATTGAATGACATAAAAATAATATTAAGAGTGCATATGAAAGTGAGACTTTACATTGAATCCCAAGAAGAAAAGAAATTACCTATGCATGGTAACCATTAAAATACAATGGAAAAGGATTACAAAATGGCTATTATTTCGTACTTCACACCTTCAGTGGCGTTGACGCTTTCGTTCAGAACTTCTTTTTGATTTAAGTGAGTTTTAGCTCAAGCTCTTCCTTTAGCGTAAGCAAGAAGTCACTTAAAATCTGTTTTTATGCTCATTTCCTTATTCAATTCTCTTTTTCTTCAAACTAAATCTCAACAACATTCTCTTCCCATAACCAAAAACGCATTAAACAGAAAAATAAACAATAAAATCTCTAACTAAACAAAATCCCTAAACAGAAAAATAAATAATAAAATCTCTAACTAAAAAAAATCCCTAAAAATCCTATAATTGAAAAAGAAAATAAATACTAAAAATCCTAACAAATCTATGCTTAATTAATCAATTATTAACCGTTATCAATAATATACCTAAATAATATTAGAACTTAATACTATTTACCAAACTGGGAGAATTACAAACAAAATTCTCTCAAATTAAAAGAGAACGACATCATAAGCAGATTTATAAAGGTGATATCAAGTGCTACAAAAATTTGTATAATTGGAATTTTGAGTAATTAAAATTTTATGCCTTAATGTGTCAATGGTTAAAATATTTATTAAATCCATATCTTCATGTAAGACTAAGATAATGTTTCCATTTAAATGTAGTTTTTGCAAAATCTTGTGTAAAAATAGCGTTGAAAATTGAACTTAAAGGGTTATATTATACTAATGAATATGTCAAAACCGTCAGCATACTTCTAATTAATGTTTTTATATATATAAAAACACTTAAATTCACACATAAAAAAATTAGTAACAGACATAGTTTTCAATGTACAAATTTCACATAAAAACTCATTAGTTCTTCAGAATGATTCACATGTTCAATCTTGATAAGTTAAGATTTTAGCTTTAATTTAAATTTACACAAATCAAAGTAAAATAGTGTATTTTGATTGTCAAAATATGTGAGCGGAATTCTATTGAATTTAAAAAGTTCTTATATGAGAATCTATTTCTACATAAGAAAACTAAACGTTTTCACACAATATTTTTTCGGTTAATTTTTTCTTCTTCTCTAGAATGTTAGGAGTGAAAGACTGTCACCAATTATCATATTTTAATCTCTTGTAAGAAATCCATGAATATACCTACAAAAATGTTTCTCTTATTCTCTCAAAAAAATATAAAGAAAAACATCTCGATTGAACTCTAACTCGTTCATTATTATAGTTGTGTTCATTATTATAGTTGTTAATTTATCATCTTCAAATCTACCATAGCAAGATGAATCATCATAATAATATAGTTGTGTATAATGATTTAAAATAATGAAAATAAATTGATACCATGATTTTTGTTAGCAATTGATGTGAAAGGTATCCCATGCTTTCACAAAAGGTTAATCTTTTACTGGAAACTATTGCTTTCTTTTTTGTTATTTATTTTCTTACCTATCATTTTGCATCCTATTTAGGACTGCTTCTTTTTTTGCACCTTCAAGTCTTTAAGTCTTTTTTTTCCGGTATTCCCAAAATTTTTAAAATTATCTAAATTACCCTTATAATAGTGTAGAGACAAAAATGCTTCTGTATCTTCAATTTTAGAAATTATTATTTTGGAATAGGATATTCTGTAACTCAAAAGACCTGTTTTGGAGTTACCTGTTCCGGAACTATATATTAACTTCTAGAACAAATTGTTCTGGAACTGATTTTTTGAGTTATAGAACACTTTGTTTCGAAATAATAATACAATGAAAATCTATTTCGGGATTATAAAATGTCTAGTTCGGAAACTTAACCAATAAATTTTAAAATAAATTGTTCCGTAATATATTTTCACCCTCCAAATCTATTTCAGAATAATTTGTTTCGGAACATTTTTATTGACTTATGAAATACTCAGTTCTGGAACTCAATCAACATATTTCGAAATAAATTGTTTCGTAACATATTCTCACTCCAAATACACATTTCGGAAAGCAGTGCTGGAATTTTTGAAAAATTTGAAGGTACCTTAAGAAGACTTGGAGGTGGAGGAAGAAGCAGTCTCTACTTAGTTTTTTACTTTTACCCCAATAAGCCCAAAAAATGTAGCTACCGAAATTTGCTAAATACACCATCTCTTTCATTATTTGTGCACCACACTTTTTCACTATTTTTACAGTTTGTTTCCATAAATACTTCGAAGCCGTATTTTTCTTCGAAGTAAACACATGGGAAGATAGTTTACGTTTTTTTAAGAGCATAGACTAGAGTTCCGAATGTGTTAATTCGAAATTTAAACTCTAGAATGTTAAATTTATTTTCCCATTATATTCCTAAGTTTAAATCTAGAATCTGGAATATTCAAAATAAATCTATTCACACAACCAGTTCTCTCAACTCTGATTCAAAGTCGTGAATCAATGGCAAACAATTTCTTTTATTCATGTATACTAGGATTTTTTTTCAGTTATTTTTAGTTCAAGTTATTCTTTGGCCTACTCGACCAATATTATTTTTGTCAATGCAGATTGTTATAATTTCTTCGCCAATGTTAATTATGTTTTCTTAGCTGCTGTTAGTCAAACTTTCTTTTATCAACGTCAGTAAGAATTCTTCTTTTTTATTAACATCATCAGAAATATTTTATCGTTAATGTAAGTTAAAGATAATTCTCACTCAATGTCAACTAGATTGTTTTTCTGTTTGAAGTTAACTTGATTTTTTTAATTAACATCTATTAGGGTAAATTTTTTGTTACAATTTGCAGAAATTATATTTTAATCTATGTTGCTATTGTTATTTTTCGTCAAAATATAGTTAATATTTTTTTAATGTTAATTTGAAAAACTTTCAATCGACCTCGAATAAGACTAGACAAAGTTAGTATGGAAATCATCTTGCTAATATTGCTTGAAAGGTCAGTAAAAATTTAAAAATTAATAAAAAAATAACTTTATATAATGTTAATCAGAATATTGGTATAACAATACTTTTATCTTAATCAAGAAAAGTTGTCAATGGTCACTGATAAAGAATCTTAATAGACATCAATTGAAAAAACATGTATTGACTGGGAAATAACATTGAAAAAAATAGCTTGAATTAAAACATGAATGATTGATAATTTTATCATTAAATATTGTTTAATTTTTAATTAAAGTTTTATATTTAATAATAATTTATCTATTCTATTAAAATAAAAAATAAAATTTAATAAACTTATCTTGTATTATTTAAATAAAAAATTTTAAAAAATAAAATAATTTATACTAAAAACTATTTAAATTTATGGTATTTTTAATTTTCTTAAAATTGTAAAATTCCTAATCTAAACGCTAAGTTTAATCATTCTTCGTCTCGTCACTTTAGCTTAATAACGTTGGAGGTTCTAACATATTCCATTGGGCTAATCCACCAACTATACGGGGGTGTGAAAAGTAAAAGGTAGGTGTATAACTAAAAAGAAGGGATATATTTAGCAATAGCGATATCATATTGGATAAAGGCCCGGGAAGTGGACACTTCCTCTTAGTTGCACAAACATCTTTCCAATTGTATTTTTTTAATATTACTGTAGAAATTATATTTAAAGTAATTTTTAATTGAACTTAATATGATGCAGTAAATAAAAATAAAAATATTTTTTCATCATACAAAAATTATACATCAAATTATTTTTATTAGTATTTCAACAATATGTATGTATTGTCAAAATTTATATCAAATAAGAAGTTTTCCTATTATGAAAAATTAGAACCATAATAATAGATTATGCATTATATTTCATGATATTTGAATGCTAAAAAGTAAATAAAAAAGTATATAATTTATTAATTGGTTATGTAACTACTAACTTTTAATTTTAGTTAATAGAATATGTTTATATGACTCGCTTTCGTAAATTTTATTCCTCACAAATAGAAGCATTCTCTTAGTTAGCCCCTTATTTTATTCTCCATAGAGTTATTCCACCCAAAACTCTTGGTACTTTTTTTTTATCATTACTCTTTATATATATATATATATATAATATAATATAATGATGTAAGAATTAAATATTTATATTATATTAATGATATTTTTACTAATTATCTGATCCTGCTTTCCTCCATTTTTATTCAGCGTAATCGTGTGAACAAGAGTCACAGGAGATGGTGGCAGAGTCACAGGTACTCGGTGATGTTGGTAGAAAAGGGGATAATGGAGGTATAAAAAAACAATAAAAATCATCATGTTCTGATTTTTGCAAGAGGTTGTCCACTTCTTCATGATTTCATACTTCTAAGTGTACAATTACATTCTTAGGACATCATTGTTATAATGGTCATGATCACGATATAAGTTAGGGATCTAAGTGTTATAAGACACTTTCAATGTTGCATGAAAATGTTAAATAAATTTAAGACACAATTTCGAATAAAAGCATGAGTCATGAAAAAAAAATAATTTTCAATTTTAGCATACTCCTTTTAGGCACTAATATCTTGGGTCTACCAATCTATTCATTTAATTATCATATTATTTTTCATTTAATCATAGTGACATTAAAATAATATTTAAATATACTAATTAAATTATTTATTTATAAGTACTAGAAGTTGAAATGTAAACAAATATTATTAAAGTGTGGCTTTTATGACTCACAAAATAAAATAAAACCTCATAATATCATCATTACATTACGTATAACCTTAATAGCCTTAATATAATCCTCAGGAAAGGTATATAGTGAAAAATAATATTGCTTACACATAGAACTTTGGTTTGTTTTAACTTCCTACTACATCGTCCTACGTGTTATTTTTCCCGTGCATGTTTATGTGCCAAAGTACATTAACAAATTAATTTGACTATATTTTATCAAAATAACTTCTTATTATAATTCTTAAGGATATTATATATATTATACCTTGTTATTATGAGTAACAATATAAAAACTACGTACATATTATATAGGAATTTTAGTAAATATTTACAAAAGAGATTAGTATTTAATAGCAAAGTCATATGTCACTAAAAAAAGTTATTTAAATACTAATTTTAGTTACCAAATAAAATAATTAGTAATTGTGACCAAAATAACCACCAAATTAGGTTTTGATTGTTAAATAATTACAAAATAAAAATAATGATTGAATTTAGCCAATTAAGTCAAGATAATCGGTATCTAACATATTAGCTACCAAAGATTTTAGCCAATTATATGATTAGATCTAAATTAGTCTTTAATTAAATTAATGACTAATTTATTATTTTAGAGACTAATAAATTAGTTTCTAAAATCAATTTTTCTTATAGTATGTACATTAAAAGCTGACAAATCAAATTAAAATGAAGTCAAAATAATGTTTCTCATCACAACTAAAATTATAAATTATATATGTGATCAACATGAACTTGAGGAGGAAGTTTTTTCTAGATGATAACGTTGAATTAAACATAAATTGAAAAGATATTTATAGATTTATAAGTGTAGCTTGTAAATGATACAATTTAAATGTTGAATATGTTTTTTTTTTCACGCTTTTTCTTCAATTTTCATATTAATGCATTGATCAATGCAAATGTTTATGAAAAAATATATTTTTACTCATACTTATATATACTTACATGTTCAAATTGTATTCACTTGTAATTAATAATAAATTCACTTGTTTAATTGTTGAAATTAATCTAATTGGGTTTGTTTGAGCCTTAATTGTTATTTATACTAATATTACCTTTTTATACAGTAGACTGTTAATGGGTATATGCATTAAACAGTTTGACTAAACGGTTTAATGAGTACATATAGTAAATGGTCCAATGAATAATATGACAAGACTCAACTAAAGAAAACACCTTAAAACATCAAATGAAATGAAGATGAGGGTGTAAAAAGAGTCAGATGCACTGAACATAGACTAGATAGTTTCATTAGACGGTCCCATTAGATGCTTCTAGTAGACTATCTCTATAGACTTTAACAGAAGACGATTCCTATTCAAGATCTATAATGAGACACACCATTCTAGAAAGGAAAGATGTTGATAAATATTCATTTACTCATAAGCAAGATTTAATTCTGCACACATATGCAAAAATACTCTTTTAATTATGCAAATATTCTTTATTTTATCATATTTTCTTGTAACATCCCTATCTTACATAAATATAATGTGTGTGTGTGTGTGGGTGTGGGTGTGTGGGTGTGTGGGTGTGTGTGTGTGTGTGGGTGTGTGTGTGGGTAAGGAGAAATAAAAAAGAGAGAAGGGGGATTTGGAGCAAAGAAAGAATTTTAACATTCTAAAAACATCTATACCTCTCATTTTAGTGTATCTCTCTAATTAAAAGTAAGGGAAGTGCGATTAGACTCTTTTTATATTAATCTTAATAAACTTATGTATGTTTTATTAATCTTTTATTTATTTTAAACTATTTTGAACTATATATTATATTGTTCTCTTTGTTTTTTAATTTACTTTATTTAATTTATTTCTAGTTACGATCTATTCCTGTATATTTTGTTTATCTTTAGTTACATACTAATATTGTTTATTTTATTTTGTCTCCCGTTATACACCAGTCTTATTTATTTAGTGTGTTGTTTATTTTATATCCAGTTATGCGTTCATCCTCTTTATGTAATCTATAATCATATTATTTAAGTTGTTTATCAAAATTATATTTATTTAAATTTTTTGCTTTAATTCTGATTTTATTTTCTAATATTTTAACTATCAGTTTTATATATAATTAAAGAAATACATAATATAAAAGTAAATATTTTTGATGAACTTGGATAAAATCAAATTATTTATATGCTCTATTATTATTGTACTAGTTGTATTTGTTTGAATAATGTGCAAAAAAATATTAATTAAGATAAACATGACATATTCTAATAATCATTATGTTATATGATTTTTGAAAATGTAAGGATATTCTATTATGAAAGAGTCCTAAGTTTTAAAGAGTTGAGACCAGGTTAATGTATGATTATCTGTATTTAGGAAGTCACGATTTGGTACACTACAACGTGAAAGACAGGGATCAGGTGGGGTTTAAGGAAGTATTTCCAAAGAAGTAAGTATATAGATAATTTAGAATAACGCCTTAAACTAGAATAATTTATAAGCCAAAGTTGATACTATATGATACCTGCTCAACATCACTTAGGCTAGGTAGTTAATATATATCTATTTTATTAGCAGAAGACAAGAAATCTCGAGAAAAATAATTATGATTGTATTAATGTTTTTTTTATAAGAAATACTCAAATACCTAATCAGTTTTCAAATAACTTGATATTCATGGTGAATAATAAAAAATGGTATATGTATCCATACGATTGATAAAGTGAGATTGAGTACTGTGGTTGTAAGTAAAGTCATAGATCCTCATTATTTGGGGTTGTAGGTAAAGTTATAGGTCCTCATTGTTTGAATTGTTTGTTAAATTTATGAAGATTGATGTTTAAGGTTTACAAAAAATCTCATTTTTTTTTATGTTTCTTTTTCATATGTAACTGTCACAAAAATAGAGACAGAACCTGCTTAGTAAAGGGTTATTAAAAAAAATTTCAAAAGTTTTTTTGGGAATGATAACTCATGGAAAACTTAGCTCAAATGTTTTAGATTATATAAAATAGATAGTTATTATGATGAAAAACTCTTATTATTAAGAAACTTATATATTCTATTGAATAATTACAAGGATATAAATTGTTGACATACATTTATATCTATGAAATTTATTATGATTAATGTTGTTTCTAAGAAAATCTTATTATACAAAAAAAAAATCATAATTTCCAATTAAATAAAAAATATTTATACAGTAGTTAGGGTGTTACATTTTTTGAGGTGTTGAAGAGAGGAAGATTTCCTTCAATTGTTCTTCAAAGATCTCATGTAGCAGATTCAATAGTACTAAACTGAAATGCATTTAAATCCATCATGCATATTTGAAACAAGAATTGTAAACAGAATATCTAAAGAAAACTGAGAAAGAAAATCTATAACGTAACTAGAAAGAAGATATTCACGAAGATAATTTCTGACACATACACTAGTAGAAAAAACACATTTCAAGGCGAGATATCATCGCGGTTAAAAATGAACCGCAATTAAAAACAACACGGTGGCATTTTTGAAATTAAGTACAACTATACCAGCGCGGTTGACGCGAGAACCGCGATGGTAAGCCACAAATAATTTAATATTGAAAACTGTAGGGAGATACCAACGCAGTTCTAGAAACAACCGCGTTGGTATTTGCAAAACAAGTTTTAAATTATTTTGCAGGAGGATACGAACGCAGTTGTTAGTGGGACCCGCGTTTGTATCTCACGTTTTTTAGGGCTCCCACTCTTCCACCCAAGCGCCCTCTATTCCACTCCCTCGCAGTGCCATTCGCAGTGCCCTCTCCCCCTCCCTCGCAACAACCTCTCTCTCTTTGACATTTGAACTTCTCTTTTTGCGTTTTTGCTTTTGCGGCCACCACCACCATGTTGAGGTGCTTCCGCGGCCACCACCACCATGTTGAGGTGCTTCCGCGGCCACCACCACCATGTCGAAGTGCTTCCGTGGCCACCCCCACCACCACCACTTCTATTTCCAAGGTCTTTCTATTTTTAATATTTTATTTATTTTATTTTATGATATGATAGTGTACTGGAAGGAAGAGTTTTTGCAAGAGAGAGTCTATTCATGATATCAACGAACATTGTAACCCTTCGAAGCAGCATTTCGTTCTCCCCATTGAAATTTTCGACAGCAACAACAGGGCAGTGCAGTATTGCAGGTACTCCTTCACCCACTCTATCATTTTCTCCCTTTTAAAAAAAATTATTAATAATTTGTTAGTAGCTTTAGAATAATAAATTTGAATATGTATTATTAAGCATTAGAAAGAAAGTGTTAGTATTGAACACATAAATAGTTGTACTTTTTATTAGTGTATTTTTATTAGTGTTTGTTAAGTTTGTGCATTTGTGTTTGGAGCAGGACAAAGTGCATAAGAGAAGGGAAAGGGGGAATCCATTTTAATGTTATTGATTAGTAATGTGAGTGAGAAGGTGCGAAGCCAACCACCTTTGGATACAGATTAGTAATGTAGGTGGAAAGCCATCCACTGATTAGTAATGTGGGTGGGAAGGTGGAAAGCCGGAAAGGTGGAAAATGTGGGTGGGAAGGTGGAAAGCCAGCTTCAAAAAAGAGGAAAGGAATATCAGCGCGGTTGTTAAGAAAGAACGAAAGAACCGCAGTGGTACGTCTCATCTTTTATTGCGATTATTTAACCGCACTCATATTTTAATACTTTTTATTGCACTTGAATTTATGATAAAGCAACATATGATAATCACAAAAACAACATTTAAGACATAATAACATATGATAATCACAAAAACAACATTTAAGACATAATTCTGAGCTGAATTCATAGAGAAAGGAGAAAATAAATAAAGATTTAAGAGGAGGAAGAAAGACAAGCGAATTTGCACATTCCAAACCAAGTTTTACTTCCTGTTTTTGTAATTTTTTTATTTTCGTCTTCTATAAGGAAGATTAAACTCTTTTGGATTAATTTTCTTCTAATTTTGTAATGATTTGTGATTTCTGTTCAATAAAGTTGTTCTCTTGAGTTGTTTTTAACAATTTAACTTTATTGTTGTTTTTTTTAAAATTTATTTTCTTGAAGTAATTGTTTCGTAGCGCGTTTTGAGAGGTCATTTATTTTTCCCCAAGTAGAGTTTTTGGTTAATTCGTTTAGTCAAGAGATAATAGACAATCATCTCATTGAGTAGACACTTTGAGACAAAGAGAAATATTAAATACATTAGTATACATTTGTTTTGCTGATGACATTCAATTGAATTTGATGAACGATTGTTTGATTAAGTTCAAATCTATTACAAAATTGAAGAATAGTAATCTAAAGATAACCTATGAAGAAATCATTGTGAATAAACTTAAGAGTCAACGTGCTTTCATTATTTTTTTACACTGCCTACTTTATTTTCCTGCACTGCAATCCTCAACCCCTCTTAAATGTATTTTTATACTATGGCTTAACTTTTCTCTTTCTATACTATCATCTCTTTGCTATTAGAGGATCTAATATAAAAATGCAATTAATTTGCTCACTTATATAGATTTCTAAGAGATGATTATTAATAATTGGTATGCATATCTTTTGTCTTATGTTAGTACCTTTTAGAGATGATTGGTAGCTTTTATGTTGAGATTTCTAATGTGACCACTTAATCATTTGTGCAAATTATATTTTTCCTTTTGATTTTGTCGTTTTTGTATTGGATTTTCTATTTTGAGCACGTGAGTTCAACATATCTTGATTGCAGGAAAGTCATGTATTAGAATCACCTTTGATATCTAATGTGATTATCTAAAAGAGGTTTGGAAAAAAAGAATCTCTCAATTTAAGATTCAAATTAAAGAATGTAAATAAGAACAATCACCTAGTTTAGAATTGTGCGGGGTGGTTCTTTTTAAGGTTAAGTTGTGGTTTGTGTGTACTTATCAAGGCAAAAAAAAATAAAATATGTGAGACTTAAAATCCTAATTGTAGAAATCCAAAGAGTGCATGTGCTCCACATCCTTCTTATTCTATCCTAATTGTAACTAACCTTTTATCCAAATAAATGGATTAACTACATGTATCACAAAAACAAAAATAACTTTTACATTACTTTCGTAATTAAGAGTCGTAATTCCGTTGAGTTCTCTCTCTAATTCTCTAGTTTGGCTCATTGTCAAAACTCTTATCTAAACTTCTTTGATGATTTGAACTCTTGCCTCCTTCTCCTAAGTTATTGTCTTATTTATTGTGGTGACTTCTTAAATTGTTTAAGTTGGATTTTCATCTTATATGATCACATCAATATTTAATTAATTAACTCTATTTACATATAAGATAGTTTGACAATTTTATCTGAAAAACATATTCTATTCATCGTATTGTTTATGTTTACTTATCATGTTGTTTTATATTTATCATATAGTAGTCTTATGACACATACTGTACAAACAATCTTATACGAGATATAATAACAAATATTCTTTTAGTATCTCAATCATAAAAACTCGATGAAAATTTAAGTCCATCCAAAACTTAATATTGTTTATTACTATGAAAAGGATTATGAATTTCAAAATCTTTATAAAGATTGGAGTAAACTTTTATAACCAAATAATCAAGATTAAATAATTAAGGGAAAAATTATCTAGGTTTACATTACATCCGTCCTCATAATTTAAAGCTTTCAAATTTGTTATGAATTGAGCACAATTGGAGAGAGTAAGTCAAAAAATTTATACCACGCGAATTAAGTTATCTTACACAATGTGAAACTCCTAACATTGACACCCTTGTATCATAATAAAATAAATGTCCTCATTTGGTTGACGATGTTTTGTATGTGACCGAGGATGGCCACATGTTGTGCACCAATTTGGTAAAAGCTTGAAAGATACTTGTGTTTATTAGTTTAATTTTTAATATAGGATTAAATTAAAATAAATGTTCAATCCCTAATCTATTAATTACTCTATTGTCTTGACCGGATGTTAGCTAGATCGAATTTCACATCACTAATTAGAATTGAAATGTATTTATATGACTACATTTATTGTACAATTTAATTTGGTCCTCAATGTAGTTATTGTGGTTGGAATACATTCAAGTAGATTGGTATAGGGTATTCTCCAGCGGCGCCAAGTGTTTGTTCACTTTACATAAATGAAGAGTGATATTAGCTAAGAAAATCTAGATATTTTTTTAAGAAAGAAACGCGTATCATCTATATCCATTCATTATGATTGCCAAGTGACAGTAGCACGAGCAAATAAGCTTTATTTCAAAGTAGTTGTAATTTGACTACTTCAAAAAAATTTAATATAATTGATGTTTTCAAATTTTTAATTCATTATTAGCAATATAAACTAATTATTTTCTTTCTTATTTAAAATATATATTTTTGAAAAATGTGAGATTAGTAAAATTATTTTGAGAAAACAAGATATTTTATTGTTATGATTAAGAAATGTGTATAAACTTTATTTTACAGTTGTTATTACAGAATTACTAGTAAAAAGAGAGATATTTCGTATCTCTAAATCTTTTAAATAAATTATGGTTACATCATTAATAGTGAATGATATATGATGTATTGTATTTTTGGAAGACGTAAATAATTTTAAAATTGTAAACAAAATGGTAGTAGAATAATAATTATAATTGTATAAAATAAAATGAATAAGGTACACAAAATATATAATATCTATAATATCTATAATATCTAAAATATCTATTTTATATATATATATATATATGTTGTAGATTATGGAAGTAATTAGTAAAATAGATAATTGTGCAAGTAGCTATCAAACACTAAGTCATACCCGTAAATTATGTGAGGTCAAAAATTAAATTGACTATTTTTCTTATAACGCGAAACTATATTGAGAAAAAATATATTGAGAAGGAATGAGAATAAGCTAATTTATTAAATTCAACTTTTGTAATTAGAGATCTCCTCAAATCGGGATGGAAAATTGGTACTAAATTATTCATTAGTTTTGCTAGCAGTATTATTTTTGTTATTTACTATATGTGAGACATCCTATAGTGCATTTGTTCAAAAGTAAGCTTAAAAGTTTTAATATTTTTCTTATAGATTTGAAGGCTATATCACTTGTAATACACACAAACACACATATATATTAAAAATTCATTTTACATAGATAACATTTATAAAATTTATAATGCTTTATTTTTATAGATCAATATCAATGTATATAAATTTTTAAAACATTTAAAATATAAATTGTTTGATATGATTACATTAATTTGTGGAAGGTTGGGGAATTACGTGCTCATGTATACACAAGATAAATCTTATTTTCGACAATAATTTAAGTGTTAGAAATCTTACATCAACTAAAGAAAAGACCTTTCTATAGTTTATAAAGAAATGTAAACCTCACGTTACAAGTCGATTTTTTAAAGTTGGGTTAGACTCAAAATCCATTTTTAATATGGTATCAAAGCTTATTCTAGCAAGTTTGTTGGCGGGCTACCCGCTATCAGACCCTCCTTAAATATAAGTTTCACACTCGACTTGAGGAGTCTCGATATAAGGAAAATGTGTTAGAGATCCCACATTGATTAACGATAAGACTTTTTAATAGTTTATAAGTAAGTACAAATCTTATCTTAAATATCGATTTTGTAAGGTTGAGTTAAGTTTAAAATATAGTTATAATAACATGAGACACTAAATTTAATGCACTTACATTTTACATTCTTCGTGTTAAGCTAACAAACTTTATAAAAAAAAACTCAAATATTTTTTAAAATATGTAGAGAATTGTTAAATATTTTATAAATATTTAAATGTTTGTAAAGTGGACAAATCCCACATTGATTAAATGATGAATGGTATAATTTTTATAATTAAAAAAAATACTTTATCTTCAATTTTTGTGTGTCAAACTTTTGCCTGGTCTATCCTTTTCGTTCTCAGTCAAACTTTATACTTTCTAAGAGGCTACATATTAGTCACTTTCTTCTTGTCGTATTTAGAGGCCCGCAGTTTCTCCTAATTTTCAAGACATCAACTACCACTGTACTTAAAAGAAAACTATGTAGTATTATATAACATCATAAATTCTAATTTTGATGTCTTTATTGTAAAAAAATTGTACAATTCGTCCCATTATTTTTTTTTCCAGGAAAAGAAATACATTACCAAAGTGACTTTTACATAGGAAAAAAAAAACTGGTAATCAATACAATTTATCAAATAATAATTTAATTTTAACTTTCTTTCTCTTTCTATATATTTGAGCCATTCTTTAGCAATCAGTAATAAAAGATTAATTAATCTCTTCAACATATTGTAAAGCCTCCTTCAGTAAATTTCACCTCGTGATAATTTTTTAAAAAGAGTGCATCAAATACACTCTTGCTAACATTTTATAATTAACTAAATTTATTAAAAAATTATAAAATCACAACACTTGTTAAATAAAAATTATTTCAAAAAACTCATTACTAAGATTTCCGCTAAAATACATATCTATTGGTTATGTTAGATTTGCGTGGCAATAATTTTGGATATTATTAAAGGATAGACAGGAGGTGCCAAATATTTGATGGCGTGTAGGATGATACATCACATACTTCTCACGTAATAACTGGGCAACAGAGAAGACAGTAGTAAAAAGGTAAAAACAACATGAAGAAACTAAAAACAGGAAGTACTATGTGGGACTTTGTTGTCCCTCATTTCGCCTCCGTCAAATCGTGGCGGATATGGTTGAGAAGCACCGGAATCACCACATCCGGGGCGCTGAGCTGCGGCAAGTGACCCTCCGTCGGCATGACCTCCACGATGGTCTTTCCGCCGAGATTCATCTGCAGATATTCCGCCACCATAACGGGCGCCGCCAAGTCCTTGGTGCTCTGAATGATGTGGCAGGGCACCGTGACGTGGCCCAGGATTGGCCTCATGTCGAACTGGAATATGGTCTGCGCCAAACTCAGCGCTATGTCAGGTCGCATGTTGAATAGGGTTCGGCTGAACTCTTGCACAGCCACCGAGTCCATGTCGCCGCCTATCACCAGAGGAGCGAACCCCGAACACCACGCTTTGTAATTCGATCGGATACCATCGTAGAGCTGCGTCAGATCTTCTTGCTGAAACCCTCCAAAGTATTCCGAATCATTCAGAAACCTATGCACATGAAAAAAAAAAAAACAATTAAGGAAATTACAATTTACAGGTACAGTGAAAGTATGGAATTTTTTTTTTTTTTGGGTGGAAACAAGGATATTCTTGCTGTCGTAAATAATCTTTCAAAATGTTGAAATTTAGTTTTTATATATATAATCATGAAGTGGAAATCAAATCCTCCACCATATAATATGCATAATATCATGAATTATTTGTTTACCATATGCTCCCACTCTACTCTAATTCAGTCATTTTTTATTGTATGAAATTTAGCATGAAGATTACTATAATAATAAGAGGTTGATTATATACCTGGGAGAGGCAGAGACGAGGATGAGCTTAGTGAAGAGATGAGGGTGGGAGATGGAAGCGAGGAGGCCCACCATAGCGGAAAGAGAGTGACCAACGAAGATGCAAGATTTCACCTGAAGTTCTTCCAAAATGGCCAGTAAATCAAACACAAACCCATCAATTGTGTGATATCGGTCAAAGTCGAAGTATTCTGGATTTGTTGTACCAGCTCCCATGTTGTCGTATAGAATCACACGGTAATCATCAACCAGATGCGGTACGAGGTGCTTCCACACAGATTGGTCCGTGCCAAAGCCATGAGCCAGAATCACGATTTGGTTCCCCCTCCCAACTATTCTCACGTTATGAGCCTCTTCCAAGATACTACTCATTGGTGTCTCCATTTTTGTCGCTTTTGAGGGAAGGTGCAGATGTGGTCCGCAGCCTCCAAAGGATTGATATTTCTTTCGTTTTGGTTTTGGGATTGTGATACTTGGGTTTGCTCACTATGTATTCCTTTGATATCCATGGTTGGGGAATTCAAGAGAGTGGGGTCGAATTTATGGTGGTTGACATAGTAAACATGATGCTAAAGCAACTTGCATAAACTATTTCTGGAGGGCGAAATCTTGCCACGTGACAAGACGCTGTCATGTGGAAAAGTTTATTGATTTTTCAATATCTAATAAAGATTATCTTTGCTTATAATTTTTAATTACAAAACAGTCCATCTTTTTAATATCTTTCTTGCCTTTAAAGATTTCTAACGTGAAACACTGAAAACAATTCTTTCGTCTTCTCTATTTTCTATAAAAATCTTTAAAAATAATCTGATGTTTTTGCAACAGTTTTCTAAAATGAAATATGACACAAAATAAGACCGAAAGAAGAAAAATAGATAAATATAATAAGTAATTGTGATAAGAAGAAACACTCAAAAAAAATGACAAAAAATTATTGCTATGCGTTTGATCGGGACCCTAATAATTTATGGTGATTTAGGTATTATAGGTTATAGGTGGGGAGAAGTACGTCTTGTTTAGCGTGAGTAGATATGACATCCAAAACTATTCTGTCCATGGCCATCGTTGCCCATTTAAATGTCCAGTTTTCTACGAGGAAACACTATTATAAAAGGATATTTTATAGAAAAATAGTAGTTTGAGAGTACTCTTCCTAAAATACATTCTTTGACCCCGTTTTATATTAATAAAATATTATATATTAATGAAATAATAATATTTTATAGTATTAAATGAGTGTAAAATATGAATAGTGGTATTAAAATATTATTATCTTATTTTATATTATATAGACAAAAATTATATAAAAAATTATTTAGGAATTGAATATTTCTGTACTTAATACCAATACGTCATCATGAACATAAATATAAGATAATACACAAATTGTCGATGATCAAATATTTTCGGACTCAATACCAACATGTTTTCATGAACATATACATTAGACAAAAATTATCGGGAATCGAACATCCTCAAACTCAAAACCAACACACTTTCATGAACATATATATCACACAAAAATTGTCGGGGATCGAACATCCTCAGACACAATACTAACACGCTTTCATGAACATATATATTAGACAAAAATTGTCGGGATCAAACATCCCCGAACTCAATACCAATATGCACTCAACATATACATCCAAGAATAAGCAACAACCATTTCAATACAGAAAGCATTATAAGCATACAAAGAGTAGTCTAAATAGTCCAAACACTTCAAAAATATAGAAAGCATACCTCTTGTAGACGAAGGTGACACGCGGGAAGAAGTTGAAATGCAAAAAACGCAAATGAACCAAAATGAACTCACCAAAACGCAACCTACCAAACCCAAAAAATGGAACCAATGAAACCACAATCACATTATAACAAACGAAAATCAAGAGTAAAAATGGAACCTACCAAACACGAAGATTGAAACCAAACGACACCAATGCAAGATGAACACGATGGAGCCAAAATAAAGACTACAAAACGCAAACAACAAAACCCAACAAAATGGAACCACTGACAATGACGAAAATGAAGAGTGAAACGAAAATGCAAACGAAACGAAAATGCAAATGGTACAAAAGTAAAAACGAACGCCATTGAGCAAATATGAGAAGTGAATCAAAGTTTGGGAGTGAAATGGGGCGAGGAACGACGACGACAAGACACGAAGGAGAAAGGCAGATGACGCGAGAGAGAAGGAAGAGCGAAATCGTAAAAGAAAAACTATGCGAGAAAGGTTAAAATAGAGGATACTACGACGATTGGGAGGCTCAACCACCGTAATATCCCACCTACTAAGACAGTTAAGAGAGCTAACCGTCGTAGTACCCCTTTAAAACCCTAAACCCAATTTTTAAACAAAAGAGATACTACGACAATTGGCTCTCTTAATTGTCGTAGTATCCCCTTGTTTAAAAAAAAATTGAAAATTTAAACACTCACTCGAAGAGATCTCTTAACCACCGTAGTATCCCTCCTGTTTAAACATTTCAATTTAAAAATATAACACGCGCCTCTCGAGAAAGATATTACGATGGTTATTGGGCACAACCGCCGTAGTATTGTTCCAGTTAATTTCAAAAATGTCACTATAGTTTTGTTTAACGCGGTTCCGTTTTAACTGCCGTTTTATCCTGACGTAGAATGTGGTTTTTCTACTAGTGGTAGGATCAACATATTCTTGAGATTCGTACATACTTGACAAATGTAGTAACTTAGTATGCCATGACCAACTTGTATAATTTTGTAGAAACTCATCACCCAAAAGGTGCTTCTTATAATTTTAGTGGCATCTAATTTCTTCTATTCAAACAATTAATGCAAGGACATCTAAACTTCGTCAACACTATTATTGGCATTACGTTGCTCGAATTGTATGAATTCTTCTACTCCTCTCTCATACTCATAACTTATATGTGTTGACTTAGTTTAATCTTATATATTCTGTAATCATCTTTGACATTATATGTTGACAAAATGCAAGTAAGTCTCACATTTTTTTTTATCAAATGCATGACCCTATCTAGAGAATATTCACTTTTATTATAGTTTAATAGTACTTAAACTTTAATTATCATCTCTTATATTTCATGAAATTTTTCGGTAATATTTCGCATCGATCTTTATGAGACACGAAATGATAATGGAGACAAGAATCGTCACAATCAAATATGCACTTGAACAAAATCAACACAAAAGACAATAAACCAAAATTAAGTAAAATATATGAAATGTGAATTATAAATTATGTACTAATCAACTAATATAAAAAGTGATTATTCTTCTCAATCTCTCTAACTAAACAATTAAAGATTTGATACAATTACTATGACGACAAACTCTAATACCTTTTATATAAAATTTAAATCTAACGTAGGAACATCTTTTTTAAAATTGAAAACACACTAAACAAATCAATGTATTAATTATCAAACGACAAACTAAAAATATAATCAAGTGTAACAAAATTGACCTCCATAATACTTTGAAACACAAATTTTTCAAAACCTAATATTTATGGAAGGTCTAACATTAACAACACTTATTAACAAACAATTCTAATTCTAAATCCAATCTAATATATATATATATATATATATATATATATATATATATATATTAATCAGTTATAAGGTTATAATATGTTGGGTATCCAAGTGTGAGTTTAAGTTTTACATTGAGTAAAAATGAAAAAGTTAAGCAATATATAAGAAAGAAGACCCATAAACCTACTGCCTTAAGGTTTTGGATTGAAGGTAGTGTCATTCTCTTGTATGTTTGGCCCATTTCTCATTCTTATGGGATCTCCCTGGTTATGTCTCCTCAGATTCTTCCAACAAGTGGTATCAGAGCTAAAGGTTTGTGCCGACGTGACAGTGACAGACTCATACTGGCTGACTGCGAGTACATAATGCTCGATGGGGAGTGTAGAAGAGGGACTCTCACTTGAAAAAGATAGAAGACCCATAAACCTAAGTGTGAGTCTAAGTCCCACGTTGACTAAAAATAATAAAGTTAAGCAACATATAAGAAAAAAGACTCATAAAGATTAAAGGTAGTATCATTTTCTTATGTGATTTAGTTCAATTTTTTATTCTTATCAGATCTTTTCGGTCATGTCCTTTAGATTCTTTCAACACAATACTTAATAAACAAAATATTACTAAGTTCAAAATTTTAAAATAATAAATACCAGAAAAAAATTACTAGTTCATGTGGCAACACACACGACAGCAGGGGCAACAAGCGTGGAAGGAGCGGCAGGCACACAAAAGGGGTGACAGCGGACTTCAATGACTGCGGTAGGAGGAAGTGAGGGAAGGAATGGCACCAGACGCTGTTACAGGAGTAGTGTAGGAGACCTCCAACGTAGTTGCGACATGGAAGTTGACGTTGGCAACAAACAATGACAGCGAAACCAGGAAAGAGAGAAACACACAATAGATGAAAGAAGGAGACAAGGGAGAACGGAAAAGAAAATGGTATCGAGATTCTTAATTTTGGCCAAAATATAAGCAAAGCGACGACAGTTATCCACCTAACTCTTATTGTTGTTTTCAAATATGATTTTTAACTATGATTTTTCGAGCAATTTCAATTTTAGCAATGATTTCGTAACAACTATAATCGAAAACTTCCAAGCTTTTACAAAATCACCACCGCCCTCTTTTTTTTTTTTTTTTTTTACGATAGTGGCCCAAAAACCTTCCTCTTAACATGTCGTGGAACAATGTTTCTACACTAGTGTGAAGCTGTATTACTTTAAATGTACGTGCTTAGTTTTTTTGAGATAATTTAAATGTGATTACCCTACTACTTAACATTAATGTATTTAGTTTTTCTAAGATGATTTAAATGTGACTACCCTAACAGTTAACATTAATATGCTGGTAACCTCATTTTAGATTCTTTTAGTTTCTTAGTATATATTGAGATGAGAAATTTATATGATAATAAAATTTCCAATTTCCTTTAATATTAACATATTATACTAAGATTACTGTCGATATAAGGATCATTTAGTGACATTATAATAGAGAATCTGTATAACATCGATTAAGTAATTATACACACTAATAATACATCTCAATTATTACTCTATTAAAAAAAATACCACGCCGATAAAAAAATACTAATAATAAATATAAATAATAGATGAACTTAAACTATCGGTAGACCTTACTTAAATTATCCTTCTAAAAATAAGAAAGGAATAATCTACGCCATAATTTAATTATAAGAAAAAAAAGGCAAATCTAAAAAAATTGCATTTATATGGTAAAATAGTGTAAGGAAATTTTGTGTTTTAAAATTAGCATGAGTGCTTTGACAAAGACAGAAAGAGAATAATTTTGTCGCAGAAAATTTAGCGCAGTGGCGTTTCTTCAGCCTCACAAATTGGAGATTTAGCATGTAAGGTCCACGCCACTTAGTTACTCGAATATGGTCAACATTGACAATATCTTAATGCTGAGCTTTGTTTCACTTAATCAATTATAAAGGATAAGTTATAAAGTAAAGCCACTTATTTGAGTGTCAATTTTTTTTTTTTACTAATGGTATCTCAAACATAATGTGAGTTCACAAAAGTTATCAAAGGATACATATCTTTTTATGAAAGCCGGTTTATAATCATATTATAATCAAAAGTGATAATAAACATTGTCATATGATTCAAGATGATACTTATCGTTACTCTTGTTAATCTTCTTAAATTGTTATGCACGTCGTTCTTTAGTATTGTGGTTATTTTAATCTCGTGACTAATGTTAATATCCACAGAGATTTGAGTTAGATAACATTATTTGGGGTTGTTATTTACCACATTTTAACTAACACAAATAAGCTAGTCTTTGCTAACTCTACAAACTCATTCCTTTTGGCATCAATTTCTTTTTTCAAGTGAAGCTCCTCTAACGAGCTAAAAAACCTTTATCCTTTACGTCAATAATAAATGAAGATAGATTTATATATATGTGAAATCTCAGTTTTATAAGATCAATGTTGATGGTTGTTTTCACAACACTAACAACCGGATTGTGTTGTAGAGGTTTAAGTACTTAAAAAATTATCATTCTATTGAATAGTAAAAAATTGTGACGTACAATAAATAAAGTTTTTCAGAATATATGCTGAATTAAGATTGTGACGTGTTTATTAAATTGATTATTTTTATTTATTTTAAAAATAATATCTAAATATTTTATTAAAGTTAGCCTTTCATTTCATACATGATTTAAAATATATTTAAAAATCTATTATAATAATGGTGAAGAAACATTTATACTTTGGGCTCAGAACAATTAAATTCATAGTAAAAAAGAACGAAGTAAACTTTTATTCTAAAATAAGTGTAATAAAAATATCCATTATCTTTCCTCAAAAATAAAAACACTATAATTTATTATCATCAACGGAGAGGAAACGCTATAACAATTCACAATATTTAGTTTTATATAGATATGTAAAGATGAATTTGTGTATAATAATTTAAAACAATATATAGCACATAATAAAGTTAAATATAAATTAAAACTAATTTATGTGTAAGTTAATTTGTAAAATTGTTATCATGTAATTAATATCTTCTTTAAACTTTTATTTCTAATTTACATATAAACTAATTTTAATTTATAATCATTTTTACTTGTAGTTTTTTTTTATCGATTTATTAAAATTTTTTACCAACTGTTATAAAGAAGTTGGTTGAAACACCTTTTCAATTTAAAACATATATATACTTAAAAAGCATACTTAAAACACTTTGTTAAAACAATTTTAAGTGATAAAAAAACCATATACTACAAAGAGAAGTATTAGAAGAGTATGGTATTACATTTTTATGCTTATAAATATTTCAAGGGAGTACTTTAAAAAATATTAATTCGTAAATACTGAGAGGAGGAGGAGGAGAAACTGAGCAGTGTCTTAGAAGGGAGGTGTGCCCTTCGAGATCATGGCGATATGAAATCAGTGAAGAGAAAAATGAAGAAAAAGGTTATTACTTAATCTGAACGTAAAAATTATTTATACTAACTTGAATATTAATATTTTATGACAATTTAATTAATAACATTTGAGTTTTGTTTGTTAATCATATTCACTAATACCTTTATCAATACCTTTTATTAATTCCTTTTATTGCTTATTTCAAACCGGTTATATCAATTTTTTTTTCTTTTAGCATGCTACATTAGTACGTGATTGAATTTTTTAATTGTGCATACCTTACCTTCCAGATACTCTCCCAACTAGAAGGAAGAAGAAAGAGACACGCTACATTAGTGATTGAATTTTTTAATTGTGCATACCTTGCCTTGCAGATACTCTCCCAACTAGAAGGAAGAAGAAAGAGACTGTTGAGATCTGTTCGTTTATTTAAAATTGAATTTTTTTTCCTATAAAGCCTATTACCATGTTAATAACTTTTAGTAATTTATAATGTTCTATTTTTTTAACACTGTTAGAAGGACAGATTCATTTCAGCTTTTTATATTTATTCCTATTTTTTTATTTAAATACTCATTGTTTAAAAAAAACTTGAATATAAATTTAATTTTATTCTCATATAAATTTAATTATACTTAAAAAAATTAAGTATAAAATAAACTTGAATATAAAATTTATTTTATTTTGATATCTATTTGAAAAGTTAATAAGACAACTTTAAGAAAGAAAATTTTGTGAAAAAAAAAAGGTTAAAAACTTATTCATCCATCTTAATTTAAATAAGTCATTCGAAATATGTATTTAAATATAAATATAAATTTTATGAAATATGTATATAATTATAATTATGAAATATGTATGTAAATATAAATATACATTTTATGAATACGACACTGAGTGTGAATTTTAATATTGCTTGATAGATAAATAAGAGAGAGACTGACGTTGAGAAAAAAAATTTATTTTTTTGTGTATTTCATTATTTTATTTATATTATACTATAATTAAATTATAATTTTTCACATGTTTTATTTATTATATTTATAAATTAATTTATATTAGATAAACTTATTTCATTTTTGTATGTAAGTAATTTTTTTATATTTATTTTTGTTATAGAAAATTAAGATGAATAATAAGTTATGAAATAAGATAAAACAAAACTTTTATAGAGATATGTTTCAAAATTAAAAAAAAATTTTGGTGGAGAGAATAATATGATCATGTATAATTTATGTGATTTTTCATTTAATGGATTTTATTCTAGAATAAGAACTCACTTATTATAATCTAAGGAAAAGGAGTTAGAAGTAGTCAAAGAGTAAGTTCTTTAAATTTTATCTGTTTTTGCAATAAATTTCAACATCACTTTTTCTTTTTTTAATAAATTGACATATTTATATTATTTTTTATTGTTCTAATTATTTTTTTACATCGTTTCTAATATTGTATCAGAATAATTGAATCACTGATATAATTTTTTTATATCCGTTTTGTCTACTATTTTATCTTTAGCAACTACTTCATTTAAAGGGATCATTTCTATTTCTAAATATTTAAGGGAGGATAATCAGATGCTTTTATTTTATTGTTTAAATTTTGTCAAGGTATTGATATTTTTTCTTGCTAAAAGATTTAGCTCTTTTACCTATTAATTTGGTTAGTCCAAACATTTCTCTCACAATATTTGACAATCAATCAAAACATACATTTCTTCTATTTCTTATTTTTAGATTTTGAGTAAAATCACATTTATCACATTAATTTATTATATTGGACCTCAGTTTTTTTGATATAATCCTTATTTATTTGAAATTATTACGTAGTCATGAAGAGATTTTGTTATATAAGATATTCAATTGAGATTTACTGGTTTCTTAAAAAGCAAGTCTAAAGATTCTAAGTATGATATCAATTTATTATTAATCCATCTAATCAATCTTAAGAAGTTCTTTTATGAATAATTTTGAGATTTTAATACTTTTAAAGTGATTATATATATATATATATATATATATATATATATATATATATATATATATATATATATATATATATATATATATATATATGTATATGTATATATATACATATATATATTCATTCTTAATATAATGTTATTGTATTTTTGTATTGTTTAATTTACATTCCATAACTTTTTTTAATGTATTATTTTTTCAAACAAAAATTTTTCGAAGTGTTGTTTAAAGCTTCTTGATGACTAATCTAGACACCATATTCAAAGTAAAACCATACCTATAAATAGTAAAAGTAACAGTAAAAGAGTAAAAAAATGGGAAGAAAATGGTTATTCATGTTATGTAACCATAATGAGTTTGAGAATATGTTGTTACTCTTTCTCTTCCTATCTTCCTTTCCTTGATATATACTTTTTCTCCTTTTTTTTCCCTTTCCATTCTTTTTAATTTTTTTTCTTTCTACAAATTTGTAAAAGTTTTAATACTTCTCATTAATTATAAAATGGAGTTTCTTAAATATATTTTTTACATCTTAAAAATATGTTGAAATTAATGAAAAATGTCCAATTTTTTTATGAAAAGCAAGAAGAACCTTTTTTAAAAAAAAAAAAAAATTATCTGTATGTACCCGTGGAGTTTAGGAATCCCATTCATATTACTAGTAAAAATACATGGGCAAGAGTATATCTGTATCCAAAGTTTTATCACATCGAAA
>Ga0209700_103680_pt1 | contig 28914 bp, 9 predicted proteins | sample SiratroredBW_FD_187528 | JGI IMG/M metagenome (GOLD analysis project Ga0209700, IMG submission 187528) | Root nodule microbial communities of legume samples collected from California, USA - Siratro red BW (SPAdes) (version 2) | ecosystem: Host-associated > Plants > Roots > Nodule | place: USA...
TATATATCTATCTTTATATGTATGTATATAATTACATTAATATAATTTTCATTAAATCTTATAGATCAATAATTTTATATAAAATATTATAATTTCCGAATGATTATTCTTATAAACTTTTATTAAAGTTTGACAAAAAAATGATGAATTCATATTTTAATACTATATTTATAAAATAATTTTGTCAATTCAACAGTTATATTGATTTATAATTGAGGGCACCCCATAAAATTGCTATCGGTTATAAGTATACTAGTATTTTTCTATATGTTTCCTTAATTTTTTTTTACTAATAAACATTTTAATACATCATAATCAAATTTGACAAACAGAAAACTAATAATGATTAAAATTTATAAATATACATTTTATCTTTTGAACTAAAATTTATGATGCATGTTCATAGAAAAATTATCACAACAAATTATTATATTGTAGTAAATGAAATATTTTTTATGATAATGGAAATTTCACCATAATTTTTAATAAATTTTTGTAATATGATAAACTTTTCTTTGTTAAATTTCATGTTTTTATCCTCTTTATAAATAATTATTTATTTTTTATAAATAATTGGTTATTTGAGTTTTCTAATCAAATTATATCACTAATCTCTATTAATTTAGTCTAATAAATGAATACAAGACATTTGGGTCAAGAAGAATAATACTTGAATACAGGAGGAATAAATAAAAGGTCAAAATTGAACAAATAAAAGGTTAAAATTGAGTGTTGATGTCAATAATTGGGTCAGGCACCATTTGACCCGATTGAACAGTGAGCCAATGCATTGAATTGTATGGGAGACATGGCTAACCAAACACCTTTTACTTATTTAAAGAGGTCTCTGTGCTACAATTAGGCATTTCACTTCATCTAGAATGGACTTGAGATATAAAAATGTAGCATTGGAAGATGACTAGTGTTTAGAGGGATTCTCTTTTTCTCCTTTTTGTGTACCAACTCCTTTTATTATTTATTTTTTTCTTTTCTTTTCTTTTTTTGTTTAGTCTCTTCGTGAGAATGAGGAGCTCAATTGGTTATTTTGGAATTAGATGTAATCATTTCAATTTTCATGTAATCAATATTGGTAATCATATAAATGTCTTTACATTCAATGTTTATTTTTGTACTTAATACTTGTTGTTATTTGATTATTCATGGCATGATATTTGATTATTGAGTATTGGAAAATATCTTTTATAAAAGAACTGAATAAAAATAAGACCCTTATGACAAAAACAAGTTATTTATTTAATTGATCAACAAATTAATTAGAATTTGGATATTGTGAGTTGACAATGACATTTATTTAAAAAGAAAGTAACTATTTTATGCATAAAAACGAGGTTCCCTAAATTCTACCCTTAACAAAAACATTCTATATCACTTTTAATTTTTTTCTTTTCGCATTCCAAGTGCTTAAGAATACCAAAAGTTAACTTAATTGTTTTCATACAATTTTATTTTCTCCTGTTTATCAGTTTAACCAATAGAAATAATTTATAATTAATTATAAATTTCATTTATTGTCCTGTGTGTGCACAAATCCTTTGAAAAAGAAGGATATATTTATAACTTGATATATTTGCTATTGATGGATAAACAAAATGCTAACACTACTGTCATAATAAGATTACACTTGTGAGTAAAGGTTGAGAAAAATTAAAGCTATTACAATCTCTAAAATCCAAGCAAGGCATAACAAAAACAATAACGAGTATAACAAAAAATTAAAACAATTAGAAAGTGAGTTCTGTAAAACCATAAACAATATTCTATTAAAAATTAAGAGTTATTGATAAGAAATAAAAAAAAATTAAAAAAAAGTAAAATAATTAAATGCGTGTCCAAAAGCAATTTAATTTAATGAAATTGAGGATTGAAGATTTGAGTAAACTTGATAAATATCAAATGAGTTAAAAGAGATTATGTAAAATTAGTTAAACAAAAAGTTCTTCGTTTGAAAAACCATGAGTCAAATATAAATAAAAAGATAAATTTTTTATGGTACCTAATAGACTAATGATTTATGTAATTAAATATTTGATATTGAAAGTCAAACATTTTCGTGTAAAAAATAAACAATAAATAAAAATATAAAAAATGACTAGAAATAATTAAATAGGTGTTATAAAAACTATTTGATTTCATGAAATTGGGATTTGTATTTTTTAAAATACAAAATATCATTCAAACAAAACTATACAAAGAGAAAATGTGTAATTAAACTTGTAATAAGAGATAAAGTACTTTGAATATTTAAGTGAACTTTATAAATATTAAAGAATTAAAAAATTTGAGAAAAAGAACATGAAAAGAATGTAGTGAAAAGATTTTTTTTTTCTAAATAAAATAAAACCAACAACTATATATAATAACTAGCTAATAAATTATAAGAATTTTTTGATTTAAGATAATAACAAAGATGTATATAGCAAGAATAAGACAAATATATATATATATATATATATATTTTTTTTTTCTTTTCATGCTTAATTTAAAAAATGAAATATTATTTTAAATTATACATGATCAGTTCAGAAATTTCTCATCTAAATTGAGACTAAATAAAAACGAAACCTATGAACAAATTACTTTGTTTATTTGTCTTCCTTTGTCTACTAAAAATATGATGAATGTATAAGTGAGAATCGAACCTAATTAATAACTTGAATGGGTGCTATTGCCTCTCAAAGAAAGAAGTATAAAAGGGTCATAGACGAGTGTGTGTGAAAAAGTTTCATTATTTGGTGAAGCCATTTCAAACTTTCTTGTATGAAATGATGCCGACCAAGACAAGCATGAGATAGAAAGCATTACCCTCTTATATCACTCTCTCTTTATCAAAATTCAATTCTTAATATATTCAACCACACATTTGATTATCATTAAGATCTTAATATAGATTCAACGTTCAATGTCACAACCATCAAACTAATACATTGAATTAAGTAAGAAACTACCCATTAATTTGTAGCATAACACTGCTCATATAAAGTTGTACTATTTTTCTATAACTATCTTGATGGAAAGTATTCACCAATTATGTTGACTAATTTTATAGAATATTTGGTTCATCTTCCAAGATTAGTCTTTGTTTTTAAAATTTAACCTTAAATAAAAAATAATCTAATATTATTTAGATCAACAATTTATTATTATAGTCACCATAAGATAATATCATCCACTATCTGTATATTTTCAAAAAATCACAAATCTTTTGAGTACTTAATATTATTTTTTAAATTAGATGTTAATAAATTCAAAAATTTAGTTTAAGTCAATAATGTTATTTATCTATACCATTTCTATTGGCTATGTTTCCACTAACTCAAAACATGTATTATATTTGTTATGAAGTGAGATATCACATCTATCAAATTCTTTCTATGACTTATACTCGCAAGGTACACCGTTATATCATAGGAAATCTATTGATTACTATGATGACAAAATGTAGAACAACCAAAAGATAAATGTAAAAGAAATTCAAATATTAGTTAACAAATATAATATTAAAATAAATTAGATAAACAGTCACTTCAATACAATAAATTTTTATATATTTTGATTTAAATATGATAAAAAAATATAATTTTAATACAAAAGCTTTAATTCTATTATTGTTATTTGAATTTTGTTATTGGTTAAAATAATTGAATATATATATTGTCTTTATTAATTTTAAAGGAATGAATAAAGATTTTAAATTTATAAAGTGAATAAAAAACGAAAGTTTCTTCAAAATTAATCGTATATTAATTTTATTTTTTTCCTTTAATAAACACAAATAAAATTCAAATAAAATTAATACTTATTGTACTGAGATAATTATTTATTTAAATAAAATTATAAATAAAAATTTATTTATTTTTATTAAGTAGTCCATGAAAATGGGCTTATTTGAAAACAGAGACAGAAAAAAGTAATAGGGTTTACATAAGCATCATAATATCTTATTTGATGTGTAAGAAAGAATGGAAAATAACAGTAAAAAAGGTAATGCGATAAACGCGTAGCGTGTTCTGTCCTCAAAAGTCGGCGAAAACAAATGCATATGACCATCAACACCTGTTTGAAAAATAGTTTGCATTTGTGTCGGACAGTGCAAACTTAGATTTTCAAATTCTTCTTTCACAGTGCCAAAGCTTTGACCCTCTACAACTTGTCTTTTTCAGATTGCAAAACTTAAATTCTCCAAATCTTCTTTGAGTAAACTCACGATTACACATAGTAGTTTAAGGTAAATTGTCTTTTCTTTTACCTTTTTTTTAATTGGATTGTGCTTAACTTTTCTCTCTCAACATTTGTTTTTAGCTTAGATACCTTTTTGTTCCTAAAGTTGGGAAAATTTAATCTTCTGGTTCACAAATTCCTGAAATTATTTTTAATTTTCAATTAAAAAATATTCAGTGTTTATATAATGAATTAATATATGAAGTATAAGTTTTAAAGTTTAAAATAAGAAAATTTATAGAAACTTGGTGTTATTGGAAGGATATTTTTGACTTGATGTTGGAATAACGTAATCCATATAAAAGAAATGAGAGATTACATAGTCTAGTACGATGCGATATTATCGCTGGTAAATATATATCTTTAGCTGGTAAAGTTTGTTTGATAAATTCGTTTCTTTCTTTAATACCTAATTTCTACATGTCTATTTTTAAGGTTCCAAGAAAAGTATTGAATGAAATCAATACAATTCAAAGGAAATTTCTTTGGGGTTGGGGTCATGATGGGAAAAAGATAGCATGGGTTAGCTGGAAAACAGTGTGCAAAAGCAAAGACATGGGAGGGCCAGGCATAAAGGAGTTATTTGATTTTAACAAGGCTCTACTAGATAAGTGGAAGTGAAGGCTAAGTAAGGAAGAACAAGGTCTATGGAGGGATATAATACAATCAAAATATTAAACATGGAGGACCTTGAATAATAGCAATGGCAGTGTGAGTGACTCACTTTGGTGGAGAGACATTAGAAATGTTTGTGGTAAGGGGGAGAGAGACAATTGGTTTAACGAAAATATCACATGGATTATAGGCTCAAGAGACAAAATTCGTTTTTGGGATGATAAACCATTGAAGGAAAAGTTCTCCAAAATTCACTCCAACTCAAACCAAAAAAATATACTTGTAGGTGAAATGGGGGCTTGGAATATGGAAGTTTGGGAGTGGAAATTCTTTTAGAGAAGAAATTGGTTTAATTGGGAGAAAACAATAATATAAAAATTCTGTCAATTAATTTTGGGATGCACAATAAGAAAAGATAAGTTGGATGAGTGGGTTTTGAGAGCTAAAGGCTATACGAAATACTTAGTTAGATTAGCTTATAAGAAGGTTATAAGGAATAAAAAGGGAGGAAATTAGGAGGAGGTGTTTAAAAAATTCTAGAAAACAAAAGCATTGCCCTTTGCACAGGTTTGTGCCTAGAAAGTCTTGAAGGATAGGATGGCAACATATGATAAATTATAGATAAAGGGGATACTTAATAATACAAGGTATGTTATGTGCAATGTAAAAGATGAAAATATAAGCCACCTATTCTTTGCATGTGATATTACAAGTAATATTTGGAAGTGGAGTGATAACAAAAATGCTAAGGAGCACGTTTTGGGTTTTGATCATGGGAGGTGCAGTACAAAAGTTAATTATATACTCAAGTGTGGATGACTATTATTTGGTGTACTTGCAATCATAGGAATAATATTATCATTAGAAATAACAAATGTGATCCTGTGGAGGTGGTCGCCATGGTTCAAATTAAAACTTTGACTTGGATAATAGGAAAATACAATAATGCATATTTTTCTTATTCTAACCGGTGTTTTAATCTAATAATATGCTTGAAATCTGGCTATTTCTACTTATAAATGGAATAGTCAGTGTTTGAACTTTATTGTTGTTAAAGCTGTGAGGATGTGAGAAGGTGGGTGTTCCATGTGTGTAGTAGAAGACCAATAGAGACTGTTGGATTAATTATTTTGTGTACATACATAAATTAGTAATTTTTCTAGATTAACTTATTTGTCAAAATATGATGTAGCCATTATTATTATTATTTATTTGATTGTTATTATTTATTTGGTTACATAAAATAATATTGTTTATATTATGTGAATATTTATTGGGTCAGCTAATAATAGGTGGGCTGAGTCCATTATTAATTAATAATATATAAAAGAGTCCCTACAACTGCTCAGAGTCAGTCTTTATTCTACCCTATTAAAGAATAAAGAAGACAGTTATCTGTATAAGCTTCTGGCCTTGGGAACAGTTTGTACACACTCTTCTCTCTCTCATTCTTTGCAGAGACTATTAATCAGGAAAGGACAGAAACAACAAGATGATGAATCAAAACTCTTCTTCTATTCTAGGTTCTAATCTTTTTATCTTATATATAATATGATGTACTCATATGCCATAATCAGACTAAATTGAAAACCCTAATTTGATTATTTCTTTCAATTGGTATCAGAGCCAGGTTTAGTTTTAGTTATGGCTGTGAGATTTTTCTAATCAAATTTGTACTGTTTGAATTTACAATGATCTATTAACAATATTTTTTTTCCCAATTTGATGAAACCTAAATTCAAAAAAAAATTATAATTTTTTTTAATAATGCAATATATAATTTTATTATAGCACAATTTATTTTATCTTTGTGTTTTGTGATGTCGTGACTTTTATTTTCCCTAATGTGAAGATAATGTATATAATTGAAATCTATCAAAGGGAAATTATAAAATTTGCAAACAATGAAATATGAAAAGAAGATTGAAGTGTGCCTTGCATTATTTCTGTGATCCTTGTTAAATTTTGTTTTATATGAGTATGATTCTTTAGGTGGCGCTTTGTCATTTTATTCGAGGTTTTATAGTGTATTGTCATGTGATTCAATTTTTTAATATTTTGATTATGGCTTATTTGATTGTATATTTTGTTTATATGTTGTGGTGCTTGCTTGCACTTACCATCATTTAGATATTGAAAAGTCGAAGAGAATATTCTCAAATTTAAACCCTTAGCACTAGAAACCTCTTATCAGTAAAGATAGAAAATACAGAGTTCTACTAGTACTTGTAATTTATATTATAGTCACAATGTATTTTATATTTTAGGGTTTATGGTTATATTTTATACATGAAATTTATATTTTACTGGTATTACTGACAAAGGGTGAATCTAACTATTAAGTCATGGGTTGCTACTTGAGTACCTGCTAATGCCATTTGATATGTTTGTATGAGGTTTCATGTTTTGATAATGAGTAGTACGAGTCTGTACAGTATGTCTTGGACACTTTGTTTATGGTTGATTATATATTTTATTGAACATTTATAATGTAGATGTATTTTGGTAATATTGTTGGATATTTTTCATGATTGAGAGCTCGCCCTCGAGGGACGGATTGTGATAAGATATCAATTTCGTATTGTTGGATATTTTTCATGATTGAGAGCTCGCCTTCGCAGGACGGATTGTGATAAGATATCAATTTTTATTGTTGGATAATTTTCATGATTGAGAGCTCACCTTCGCAGGACGGATTGTGATAAGATATCAATTTTGTTTTATTGTTGGATATTTTTCATGATTGAGAGCTCGCCTTCGCGGGACGAATTGTGATAAGATATCAATTTTTTATTGTTGGATATTTTTCATGATTGAGAGCTCGCCTTCGCGGGACGAATTGTGATAAGATATCAATTTTTTATTGTTGGATATTTTTCATGATTGAGAGCTCGCCTTCGCGGGACGGATTGTGATAAGATATCAATTTTGTATTGTTGGATATTTTCACGATTGAGAGCTTGCCTTCGCGGGACGGATTGTGATAAGATATCAATTTTGTATTGTTGGATATTTTCACGATTGAGAGCTTGCCTTCGCGGGACGGATTGTGATAAGATATCAATTTTGTATTGTTAGATATTTTTCATGATTGAGAGCTCGCCTTCGCGGGACAGATTGTGATAAGATATCAATTTTGTGTTGTTAGATATTTTTCATGATTGAGACTTCGCCTTTGTGGGACAGATTGTGAAGAAATATCAATTTTGTGAATATTGTTAGATGCCTTACATAATTTTAATCTTACTTATGTTAAGTGCATTATTCTATTGTTGAACATTATTGTTCTTATTGTTGCATTATGATTTATATTAATAATAAACTTACCCTTCGGTTTGTTTGTTTTTTTTATTTTTTTAATGTAATTCTTGATGAGTGGTTTACTATATTCTTAAGGTTTTCAGTATCCTCTCGATATTAGCTTTAAAAGAATATGATATTGAAAGCTCAACAAAATATGTGGGTTAATTTTGCTATTGTTGATACGTTCTATTCCAGCTTTGCCTATGCAAATAGTTTTCTTCATCAAGCTGAACGAAACTAATTATGAGGATTGGGTGAAAAGTTTTCTAAATCTCAGTGTCCTTATAATAATTGTGATATTGCACAAATTTCTTATGCTTCCGCTGTTGACACTCTGATGTATGTTCAAGTTTGCACACGTCTTTATATTGTTTTTGTTGTTAATGTGCTTGGACGATACTTGAGCATATCTCCATAGAGTTTATAATTGCAGATCACTTAACTAAGGGATTTAGTCTTTGTTGAACAGGTAACCCAGGTATAATGAGGTGTTTTGATGTATTGGTTTAGTGGAAGTTTTCTTTGTTGGATATGTACTTCTCTTTTGAACCTCATTTATTGTATTGTCGTATTATTGAAATGATTAACAATAATCATTTATTGTTGTGACGACAAGTATTTTGTATTGCCATGTTTCGTTTATTTTGATTTGGCATAATTTTGAGACATTTTGGACCCAGTCTCAAATTGTTATTGTGGTGAGATTGTTTTAATCTCATATAGCATCTTGGGCGGATGATTGAGACATATAATTGTCTATTTTGTATTGTCATATTTCGTTTATTCTGATTTGCACAATTAATTTTATGACATAATTTTGAGACATTTTAGACCCAGTCTCAAATTGTTATTGTGGTGAGATTGTTTTACTCTCATATAGCATCTTGGGCGGATGATTGAGACATATAATTGTCTATTTTGTATTGCCATATTTTGTTTATTCTGATTTGTGCAATTAATGTATGGCATAATTTTGAGACATTTTGGACCCAGTCTCAAATTGTTATTGTGGTGAGATTGTTTTAATCTCATATAGCATCTTGGGCGGATGATTGAGACATATAATTGTCTATTTTGTATTGCCATATTTTGTTTATTATGATTTGCGCAATTGATGTTATGGCATAACTTTGAGACATTTTGGACCCAATCTCAAATTATTATTATGGTGAGATTGTTTTAATCTCATATAGCATCTTGGGCAGATGATTGGGACATAATTGTATATTTCACATTTATATAAAGGTCACTGAAATGTAGGTGTTTCATTTTTGTATGATATCATCACTCCTTCGAGTGTGATTTTCTGCAGTGATAAGAAACTTACATATTTCATTTTGGATCTTTTGCTTATGAATGTTGTAATATTTTGGCATCTTATTGTGGTCACATGTTGTGATTTGTTCTAGATTATTTTTCAATATTGTGATCTAATTTATGTTGTCATTATTTTTCAATATTGTGATCTAATTTGTGATGTCCAAGTGGGAGATTGTTGGATTAATTATTTTGTGTACATATATAAATTAGTAATTTTTCTAGGTTAACTTATTTGTCAAAATATTATGTAGCCATTATTATTATTATTTATTTTATTGTTATTATTTATTTGGTTACATAAAATAATATTGTTTATATTATGTGAATATTTATTAGGTCAGTTGATAATAGGTGGGCTGAGCCCATTATTAATTAATAATATATAAAAGAGTCCCTACAACTGCCCAAAGTCGGTCTTTATTCTACCCTATTAAAGAATAAAGAAGACAGTTATCTGTATAAGCTTCTGGCCTTGGGAACAATTTGTACACACTCTTCTCTCTCTCATTCTTTGCAGAGATTATTAATCAGGAAAGGACAGAAACAACAAGATGATGAATCAAAGCTCTTCTTCTATTCCAGGTTCTAATCTTTTTATCTTATATATAATATGATGTACTCATATGCCATAATCAGACTAAATTGAAAACCCTAATTTGATTATTTCTTTTAGAGACACCCACTTATGGATTACAGATATGTAGTGTAATTTTAAGTCTCATAAGTGGTCGAGGACAAAAGACCAAGACAAAATTGAAATGCATCATGCTTAATAATATTTTAAACATTGATATAACATATTGCTATGTACTATGGATTATTATGTCTCAATAGCAAATGTAACATATGCTACATGTTTTGTAATTATATATGGGCAGGGAATGAATTTGGACCTATAATATGTGATGTAGTGATGGAGCTAAGGTCTTGGTTGGTTTACTTTTTTTTTTTTTTTACTTTGGGTTATCTTTTTGTAAAAAGTTTGAAGTATCTCTTTTGTACTTTCATTTAATATATTCTTTTGTCGACGACAAAAAAAAATTCTATTAATCTATTTACGATTTATTACTTGTGGAAAAAGAATATTAGACTCTATTCAAACTCCCTTTTAACTAACCTATTGTTTCAATTTATTATTGACCTACTCATATACTTGTCAAATTTGGAGGAAAACTCCATGGAAGAGCTTATAAGCTTGCAGCCAACACATAAAGATGAACCCAAACAAGATAAATTTGAAAACATAAAACAAATTAAGGAAGAAATATAGAAAAGATATGTCATCCTATATGAATGCTCAAAGTTAAGTGCCTTAGATATTTGTCAATGTTTATATTAGATGAAGAAGTTCACGTAGAAAAAAAGAAATAAGAGTACTAGATGATCTAGTACAACATGAATAAAAACACATAAAGAGAAGATAAAAGAACGTGATATAATGAGAACCAATGAAGTATTTATTATCTATTCTTGATAAACACATATAAGAACTAAATATATGATTCATATATAGAGTTTATGTTATGACAACAACTTTATATAAACAAGTCATTGTTAAAATAAGTTAGAATAAAGAATTTACTTCCTATCATCATTATAACTCTTCTTAACGGTACAAAGAGTCTAACTGTCATTAAGATAACTTATAATAAACGTTTAACTTATAATGATATCTTTATTCAAGACATGTTGAAAATTATTTTTAAACTGTTGTTAAATGTCGTATTTATAGTAATAATAATTTTTTTTCATTTATATTACATCAAAATAAATAACAAAGTTCATACTTTTTCAACAAAATCTCAAATAAAACGATCATGTATGAGATAACATGTTCTTTGTTTACCTTTTACAAACTAATATGTCTACAAGTAACTTTTAACTAAGCTTTGAAAAAAAAATTCTCATGAAAAATATCAATCTAACTTTCTTGAATTAAAATAAAAATTATCATACATTTTATAATTCTCAAGTCATTTAATACAGTAAAAAAGTTTAAAAACTTAACACTATCTTTTATTTCTAAAGAAAATTATATAAATATTTCTAGTAATATTGTTGACCAACTAAATTAAATTAAATCATGTTTAAAAATCGTATAAAAAAATTCACATCAAACTTCTTTTATTACTAAATAAATGAGTCTTTGATTACGGTTGAAAATTGTTAAAAATTCAATTTTAGAGTCAGTTGAAAATTGAAGTTTTAAAAAATAACTTCAACCATTAACCTATTATTATTAGGCAAGTATCTCGGTTTTCACTGTGTTGGCCAAATAGATTTTGACATCACATGCTGCATGAAAGCTGATGAAGCGTTAGAGGTTTTCGATGTTGGGTATGTTGAACCTTATGATATTTGGTCAATGCATTAATTGACATTTTTTTATTATTATTATGGACATGAATCAAGAGAAATATCCAAAATAGCTGCAAAGAACTCAGGTGAAGTTTTATTTTCTTTGTTTTATTTTAATTTTTTGTAAACTAGATTTTGTAAATATAATTATGTGAGAAACGTTTTGCAATTTCTTTGAGTGCAGTTTTCAAAGTTTAATCTGGCTATGAAATGGATTTGCACTCACTTGCCTTTTAAGTCACTTCAAAGCGTATGACAACATGCAAGCAAACTAATTGCACCAATGTTTTGGTCCTCCCAAGAAGTCAAAATACATAGCAAAATGCTTTCACATTTAACTAAGTTTTTCAACTACGAGAGATAAAATATATTTTTCGTTTTTATAATTAAGAAATATACTCAGTTAAACATAACAAATCTTTCTTAGATATTTTAGTATGCTTTCTTTTTGGTCTGTGATAATATTATAGGTGGTAAAATATTATCTAAGTTACAATTTATTAAAAAAAATCAAAAACCATATTATATGAAGTTCATAAATAAAAGTTTATGATGATAAACAAGTCTTTTATGTGTAAAAGCTTTTAACATTTTCATTATTTTTTTTAGTTTTTAGTGTTTAAGAGATATTGTCTTTGAAATGATAAATGTCTAAATTGTAAATCCTTTACATTTAAAGTTATTTTTTAGAAAAAGAATATTTTATTTCTTATCTATAATAACCTTATTTTTTTAAGTAGTTTGGTGTATTTATTTTCGAAAAACATTATATACTCTATATTAAATTTAGAAGAAAGTCAATGAATCTCCTAAAGAAGATTTATGCAATATAAGTCAAAAATGATACTGAAAGTTTGGTAATATCAAATGTGAATCTAAGTTTGTAAAAGATAAACAACATATTAAAAATTTGTATCTAATGTCTTAAGATTTTTATTAAGATTTTAAATTGTAAGTGATATAAATTTCTTATGATTTTAAATTGCAAGTGGTGATATGAATTTCTTATGTGCAATTCATGTCTCATTATTTTCTTTTATCTCCACGGTATTTCTTTCTTCAATTTTTCCACCTGAAGCACATACCCATCATTAACCGTTTGATCTCAATCAGAGGGCAGAGAGGCCATGACAGTGTACTCAAATGCTCACACAAACTGATAAATGCTTCATAAATATCGCCACATATGGCATACAGAAATATAGAACCAAACCAACCATGTCTCACATGTCTATGTCTATAAAACCAACCACCAAAGCCCACATCGAATTTGCATTCCCATCATTTTGTCCCTCTCAAGAATAGGTAAACTGTGAACATGAAGCACTGCCACTTCCTCCTTCTCTTCACCATTCTTCTCTTCCTCACAACATCTCATGCCATTACTAGGACCAAGTTTTCTCCTTCAACCCAACATCTTCATCCATGGCCAAACTCTCCAACCACCACCAGAGGTAGACACTTTCAGTTTCAGAAGAGAAGAGTGCCCACAGGATCCAACCCTTTACACAACAAGAGATAGGTTTTGGGTGCCCATATTTTTCATACACAGGTACATGTATATATACTTTATATATGATACAAAGTCAAATTGGTGTTGCATTTGTATCTGATATCAGAAAGAGTGCAGAGTTATTAGGTAGCAGAAGAGATTTTGTTGTAAAAAAAAGGGTAAAGAGAATTTTGTGCTTGTAAAGCTTGAAACTGTATGTGGATTAGAAATTAGAAACTATAAGTGTTTAGCTTTGTACATTGTCTTTGCCTTGAATGAAGGTTCTTGTTACATCAGTTTCAAGGAATCATTTAGATTATGATTCCTACTTCTTCAATAGAATAAGAATATGACTAAAGTTCTTCCCATGATGTACATGATTTTTCAATTTTTCAGCTCTTTCTGAGATTGTTTTGGTTGCTTGGAAAAGCAAACTTGCTGAATTTTGAATGTCATCATTCTACACACCTCACTCACCAAATAGTTTTTATTTCTGTTATTTATCAGAATAGACTATAATATGAAGAAACTATCATAATTAGCTGCATAAGATATAAATTTGGTTTTATTGAATATTCTTAGTTAAAATATTGTAAAAAAACAACTAGGGAAATGTAAAGAGTTTTAGCTTGTTAATTATAATTTAGATTTGATAAATTAAACAAAAATAATCGTTAGATTAATTAATGTGGTATCATATCTGCATAATTTTGAGTCATTATTAGTTATGTGACAGTGTACTAGTTAATCATTATACTTAGCATAGGTCCCAAATCTTGAATGCAGTGTGTTAAATAGTCATTAGATGATACAACAACCACGCATTTCTTAATTTGCGTACGTATTAGAACGAGTTACACGTGACTGTAGCAATTGATTAGGTTGTATAAGAAATTATTTGAGTAAGCTTTAAAATATATATTTTAAGGAATAAATTTCTTAGCTAGGTTAACCACGTGAACCATATCATATAAAATTATACTCTCAATTAAATAAAACAAAATAAAAAAATAAAATTTATTGTAAAAAGATGCAAGAGTAATAATAGAAAACATTACCAAAAATACCATTTAAAGTCAATTTTATTTTCAATAGTTTCTACTAAATCTAAGCATAATGATATCAATAACTTTTTTATTAAGTTTTAATAGTATCAACACTCAACGAAGAAAACTTATATAGTTAACTTTAATTTATTTTTTTCTTAAAGGTAATTATAGATGATATGGACCCAAAAACTATTGAAATCCAGGAAAAAATTTATTGCGATCTATAGTAGAAATTAAAAGGTGGGTATATTATACAACATCGTAAAGTTAATAATTATAGACGTTTCATGGTAAGGTTTATATTTAAATCATGGCTTACATTTTATAAGAAATTTTGAATTTTATAACATATTTCATATGTAACATAAAATTTCAGAACCAGAATTTTAAATAAAAATTTAAATGATAAGAATAAAAAACAATTTTTTTCTTAAAAACAATTTTTGTTTCAATAAATTTAGGAAAATAATGTTTTGAAACCCATAACAATCATATAACAATCTACTATTATGGTTATTATAAAATTAAATTTTGTATTTATAAAGAAAATAAAATTAAATTTTGTATTTATAAAGAAAGAGAGAGAATGAAAGGTAAAACAATAATTGTAAAAATTTATTGGGTGTCAAAGTACCACAAATAGATTTAAGAAGTAAAGTGTGTTGGTAGTGTGGAAAAGTTGATGGAAAATTAAATTACATAATCCTTATAATTGTGGGGCCTAGAAAAGAGGAGTGAGTAGTTTGAAGACCAAGAGAATAGTTTTCTTTTTAGTCATCTGGAATGTTGTAGGGGAAGTGATGATACTTTTAGATTTAATTGTTTCGGCGAGCAGAAAAAGAAAAAAACACTAAAAAGAGACACGTAAAAAAAAAGTGCAACATAAGGACTTTCCACGAGGTCATCCATCCTAGTACTACTCTCGCCCAAGCATGCTTAATTGTGGATTTCTGATGGGATCCGGTGCATTAGTGGTGGTATGATCGCACCTGTCAAGTGTGTCTTCATCAGTGTATATATGACTTCAGTAACGGGTCTAATTTTCGACACTTGGCAAGTCATGGGGCCCAGAACGGAATGGAGGAGTGAGTAGTTTGAAGATCAAGAGAATAGTTTTCTATTTAGTCATATGGAGTGTTGTAGGGGAAGTGATGGTACTGTTAGATTTGATTGTCTCGGCAAGCAGAAAAAGAAAAAAGCACTAAAAAGTGACACGTAAAAAAATTGTCTCGGCAAGCAGAAAAAGAAAAAAACACTAAAAAGAGACACGCAAAAAAGAGATGCAACACGAGGACTTCCTAGGAGGTACCCATCCTAGTACTACTCTCACCCAAGCACGCTTAACTGTAGAGTTCTGATGGGATCAGTTCATTAGTCCTGGTATGATCACACCTGTCAAGTGTGTGCTAATCAGTGCATATATGACTTCGGTAACGGGCCTATTTTCCGACACTTGGGAAGTCGTGGGGCCGAGAACGGAACGAAGGAGTGAGTAGTTTGAAGACCAAGATAATAATTTTCTATTTAGTCATATGGAGTGTTGTAGGGGAAGTGATGGTACTTTTAGATTTGATTGTCTCGTCGAGCAAAAAAAAAGATGAAAGCACTGAAAAGAGACACGCAAAAAAGAGGTGAAACACTAGGACTTCCCAAGAGGTCACCCATCCTAGTACTACTCTCGCCCAAGCACGCTTAACTACGAAGTTCTAATGGAATCCAGTGTATTAGTGCTGGTATGATCGCACCTATCAAGTGTGGCCTGATCAGTGAATATGTGACTTCGGTAACGGGCCTAATTCCGACACTTGACAAGTCATGGGGCCTAGAATGGAATTGAGGAGTGAGTAGTTTGAAGACCAAGAGAATGGTTTTCTACTTAGTCATATGGAGTGTTGTAGGGAAAGTTATGGTACTTATAGATTTCATTGTCTCGACGAGCAGAAAAAGTAAAAAACAATGAAAAGAAACACACAAAAAGGAGGTGCAACACGAGGACTTTCCTAGAGGAATCACCCATCCTAATATTGCTCTCGTTCAAGCACGCTTAACTGTGGAGTTCTGATGGGATCCGGTGCATTCTTGCTGGTATGATCGCACCTGTCAAGTGTGGCCTGATCAGTGCATATATGGGTTCGGTAACGGGTGTAATTTTTGATACTTGGAAAGTCGAGGTTCCCAAAACGGAATGGAGGAGTCAGTAGTCTGAAGACCAAGAGAATGATTTTCTATTTAGTCATGTGGAGTGTTGTAGGGGAAGTGATGGTACTTTTAGATTTGATTGTCTCGTCGAGCAGAAAGAGAAAAAACACTTAAAAGAGACATACAAAAAAGAGGTGCAGCACGAGGAATTCCCAGGAGGAATCACCCATCCTAGTACTACTCTCGCCCAAGCACGCTTAACTACGGAGTTCTAATGAGATCTGATGCGTTGGTGCTAGTATGATCGCACCTGTCAAGTGTGGCCTAATCAGTGAATATGTGGCTTCGGTAATGGGCCTAATTTTGGACACTTGGAAAGTCGAGGGGCCCAGAACGGAACGGAGGAGTCAGTAGTTTGAAGACCAAGAGAATGGTTTTCTATTTAGTCATCTAGAGTGTTGTAGGGGAAGTGATGGTACTTATAGATTTGATTTTCGGCGAGCAGATAAAGAAAAAAACACTGAAAAGAGACATGCAAAAAAAGGGTGCAACACGAGGACTTCCCAGGAAGAATCACCTATCCTAGTACTACTCTCTCCCAAGCACGCTTAACTGCGGAATTTTGATGGGATCAAGAGCATTCGTGATGGCATGACCGCACTTGTCAAGTGTGGTCTGATCAGTGCATATATGGCTTTAGTAACGGGCCTAATTTTTGAAACTTCGAAAGTCGAGGGGCACAGAACAGAATGGAGGAGTCAGTAGTTTGAAGACCAATTGAATGGTTTTTTATTTAGTCATTTGGAGTGTTGTAGGGGAAGTGATGGTACTTATAGATTTGATTGTCTCGGCGAGCAAAAAGAGAAAAAAACACTAAAAAGAGACACGTAAAATAGAGGTGCAACACGAGAACTTCCCAGGAGGAATTACCCATCCTAGTAACTACTCTAGCCCAAGCACGCTTAACTGCGGAGTTTTGATGGGATCTGATGCATTGGTGCTGGTGTGATCGCACATGTCAAGTGTGGCCTGATCAGTAAATATGTGGCTTCGATAAAGTGCCTATTTTCCGAAACTTGGCAAGTTGTGGGGCCAAGAACGGAACTTAGGAGTCTGTAGTTTGAAGACCAAGGGAATAATTTTCTATTTAGTCATCTGGAGTGTTGTAGGAAAAGTGATGGTACTTATAGATTTGATTGTCTCGGCGAGCAGAAAAAGAAAAAAGCACTGAAAAGAGGCACGCAAAAAAAAAAAAGGTGTAATACAAGGACTTCTCAGGAGGATTCACCCATTCTAGAAGTACTCTCACCCAAGCACACCTAACTGCGGAGTTCTGATCGGATCCGGTACATTCGTGCTAGCATGATCGCACCTGTCAAGTGTGGCCTGATCAGTGCATATATGACTTCGATAACATGCCTAATTTTCGACTCTTAGAAAGTCGAGGGGCATGGAAGGAAAATACATCGCTGTGTACTAATAGTATCACTAATACTCGTCCACAGGTGGAACATGACAGCATCCTAACTCCATTTACCTACGAGAAAAACCCTCCCAAGTTCATGAACCTCCTTACCTTACATGTCTTGTTGATTTGACAAACTAAATGCAAGAATTTCTATTAATGTAATATAAAATTGAGACTTTTTAATGTGTTTTGGCCCCATTTAATTATACAAAACTAATTCTATTAAAATTCATTCCAACAAATTATAATCCAAACTTAACATCAACACATTGACAGCTTTTGGTTTTGAAAAAAAAAGTAATAATTACTACTTAATTCGACAATAAATGAGTTTGAATGATAGGAGTATCTAGAATAGAAGCCTGGAAGTTTCATAATTTAGTTCCTTGACCTTTCTCCAATCTACCATGTGCATGCTCCAACCCTAATCTCCATCTGTCACACCATTTCCTTCTCTCCCATGTTCACCCTTTTGATATCCATTTGGCCTTCCATATGCTCTTGTTACAATCTCCAGCACAGAGATATCAGAAATGGAAACCAAAGCCTCTCCGCGGAAACTGAAATTCTCATTTGTAATATTCAGGTCAACCAAACTAAGAAATTTTGACGTTGCAAATCTTTCACCAACTCATATCTCGAATAATTCCACTTCTAATATCAAGTAGCATATCTCAATACCTAACAAACACTAATACCTTCGTAGCAAGAATAACGAGACTATTGAAAAGCAATTCCTCCACCACATGAATATTATGCCTTCTGCCATCCCCATGCATGTTCAAACACTTTGCCAACTCCTCGGGTTTTTGATTCCTCACGTGGATAGTCTCCAATATAAAACACTCGAACTTCAGCACGGTCAACCATGAATATTGCAACACCAAGCTAAACTCTCCAATAGGCTCATGGGTACTGGCGAGTGTTCCATGATCCTTAAGCACGGAAACCCATTTTATCCATTGCGTCTTTTTCCTAAAGGGAACTTTGCATCAAGGAACTTGGAGAGCGCTGCTACACTGCTTCCCTTGTTCTCAACTCTCGAAAGATCATTCTCACCGTTAACCGATGCAAGTGCAGGTACTGACGCAGGTGTAGGTTCCAGGCGCAGGAGTGTTCCTTCTAACCTAACTTAGGCCAAGTTCACTAGAGTAACGAGGCAGGCGCATGTTGCTTCTAACGTTAACAGGTCCGGCAAAAACGGCGGGGACGGAAGAAGGAATGGCTTGGATTTTAGATGTTCGGCTGGGGTATGTTTAAAGGTATAAATCTTTGTTTGGGATGGTTAAGGCCATAACACCTCAACACAAGGTTTACTCGAGTCTTTTAAGACTCAGGTTTAGGCATGGTGGGGCTTCGGAAATTACACTACACAGAGAAGAAAAGAAAGAAGAAAAAAAAAAACAACATTTCAAGAAAAACCATTAAACATTAAAGATTAACAAACCCTAAAACATTAACAAAACCAATAACTCAGTGAACAACACAACACAAAAACATTAAAGAGAAGTAAAACAGTATCTGGGCATTATATGGTCTTCGGCTAGAGGATCTTGATGAAGAATACAGTGCAATTTCATGTGCAGTGATTTCATAAACATTTGTATGGTCTGTTTTCTTCCCCATTTCGAGAAACACTGACTTAGAAACGTGACAAGTTTGCAATAATACCAAATCTCCAAGAAGGTAGCGAGCTAGAGAGTAGAGAACACAACGACTATTATTCCAAACTTCTGCTTCACGCAACCATTAATATAAAGCAAAGGGCAGGGTTATTGTCGCTGATCTCAGAGAGAGAGAGAGAAGGTTGTTGAATTGAATGAATGTAATGCGAAGAAGGAAGTTGAAGGCTTTATTTATAGGTAAACGATGGCATATAACGCCGTTACGCAGGAAGGGGGAAAACATCAAACACTTATACGAGGAAGGCTTTTTAAAAACGTCAACACTTGTGTTTTGAGAGTCCACAGTGGTTTTTTGAGTCAATGCCCCAAAATGGGTCCCCACTCAACACCGCAATGATGCCCCCGACAAGTATTCGTAACGGAAAACGCCGACTTTGCGTTCTTAAACTAGTTTCAATTTTCTTAAGTGTTATAATATTTTCCCAAAGGATGTGCCCAAAAGTTGCAAGCGTAAGAAGACTATACTAGAGAGAAATAAAATCATTTTGGAGGAGATACAAGACAAAAAAAGAATTTAAAAATTGATAGTTGTGAGATATCAAATCATTTTACAGAAATCAAATGGAAACTTGTCATTTTACACTCATCCTTCTCTCTTACATTTAATTTATAATCTCTTTTAATAAAAAAATTATCTGTAAATATAAATAAATAACAATATTTAACATTTTTAGATGGTAGTAGTTAAATTATCTTCATCCAAATCAAATATACGACTTCTAAGTTTGTGTAATGCGATGTCACCGACTGACCCAATTTTCGTATTCTTTTGTTGGTCTTTTATCAACAATTATGGAATTATACTAAAATCATTTTTGTCACGATAACATACAATTGTAACCCAAAATATCTATAAGAGTCAATCATTATTGAAAATGTTGAATTTTTACAATTTTTTTTGGCAGCATCATTTTTAAAAACAAAATTAATAAGCAACAAGATTATTAATTGTAGAGAGTGGGAAAGATAGGATGTTCTCATAATTCATCACGATTGAGACACCATTAGCTTCCTCTCCTCCTGCTCACTTCAGTTACTGCACCGGCACAACCCACACTACATTTTCCTTCCATCTTTTATTTTCTCAATAACCTAGCTTACAATTGCTCACCTTCCATCTATTTTCTAAAGGACCTGCACATTATTATCCCCACCTTCCCCTCTATTTACCAATAATCAAGTTGGCCTTTCAAAGTGTCCGAACAACGGCGTCTTTCGTCGTGTTATGGTAGTTGTTGTTTAAGCAGAAAATGGAATAAAGCAACAAGCTCTTCCACACATTGAACAAGCATTACCTAACAACTACAAGTGGAAGAAAATATGAAATGCACATAAAGGAGAATAGTCTATTTGATAGTGCAGTCCAAAAGTCTTCGACCTCATCCCCAATCTTTCCTTTTTTATCAACCTCAAATCTCCCTTCCTCAACCATAATAACTTCTTTGGTTCTTCATGATAAACGTCCCGTTTACGATTTTCAGGCTAAGATCCTTTCACGTTTAAGTTTTTTTGGCTTAATAACATTTTCGGATTCAAAATCTGGTTAAAACCATTCTAATCGAGAAGGTTAGAAGTTTTTCGGTGATGATTTCAGAACGTTCATCACCTCATCAGAATCAACGATATTAATATTGTAAATTAAATTGATAACCACAATTCTAACCTATGCGTTTTCTAAAGGTTCTATAAGCAGAGAATATCAAAGCAATGCAAAACACAACCTTACAATTTCTATACCAGTAAAATGACGAACCGTGAACAGTGCACAAGAAATGGAAGTAAGGATGCACGACGCAAAATAATACACGTTCAAACGAAAAAAAAGAAGAATGACTACTTACTTGATGAAACGAAACAATCTTCCAGCACCGATTAGTTTCTTCCTCCTCCGATGAACACACCGATTAGTTTCTCCTTCTCCGATGAACACTCTCTCTCTAAATTTCCCAACTCTTCTCGAAACTCTACCGTGAAAACTGTTACCAGCCAAAAACCGTTATGCTTCACAGTGCCTTTATATATATCCATGGAAACGACGTTTGGTTTATATTAAAACAGAATCATTTCCCTTGAAAGTCATAATGGCTTTTTTTTTTCTTCTTCAATGTAACGAACCCACTTAACTGCCAGCCATGTACACATGAACACACAAGTGCCAAAAAAAAACCACACTTAACCTGCCATGTGTCCCCATAATTTCCAAACCTTTTCTTTCTTACCTGCACCTTTTCTCTTCTCTCTCTTTTTTAAATTCCTTTCTTTTATATTTCCATATTATATATTATTTTGATTTTTATTATTCTTTTTTTATATATATATTTTTATTACTAATACTCTTTTATTATTCATTATTTTTTCTTTTATTATTTTTTTTCTTCTTTTTTTTCTTTTTTTTACTTATTTTATTTTTATTATTTTCTTTAAAACAAAATGCAATCAAAGTCACTCATTAAATCTATCTTACTCTTTTAAACCATGTGATGGATGAATATTTACCAAAGAAGGTATTAAATTTACGACAAAATCTATGACTAAGAAAATTTAAAAAGACGAAGCTTTAATAAAAGATACTATACTTGTTTAGAGTGTATAGAATATTAAAATTTATACTAGTTAGTTTTGTAAATATTTTTGTAGGATAAAAAAAATAAAATTTTTATCTTATTCTTGAATTTCTTTCTTGATCCTTTATCATGTCTAGTTCATGTATTCATCACCATGTATTTTTAAACCATCTTATCTTGACATATCCCCGTATCTCATTTTAGATTTTTATCTCAAACCTTACATTGAATTATATAACTTCAACAAATATTCTTGAATATGATGACTCAAATTATTTTAGAGATACAAAATGTTTGATCGTATATCAATAATACTTCCTTATGTTAAAACTAAAATTATAGGATTGAGTTTAGAAGGAGGTGAATTAAACTTTTATCAATTTTCGAAAATGAAGAGTAAAAGTTTTATCAAATTTCTTAAACAAGATATTAGGGGATCAAGTTATATGTGTAAAAAATAATAAGTTCAAAATAACAAGACAATCAACAATATATCAAGTAAAAAAGATAGAAATAAAAAAAAAAAAAAAAAAAAAAATAAAAAAAAAAAAAAACATACCAAGATTTATACTATTTCATTTTATAATTAGATCTACATCCAATTGCTAAGTCACTTCAACGAAGCTTGTCTACTATTATTTTTAAGTTTTACAAACACTCAGGAAAAGAAAGAGTAGAGCTCCAAGAACTATAGTTTTGAATCTTACAAGACTTAGTTCAATCTTTTGTGACACCCTATGACAAGAACAACTTGAAAACCCTATTCAAGTACACGACCTTAAAAAAAATCAACTCAAGAAGGAAATTACCCGAAAAAAAATAAAAAATAATATAATAACTATAAACTCAGGCGGTCACTTAAATGCTCTTCTTATACCATGTTATTAATCACAAAATTCAAATAAAATGACTTTAAAAATATATGTTTTACTAAAATCTTAGTCTCTCTCAATAAGCAAAAATATTTCATAAACAATATAATTTATTTTGTACAATTTGAGTTTGAAAATAAAGAGATATAAAATTTTTGAACTTGAGAGTTTTAATATATTGAAATCACTTTAATTGATTAAAACAAAGTTTAGAAGAAAATTATTAGAATTTCAATATGTTAAACTAACATTTTAATACGATAAAATCACTTTTAAATGATATTTTAATTAATTAGTTTATCATTTTAATTAATTAAAACATAACAACTTAAAAAAATTTGATTTAAATGCTCTTAATTAGATAAAAAAAACTAGTTTTAATTTATTGAAACATAGCCAAATATTCAGTTTTGGGCTTTAATTGATTTTAATTAATTAATTCAACATTTGATTGATTAATTAAAATGTTTCTTAGATTTTTTCCAACAAAATAAAAAACATTTTAAGATATTAAATATTTTAATAGATTAAAACATAACTTGTAACCAGAGAGGGTTGATACTTCTTCAAAAAGTTATCCAATTATCATATGATGCAATCAAGGCAAAGAGAACTTATAGAAAGGGTTTAATAGCTTAAGATCATTATTGATCATTATTGAAAACACATTTCAATTGATCTTGACTTGGAGAACTTGTAGAAAGGGTTTAATAGCTTAAGATCATTATTGAAAACACATTTCAATTGTGGAGTGTTTATCTTTTATTCTTTATCAAAAAAATTTAAATTCATTCAAATTCTTCATCAATTTCATATGTCATAATCAACTGGTTAGGAATCATCAAATACATTTCATGTAGTTCATACATGTTGTCAAATCTCCCCCTATTTAATGATGACAACCATTTTAGTAATATATTTTTTACTTTATCTAGTACAACTTTAAGACACATGAAAAACACAAATATCTCCTTCTTTGCCTTCATCAATTGAAAGAAGTGTTTAAAAGAAAATAAGTCAAATACACAAGAAGAGAGGATTGAATTGTGTATTTAAAATTTTTGAAAACTGTATGCAAATTTTCATTTGATAAACAAAGTTTAATGTTTGACAGATATATTATGAAACAAGTTTTCTAAAGGACAATGTTTGGTTAAGAGAAGATTTTTCAAAGTTCATTTTTTAAAATTTCTCTTTCTTAAATAAGTTACAGCTTGATAAGATGCAATGTGAAAAGAAAATGCCTGAGGAAGATTTGTTAGGTATTCAAGTGTGAGTCTAAGTCTCACATTGAGTAAAAATGAGATTGTTGAGCAACATATAAGAAAGACCCACAAATCCAATGCCTTAAGGTTTTGGGTTGAAGGTAAGTGTCATTCCCTTATGTGGGTTTTGACTCAGTTCTCATTCTTGTGAGATCTCTCCGGTGTTGAGTCTAAGTCTCACATTCTCTCCGGTGAGATATCTCCGGTGTTGAGATCTCATTCCCATGGATTTTCCCAACAAATGGTATTAGAGTCGAGTACAAGGAGTGTTCGTGAGGTAGTCGTATTTAGGGAGAGTGTACCAATGTGGAAGAAGGAGATTGTTAGGTATCCGAGTGTGAGTCTAAGTCCCACATTGAGTAGAAAACCCAATGCCTTAAGATTTTGGGTTGAAGGTGGTGTCATTCCCTTATGTAGGTTTTGGCTTAATTCTCATTCTTGTGAGATCTTCCCGTGTTTCTCCAACAAATTTGAGTACACTCTTCTAGATAGTTATGAACACAACAATATTCTTTCTCACAAATTAAAATCTTAAAAGAGACTTGTTCATAGATATTATCATCATCAACCTTTTTTCTTATAACATATAAAAAAATTAATTTATTTATAAATTTCTTTTACCTATTTATTTTATGTATAAATTAAATCCATGAATGCTTTTTTTTCTCTTTCCAAGCTTAATTAATGTTTAACAACAGCTCAGGCAAATCGCTATTCAATTCTTATTTATCATCTTATAACATAATAAATTATTCAAGGTTTTATTTCACTTAAATATATTTTAATTTTCTTTTATACATGAAAATAATATGTAGAATATAACATAGGGACTAAACTATTTTTTAAAAGCAATTAGGAAATTTTACACCTAATTCATATGATAAATAATTTGCTTGAAATGATATTAACATCTGAATTATTACCATTGAATTATATATATTTTTTAATTTATTGTCATAACAGTTTTAATATGAGTATATATTTTCTTGCACTTTTTAGTTGATAAATTTATTGAATGTTATATTTTATCCATCATTAAAACACAATCAAGATATAACAAAGATAAATAAATATTTTTGAATGAAAAGAAAAGAACTTAGACTTATGTGAAAGTCATGCTATATTAAAATGTTAATACTTTGTAATCACTGTATAACAGTACTATAGTTGTTTTTATTAATAGAAAACTAACTCGATTATATACCCTCTTTAAATGCATCTATCTATAACAAATTGAACTTTGAAACCTGCAACAATTGAAACCAGATTGATCAATTGTAAGCAAACGAAGTAATAATCATGATAAGTGCCTATAAATACAAAGTGAGAGAGAGAAGATAGTAAGAATATTTGAAGACTCTTGATCTAATCTAAGTGCATCATCTATGATAGAGGAGCCATCTATGATAGAGGAGCTTTTTTATGCTTGTGGCTTCTTGTTTGTTCTACTATGAGTTATGATGTAGAATGAAGCGTTTGTACCTATCAAAACTAATGGAAGAACTCTTCAAGCCTGCAAAAGCAATGGACATGGAAAAGAAAACGTGAAAAGGAAGATTGTGTAGGAAGCTTACGGTGGAAGCTTCAAAGGATGGTGAACTAGGTGATGAAAGGCAACTTGAAGAAGGTTGAGCCAACCTTCAAGAGTGGGTCTCGATCTTTTTAGAGAAGAAACTCAATTAGAAACTTAATAGTATGCTGATAATTCTGCAGCATTCCATTAAGGTAAATCAAGCTTATTTTACATGGTGCCTATATATGTATTTATAGAAGAAGAGTAGGAAGAAAAGATTATGATAGAAACTTCACTAAACCTAGCATAAGAAGTAATCTTCCTCTAACCCTAGCACACCTCCTTACTTTCCACTCAGTTGCTGCCACGTGTCATAGGCTCCATGGTTGACGCCACTTTTAAAAGAGAAACTTTCCATGCAACACCCCTTGAATTATCTGTCTTTGATAATTGGTTGGGTGCATTTTTATTAAAATATTGGGACCTTCCTTATGTTGCTTATTCCAAGGGAAAGCTTATGTCTATTAATGCATGGGTTGCATGCTTAGTTGTTTCCAAGAGCATTCATGATTTGAATTTGATAATTAATGGTAATCCTAAGTGCAAAATATAGTAGGTTCAAAAGTGCATCTCAATAGCCTTTATTAGAGTGATCCCACATTCATTGATGTATGGTGCAACCCCACGTACTTTTCTTCTCTCTTTGTAGATTAAAGTGGGTCCTACCTTCATATTGGAAAACCAAAGGACTCCTTTATCTTCATTGGTGCCCACGTAGCTTTATTTCTACTTTATTTTTTGAAGTGGACCCACCTTCACTTTAGCAAGCCAAATGTTTTCTATTTCACCTTCCATGTAGGTCATAGGTGAATCTTCTATTATTTACTAAAAATTAAATCCAACAACAAAAATTAGAATACCAAAAAGACCAAACACATATACCAAATTAAAATCTAAACTATACTATCAATTTGGGTTGGACCGTATTCCATCATCTCGTATTCCATCAATCTATATGTTACTAAGGTAAAGGATAGGAGATATTTATCATTTTAAATTATTTTTATTTTTTATTAAATTATTATATATTTTATGGCTATAACATGTGTGCATGTTTATTCAAGTTTAAATTATTTTGTAGTTAGAGGTGTTACCTTAGAAATTTAAATGAGAAAAAATAAATTTAGTAAGATAAAATAATATGGTATGGATCTTATGAGTGTAAGTGTGTGTGTTTAAATTCTAAATTAGGAAAAGGAGAACTAATAATATGTAACTCAAGTTTAAATTATTTTGTACTTGGAGGTGTTATCTTGAGAATTTACGATAAGATAAAATAATATTATATGAATCTTATTTATCTCGACTAGTAACTACAAAAATAATTTATACTTGTCTGTCTAAAATATAATGGAAACTTTATATAGACATGATACTTAGTTTCATATTATTTAACCCATTTCTATGATATTTGTTCTCACTTTTCTTATGTTCCTTATTTCTCTCTTAGATAAAAATGATAAATAACTACATATGTATAGCTACAAGTGAATAGATGGTCTCATACATCGAACAATTCTTTATTGTGATACAATCTACATTTCTAGGCATGCATATAGTGTAGACCTCCTGAATAATAAAGTAACTTTTAGAGAACAAATATCAACACTCATGACCCTTTTTTAGGATTCAACTACAATATACCTGATGGGTCCCATCATTGTCACTGTCATTGTTGCTACATCCTCTCATATCAATTCATTATACACTATGCCTTTGACTAGTTAGTCTTTGCAAGATGAAAGAATCATAACCCTAAATACAAGTCCATTTTTGGTTTCTATAAGCCCAAGGGAATTTATTCAAAAGGGAATACTTGTCGAGGTTATAAGACCTGCTAAGACTAAGATAAGTGGAGAAGTCAACAGCCAATTTAGTCATTTTTTTTATTTTTTTTATGAGGTTGTGTACAACAACTTTAACTGTAGAAGCTCTATATATAAGCGAAAGCTCCACATACAATTTTGAAGTCGAGCCTCTCCATCTAGGTTTAATTATTCTACAAACCAAATAATACAATCTATAAAGATGACAAAGCGGACCAATTAAGTGGACCAACCCACTAATTTACCACTAATTTGGTGGGATGAGTTGATATTTTTAACCTACCAACTCATTAGGACTTGCATTATCTAATCATCGTATCTACTATTTTTGTTTTAAATTAAAAGTTAGAATGAAATAATGATATAAGAAATTAAAATTTTTGTAATATATCATATTATTTGAATAATACAATATACAATAATATTATAACTTAAAAATTATTAACACTTATAAATCAAGTTTTAATTATAGTGAAATAATTTAACATGTAAATATAATATTTTTTTAATTTATCTCATAAGAGATATTAAATGATTAATTAAAAACTTAGCAAATATTTACATAAATAAGCGTGTTTTTAACACAATATATATATATATATATATATATATATATATATATATATATATATATATATATATATCATATAAAATTATAAAATAAAATTCGTTAGCTCGCTTTCTAAAGAGATAAATTAAAGTTTATAGTCTCTCTAATCATAATAGATCAACCTATTCCACTTCAGATATAGATGTGTTAAATCAAATTATTTTATTACTTCTAATTATCTAAATTATCTTTACTAAGTCATTAAAATTTTTTAAATTGTCCTTATTAATTCTAATTCTAAGTCTCAATAGTGGTATTATTTTTTTTTCTTAATCTTACTTTTATTCAAAATTATTTTAAAAGTTTCTTTAATGATTTAGACTATTTTCACCATTTTTTTGAGTTTTTACCTCTCTTGTAGTTTTGTTTTGTGTTTTTTTTTTTTTATATCCCATAATCCATGATCATATCAAATTTTCTTTATGGTCTACACAAAATACTGATCACTCTTTTAAGATATATATATATATATATATATATATATATATATTTCAAATTATGTATTTTTTTTTTTTATTTTTTAATTTTTATCTTTT
>Ga0209700_103681_pt1 | contig 28913 bp, 8 predicted proteins | sample SiratroredBW_FD_187528 | JGI IMG/M metagenome (GOLD analysis project Ga0209700, IMG submission 187528) | Root nodule microbial communities of legume samples collected from California, USA - Siratro red BW (SPAdes) (version 2) | ecosystem: Host-associated > Plants > Roots > Nodule | place: USA...
TTAAATTGTTGGAGCTTATTAATGATTAACAAATGCACATCATGCTAAGTTGAATCATACTTGCCTCAACCACATTCCTAAGTTCTAGACCAAGCTTCAAATCTTCATGAATCTTCATGCATTCCAAGATCATAGGTCTTGAACTTTTTCACACATGGTTGGCTTCATCAAATACAATTAGTTATCCACTGGTGCTAACAAAAATAATTAATATTAAAGAATTAATTTGTATAAAAATATATTTTTAAGTTTTAAAATTAATTAATATCTTTAACTGAATTACTTAAAATACTTATTACATTTAAGTATTAAATTAATAAATGATAAAGTATAATTAATAAATCAAATGGGATATCATAATACCAAATCAAATGTAATATCTACTTTTTAGTGTCATCAGGATTTAGTGGACTTTACATACTGGGCTACTATTTTAGAAAATTCTAGTGTTAATATTGATTTTTGTAATGCAAATGAAAATGTTTATCATGATCGTGAAGGTTTTAAAGATGATTTTTTTTTTTAATTTTTATACTTGTTTCATTACTGATTTTGATGTCAGGTTTTCTCTTGACAAGATAAGATGAGTGTTCTCCGAGTACTCAATGTCATAACTACTCAATTTCATTCTAATAGTTGGGCAATGATGCAAGTGCTTTAGATGGTATGCAAGATGTTTAACAAGAAAACATCCAAAACTTTTCTTTGTATTTATTATACTAGACCAGGAAATAAGGCGAGCTTGTTATCGCTAGTTGCTCAACCAAAGAGATGTTACTTATCTCCATACAAAGTGTCATAAAAGCATTTTACAAGTTTTTATTTAAAGTTCGAATCGAGGATGGGGCAAGAAGTGATTTATTTTTTTATACATATTTTTGTTATACATATTTTAAAATTATTTCTTATTAATTTCGGTCTAAAATACTAATTACACATCCTAATATTCTTTTAAAAAAAGATAAACTCAATCTATAGTTTATTAGTTTTATTTTAATAAATCAATTTATAGCATTTGCGAATTCATTAATTTTATTCATAGCATTTGCGAATGACTTTGGATGGTGGTTGGTATGATTTTACTTCCTATGTACATGGTCCATCTTTATAGTGGGATTTTAAGTATATTATCTTACTTCTCTTAGTTTATAATTATTTGTAGATATTATATGAGCTCCAAATCTAATCAAATCTTTTGGTAAGATATTATTCAGATTTTCCATAAAGATGATCATCTTCCATTCTTACTTGATTTAGAGCAAATCTCCCTCAACTATTCTGTAATATCTTTTGAAGTAGATTTAATGAGCTAGTATCCAGAGCAAAATTTGTGGAAACAAAATATTTGAAAGAAATTGGAGATGAAAAATCTACAGATTTCCTAGAAAGAAGATACTTACAAAGTTAATCTTTGGCACATGAGGAGGAAACATCTGATAATTACAAGCACAATATCTGAGAATTAAATCTAAGTTAATTTCTTGAAGAAAATGAGGTTATAAATGGATGTTGGAGAAGGCATGAAGGAGACACAACGCTACATAACATAAACTCTAGTTTTATTTTCTTTTGAATTTTAGTCATCCTTATGGAAGGCTAAACTCCTTTGGGTTGATTCTCTTGTGATTTCACATGAATTCTAAGGTTTTTATTTAATAAAATTTTGTTCTTTATATTCTCGATAACATTTGTTCTATATTATTGGTCTTTTCTGAATTCTGTGTGTTTGGAAAAGTATTTCTCTTTGAATGCTTGTTGAGAATTCAATTGTTTTTCCTTTAATTAGAGTTATTGATTAATTTACTTAGTCTTAATCAATTTCTTGTATGCTTAGTCAAAGAGGTAGGTAAAAGATATACATCTCATTAAGTATAAGCTTGGAGAGAAGGTGAGATATTGAATATATTAGTGGGCACTTTGCTAATAAGATTCTGTTAAATTTGATTGACACTTGTTTGATTGAATTCAACTATGTGAAGGAAATTGAATGATAATAATCTTAAGAAAATCAAGAAATAATTTGTTATGAAAGAACTTGAGAGTCAACCTATTCTCTTTATTATTTCTAAATCATCTATTTTAACTTCGTGCTCAATAATCTCACACCTCCCACTTTAATATAATGTTATTGCTAACTTTTCTTATTGTAGGTAAGTTGTGAACATGTAAACATTTACTAAATTTACGATTGAATTCGTTAGTTGGAAGACGATTTAGATTAACTTTCCTTATTTATATTATTATTTCTTTTCATGTTAGACACAGTCTAGAACCACATTAGTCTATTAACACTGAAACTTTTAAATCTACTGGTGAAACTGACAACAATCACAAATTAAAATTAATAAGCAAGTGTTATAAAATTTTGAGTTAGAATTGAAGTTGATAAGTTTTATTTGAAATTGAAATTAATTAATAGGTGTTATATTGAAATGGTATTTGAAATTAGAATTAAAATTGGATTTTGATTTAGAATTGAAACTGAAATTATTTATATTTTATATTTCACAATTAATATCATTAGGGCTATATATTTGTATTAATTAATATTTCTTAAATCAATATCCGTTAAATTAACGACATATTTCAACAAATATTTAAATATTATACTTTTTTGTGTTAACTTAATATTAAATTAAATTAATAATTTTTTCTATAACATGCACTCTAATATCATTTAAGACGACGCTAGCTGTGTCCACCACTCCAACTTACACAATGAGTACTGAGGCCTTTAGAGATTGAGTCATAGACAAATACGATGGCGACACTGTTAACCAATTAACAACAACTTTTAACCAATACTAAAACAATTTTTTGTTATAATGGGAAGACAAATTTTGTTGTACAAACTTTTATATTATTTATATTAATTTCGGTCTAAACTACTAATTAGACATATTATTTTAAAAAAAAAACTCAATTTTTCATTTATTAGTTTTATTTTTATAAATCGATTTCCGGGACACAAAAAATAGAATAAAATATAAATAATGATTTTTTTCTAATAAATTATTTTCCGTTTTCTTCGTCCTTGTTTTTATTGTATTTTAATATAAAAAATAACTATTAGAAAGAGAAAAACATTAATAAATTGTTTAAATTTAAGATAAATATATAACAGTATTATAGAAAACTCATTCAAATACACAGGTAGAATTCAAAGTTTAACATGTTTATTTAAATGAAATAAGTAGCACCTTCGTCTTCTCAATAATATATATAGAGATATTAAAAAGTACATATTATTTCTCAAATCGTACATTTGAATCAAACACATTAGAACCAATAACCACTGACAGATTGAACATATATCGAAATCTCTTTTTTCGTCGTATGTATCAAAATGTAACAAAGGAACATCTCCCCATTGAAACGAACAATAAAATAATGTATTACTAAAGAAATTGCTTCCAAAACTCCAATTAAAAGTCTGATTAATATGGAGGATATGTAATCCAAGATCATCATTATTAGATTTACAATGAAATTTTAAATCTTTCTTTCTTTCTAGATGATTGGTAACGTATACAGTAATTTCTCTTGCCCGTACCAATGTAAACACAAATAACAGGATAACGCTTCTGACAAACAAAGACATTGTAATTTCTAATACACTTTCTCTGCTAAGGAATCACTTATATATATATACACAGGCTGAAAAGCCTTCACCAAATGTTGAGGGAAAAAACTATGTTTTCATGTTTCCATTTTGTATTTGACTCATTAAGGCATTTAATTAAAACTTACTGTATTATATTACATATATCATGGAAGATGATTCAAGAGACTTAATTATATTAGACTATATCATGGAAGATGATTGAAGATATTTAATTATATTATTTATTGCTTGACATTCTAAGACCCAATGACAATATGATTGAGAAACACAAACAAAGAAACTTAAAGTAAAAAAAAGTAATTTATTAAGTAGAATTTATTATTTAATTAAATGTATAATTTATGAACTTACATATTTTTTTCCCAAAATCATTATATATAGCTTGAGCAATAATATTCATTTGAGTGAAAATAACACTGAGAAATTTACTATTTACTACTCTGAAAACTTTAATGACTAACATGTGAGTTGAAGTTCATCTTCATTATAAATTACATGAATTGCTATCAATTTTGATGTACCGTGTATGTGTATTTTAATTAAGTGCATGTGTTTTATTTGATGTACCGAATAAATATTGCACATTTGAAGTTTATCTTATTTTTTGTTTATATATTATTGGATTCATTAATTGCACACCAATCTTGTGTTTGTTTTTGTTTCTTTCCATTGTCACAAATACTTCCAATTGATCATGCACTCTCTTTCTTAATTAACCAGCCTTTTCTAGTTTTGAAATGCAACAATATTTTCCTTTTTATATGATGTAATTTTATATTAACCTTTTTTTTTAACAGCAAGAAATGTTATATTAACCTTTCATACATTATTTATTACAACTTTTATTCAATTTGGCCATTAAACTTTCCGAACTCCTCTTGAATGATCAATGGAACATCCCACTCATCAATTGTTTATTGGTACAATTTTGAAATACTTTCTTTAAAATTGGAATCATACACTTATATTGAAATTCACATTTCTTTTAAAATAAAAATTGCAAAGGTAAGAAATAGGGTCATACGAATTTGGAATTTGACTTCAAATTGAAATTAATAAATAAGTGTTATATTTAAGATTTTGATTTAAAATTGAAATTGATAAGGAGGTGTTATAATTAAAATTGAACTTACATTTGAAATTCGAATTAATTGATGGATATTACGTTGAAATTGGAGAATTTGAAATTAAAATTGGAATTGGATTTGGATTTGAAATTGAGATCAAAATTGATTAGCGGGTCATATAATTAAAATTGAATTTTGATTTGGAATTGAAATTTCACGTGAAATGAAAATTAATTTTTCAAATTTTGTTTTTGTAATTGAAACTTGATTTGGGTTGAAGTTGATTTGAAATTGATATTGATTGACAGGTGCTTAAAATGTATTTCGATTTGCAATTTAAATTGATTTGTATCTGAAATAGGACTTTTTCCCTTTATTTACCTTACCAAGGATTAGTTATATGGACTTAAACTACACCCAGAATAGAAAATATATTCATTTTAATGTATGAAAAGAATAAATGTAAGCAACGGAGAAAAGCACTAATAAAGTGTTTAAATTTGAGATAAATATATAATAGTACTTTGATAGAAAACTCACTCTTATATACAAGTAAATTTTAAGTAAAAGTTTAAAATTTAAGATGTTTATTCAAATATGAATTGGTCCTTTATTTTCTATAATATATAGATATTAGATACTACATATTATTATTTCTCAAACACATAGTGTGTATAATTGAAATAGTAATGATATTATTTAAATTGAGTGGTGGTGACATGGTGATGAGATAACAAAATAATATTATTTAAATTGAGTATAGTTTTAGAGAAAAATTTTGAAATTAAAATAAGTTTAGGATTGAAAAATTTTGTATTTTGAAATCTATCTGGCTTTTTTAATATTTTCTTAGTGATATCGATTGTGGTTAGTGGTTTCGTATTTTGAGTAATATGTGTAACTATTCTCTATCCCAATATTTTTTTTTTCTTTTAACACGCTTCTTCCCAATATTTTTTTTTCAAAATTATTATTAACAAAATAACATTTATATCCTTAATCACGGTAATAAAGTCTAGCCACCTAAGAGTTGTTAAAGAGTGATCTTTTCTCATAAGTTGTCAAAATATTAATTTTTTAATTAAAATAACAGTTTTGATGGTTTGACATTATTATGTGACATGTCAACCACAACTTTGATAATGGTATGTGACAATTATAGTGTGAGTTCACAATAATAATAGTTTTTTAATTGGAGGTGGTGATTGGATAAAAAAATAATTTTTTATTTGAGAAAAATAGTTTAATATGAAGATAAAGATGAATTTAGGTTTAATATTGCATTTGGTGTGTGCTCTCATATTGTAGTTTACTATGTGACCAAAGGGATCTCATAGGCGATGCTTTGGAGCAATCGTTGGTCGTTGAGTCAGAGTTTTTCAGTAGGTGGTTGTCTTTTTAAAAAGTAATGATGTGTGGTCTTCCGGTAAAGTTGATGTGTTAGAAAATTATATTTTCTTAAGCTAATTGTGGACTATATATATATATATATATATATATATATATATATATATATATATATATATATATATATATATATAAATATAAGTATTAATCTTCTTAATATTCAAAATATTAATAAGTGTTATTAACAATATTTTATATCATTATTAATATTATTATTAACATTATTTTTATTATTATTAGCAATATTATTAATTTTATTGGTATTATTATATAATTATTAATTTTAATATTATTGTTAACATCAAATTTATTTTAATTATTAATAATAATATTATTATTATTAATCATAGACACCATAATTATAATAATAATAATTATAATAAAAATAGTTATAATAAGAATATTATTAATAATATTATAACAATAAAGTTGATCTCATCTAGTGATAAAGTTAATAATAATGACTTTAATAATATTATAATTTGTAACATTATAATTATACTAACTATCTTTTAATTATAACAACAAATTTATAATATTAAAATTTTAACAATTTAAACATTAATAAATTGTTTAAATTTAAGATAAATATGTAATTGCATTCTAATTTGATAGAAAAATCATTCACATACACAGGTAAATTTTAAAGTTGAAGATTTTTATTCAAGTAAAATAAATTGATCCTTTATTTTTTAATATATATTAAGATATTTAATAGTAGATATTATTTATGACACAACTACTGAAATGAAATACATTAATTTCAATTAGAGCATTTGGAAATGGTCATGGATAATATTGTATCTACATGACTATCTGTTTTCTTTTGCATTCATTGAAATATAACAAAGGACCATGTTTTTATTGAAAGAAACAAAAAAATAGTGTACCACAAAAAAAATTGGTGCCATAACTCGAGTGGAAAGTTTTATTAATACGAAAAAGATGCTTAGATTTACCGTGAATCTTTAAATTTTTTTTTTCCTTTAAACCATTCGTAATATATCAATGTAAACATCGATAACAAGATAATGTTTTTCACCAATACAAAACTTTTTTACTACTAATCAATCACTTATATATACACACTACGAAATCTTCTTAAAAGATAAAATTATCGATTTTTATTTGACCCGTTAAGACATTTAATTAAAACTTAGTATATTATATTATAATATAAAATATTGTATTATTATAATCAATAAATATACAGCGGTTGAGAAGCAATGGTAATTGAAGGAGAAAACTACTTTTCATTTTGTATTTGACTTAAGTCAAATGCGTTAAGGTGTTTAATTAAAACTTATTATACTTTATTATTATATTATATCATATTATATTATATATTCTAGTATAATATAATAAGGGTTTAAAATAAGTTTACTATATTATATAAGAGTAGACCCACTTATTCTTAGAATATGGATAAATAAACACTCTTAATCTATATATTTTTTATTTTATTTTATATTAATATTTTAGATTAATTACGTGATTGGTTCACTCTCTCAATAGTAACAGTGATGTCTAATTAGTAGATTTTTTTAAATTCACAATAAGAAATTAAACATGGTACTCAGTAATTATAAGATTATTTTAATCTATTTTTTTAAATCACACATCCTTACATATGAATCCTTACATCGCAATTCACAATACAATAAGACAAACAATGATAAGCTAATAAAATAATGTTTTTAACTTGTAAGAGTAAAAAGAATTGAAGTAATTAGATTTAAAATTTAAATATCAATTCTCAAGTTAAATACAAATAAGTATAACATTCAATCACAATCTTTCATACTTTTTCATACTCTGTTCCAGATCCATTGACCTCACAATGATCTATTTGTGACCATCGTACATTGATTTGCTTTCAATCCTTAGTACTCTGATCTCGTTTCAATCAAAATGATTGCATATGGATTCATCATTTAGTAATAACAATAATCATATTATTTCAACCATTCTAAAGTTTATAGGTGCATGTATAACCATGGTAACTTGATTTCCTTTCAACCCTCAATAAATTGTTTCATTTTAACTAAAATGATTACATATGAGCTTATAACTCAGTCATCACACATACCACATCAATTCAATCATATTGAAGCATATAGATGTATATGTAACCGTGATACCTTGATTTCCTTTCAACCTCTAGTACACTGGTTTCATTTCAACCATAATGAATACATACAAGTTTATAACTCAGTCATCCCACATAACACATCAATTCAATCATACTAAAGCATATAAAGATGTATGTAACCATGGTATCTTAGTTTCGTTTCAACTCCCAGTATTCTGATTTCATTTCAACCAAAATGATTACATATAGCTTTATAACTCAGACATTTACATATCATTTCAATTCCACCAAACAATCAAAATGTTCTCACATGTTACTTTCTAACATTATTACTCAAAATAGATCAATTAATTACACCAAATCAAGATGAACATTCAAACTCAAATCAGTGCTCAAGGACCAATCAGGCCTACAAGAAAGACTTGGCACTGATAATCATATATCCAAGTCTTCTATCCTAGGGTTCTATTTGAAAGTAAATAAGTAGTATAAAACAAGTTACTATCTTTCCTTACCTTAGATGGCAATCCGCTATCACTTCCTCTAATCAAACAATGACAGTAGTTCAACTTTAGAAATTTAGAACAAGTTATCCAAATAACGCTCACTTTTAATATAATCTTAATCAAATTGAGAGGAGCACTTTTTTCAATTATTTCCACCAATATTAATGACAAAAACTTAACAAAAAATAAAGAACAAAAGATCTCAGAATAAATAGAAACTTATTATGATTGAAATTTTGATCCGTTAAAAATAATCCTATGATCGTCAGCTACTGTAGGGCTTGATCAGATTTTGAGACGGATAGAATATGAAGGGTGAAGAGAAAAGGAAGAGAGATATAAAGAATGAAAGACAAGAGAGGAAAAGCAATGAGTGTTATTATTATTATTTTTGTTCTTATCTTTTCGTTAAAGGAATTTAAAATTACCATTTAGAATCCAATTAATTGATTAATATTATAATTGAATTTAAAATTACTATTCATATTGAGTTTAAAATGAAATTACATTTGAAATTGATATTAAATTTGAAATTATAATTAATATTTGGTTTGGAATGATAATGAATTTAGAATTATGTTTGATAGCGGTAGGTTTCAAACTTACAAATAGATTGATAGTTCTTTCAAATTCAACAGCACTTTTATTATTCATCGCCCTTAGCATCGGGTTTACCAATGCTATCATTTTTTTTTTCAGTTAGTCTAGATCTAACCGACTTTAATCAAACTTTATTTGTTGAAGTTATTTTTATAATACTAATAGACAAATGCAACCCTTCTATAATTTCTGACACTCATTTTTCTATTAATCAATCACTTATTTTTATATATATATATATATATATATATATATATATATATATATATATATATATATATTTATTTATTGTACAGTAGCTCTTATGAAATTGCAAGAAGCAATAACGTTTTACACTATCTATTTTGTAATATTTATTAAGCAACCAACCTCTTTAAGACAACAGGATTTTCCTAAGTAAAGGCAAGTTAATGATGCTTTAAAACAAATTTCTTGAATTTAACTCTTGTTTGGAAGTTAGAGTTTATCTTCTTTTTCTTATTTAACTCTTGATATTTTATAAAATTAACATAGACTGATACCTCATTTGAACAATAGTATTAATGGATATACACATCTAGCATTTAATAGTGTTTCCTTTGGTGGAATTGGTAGTATTGTTGGTGGTGGTTGGAATAACAGTATTACTGCTCTTGAATCCTAGGACCTGTACCCGATTGTTACCTATAGTCTACAACAACAACCGTATACTTCACACCTAAAAAATTTAGAGTTGCTTAAAGTTTAGGCAACCATCTATTGACTTTAGTTAAAATGTTGTAGTGTGTGATTGAACGATACATCCAAATGCAATTGTTGTAATTGAAATGAAATTAGAATAGTAAAGATTAAAAAGAAATAAGTATTGTTTTTTAATATTAGTAATAACAAATATAATAAATGAAAATATTTCAGGAATGTTCCAACTCTTATATAAAATATTTATCTGTTATTTTGCTTGATAAAAACATTACAAATTTCTACCAAAAATCAGTTAGACTATCTTTATTCTCATACATTTGGTTGTCCCATATGCTTTCTGAAGGTTGCAATTCCTCCATAGTATTGTATTGCTCTTTCATCTTATTTTCGGTTTCCTGAAGCTTTATCTATAGTTGTATATAAATGTTGTTTGATCCTCTATCATCAACATTTTGCTCATTCAATTCATGATGCTACTGCTCTCAAAACAATTTCCATATTAGCTTGTTGTGGTTCTTTTTGCTCTCTATTGGTATTGTCAGTTTAAGGTCCTTAGCCTTGGTGTTCTTCTAGATGTCTCTCCTTAATAGCATATGGCGTCTTACTGAAAGGATCATTCTTTCTACTAAAGTTTGTGAGGCTTGGAATTGAAGCTCTAAGTCTTTATTTTCTCCCTTAGCTATTTTTTCTAATATTCTAAATATGAAAAACATTAGTATCTCTCAAGAATAAGATGTACCTAATTGGATACTTAAAGATTATGACATCTTAAATTAGAGATCTATCCCAAGTTATATCCTTCTTATGGAAATTTATTGTCTTATGGAAATTTCTTGTGATGGTGGCAGTGTTATTTGGTCCTCTTCCATTCCTCTTCCCAAATATGGAAACCTTTGGACATTGAATTCAAAAGCAAAGGGGTGGTTTCATGTTCTATAGGTAATTCTCATGAGGAGTGTGATGGCCTTTTCCTAATATATATAAGTTTGTGAGTATTAGAAAGGAAATATGATATTTCAGAAGATATGGATAGAAGGTTTCTAGAAAGAAACTAATTATGTAAGAAATGATATCTTAGGAAATAATATCTAAAAAATAATAATCACTAAAAATTTGAATGAAAGAATGTTATTATGATTCATATTACAATCTTTGTAAGTTTGAATGAAATAATGTTATCATGATTCATATTACAATCTTTTTTTATACAGTAGAGAAATAATGAGAGAATGATACTAATGATAAACAAATAAGACAATCCATAATGAGAAATCAGGATAAATGAACATGAACATGGTGCATATATCAAATTCATCATCAACACTTCAACTCATCTCAATTTTAAAGGAATCAAATCCTCTTTTAATTTATATCAATAATGACACCATCATAATCATAAAATATTTCCCCCTTTAAGATAATAAAGATAATAACATTTCTACAGTAATATATATATTATCATTATGGTGAATGCTTTAGTGAAGACTGTACAAGAATTATGCTTTTGAAATTTCTCTCAAAACATTAGACTTCATTATCACGCAAGCACTTTTTAGCTCAAGCATGTTACTTCAATAAGCATAGCAAATCTGAAAAGATAGTTTCATTATTTTTTTAATGAGATTCTGCTATATTACATAGAAAAAAATAATCTAGAAAAACTACTCTAATCATGTCAACGGGTAAAAAATATGGTATAGCAAAAGCCTTTAAAATTATGTAAATTAAAATTATCTTTCAATTGGAGTGAATTCCAGTATTTAGATTTAGATTGATGGACGATCCATCCAAACTTTGCGTGGAATTGGTATTTATTCATTTTGATAATTGTATCTCTTTCCCAGGATTGTACGGTAGCTCTCATGAAATTGCAAGAAACGATAACATTTTACTCTTTATCTATTTTGTAATATTTATTAAGCAACCAACCTCTTTAAAACAACTTAAACAGGTTACCCCTAGCATATTTATTTATTTATTTATTTTGTGGCAGTAGTACTACTGGTGGTGGTGGTTGCATTAGCAGTATTACTGCTCTCGAATCTTGGGGATCTGAAGCAAATCACGTTAAACTTGTCAAGCTCTAGAGAAAAAGAAAAAAAATTACCTATAGTTTACAAACATATACTCTACGTCTAAAAAATCATTGTTAAAGTGTTCTTTAAAGTTTAGGTTGTGTAATCGAATAATAGATCCAAATATAATTATTGTGATTGAAATGAGTGCTAAATATTAAAAGACAATAAGGTACTGAAGGCAAATGACACTATATGCACTCATATATGCACTCAATATGATTAAAATGAAATGAAAACAATTGTAATTGAAAATAGATAGATATATATGTAGTATATATGAATGATGTATTTATTATTGAAATTATATATATCAATCATTAAAAGAATTATTATCAATAATAATATGATATATTATTTTTATGTTTTAAGTATATTATAAAATTTTCTTTTCATTATCATATCTCAACTTTAAAAGTCAACATGTTTATTCAAATAAAATAAATTTTAAGTGTCAACTACGATAAAACTAAAATACATATTTTGGTTCTTTATTTTTGTATGATATACATTGAGATATGAAGAGGTCTATCTATATAGAATACATGTTTAAAATGAAACACATCAGTTCCGTTTATAGCATTTGTCAAGTATTATTGTTTTTTAACAGAAAAAAAATCAAATTAACGGAAATACTTTAAGTATTCTAACTCTAATATTAAATATAAAACTAAAATACATATTTTGGTTCTTTATTTTTGTATGATATACATTGAGATATGAAGAGGTCTATCTATATAGAATACATGTTTAAAATGAAACACATCAGTTCCGTTTATAGCATTTGTCAAGTATTATTGTTTTTTAACAGAAAAAAAATCAAATTAACGGAAATACTTTAAGTATTCTAACTCTAATATTAAATAACGGAAACACATCAGTTTAAATATTATGTTTTTGAATTATTATGTTTTTCTTTATATTTAACGTTAGCTTAACTGACGTTATAATAAAACTATTAAATATTAATTTTTATTTTTTTGTAATTGTCATTTTAAATTTGAAATTTTTATTATATATTAAATTTTATTAAAATTGGTAAGTGGAAATTTTTAAATAATTTGTAATTAATTATGTAAATATAGTTAATTTCAAATTTTAGATAACTTCGTAATATTATTTTCAATTTCTTTATTAACCATTGAATTTGAAGGTCACTTCATTGAAAGTAGCACAAGAATGGTGGCTTTCTAATAAATTTGATAAAATATTTATGCAAACAAAATAAATTGATCCTTTATTTAGTTGAGATTACATATAATTTCTCACTCAGTACATCATTGAAATGAAATAAATTACTTCCAATCATAGCATTTGAGAGTGATAGAACCTCGTGGTGCTGGTGGTGGAATTACTTCATTCCTACATGGTGTATTTTTATGAATAAACCAATGACACTCTAAACATATATTGAAATCTTTAGCTTGATTGTACGCGTCAATATATAACAAACGACCATTTCCCCATTGAAATGAACAAAAGAATAATGTTCCACCAAAAAATTTGGTGTCAAAACCCCAATTATAGGTTTGATTGATGTGGAGAAGATGTTCTCCAAGATCATTATCTTTAGATTTGCAGTGAACTTTTAGATCTTCATTTCCCTCTAGATTATTCGTAATATACACATTAACATGCTCTGCCCACACCAACGTAAACATACACAACAAGAGAATGCTCTTCACAAGCAGAGACATTGCAATTTGTAGCACTACTCTTTCTACTAATGAATCAAACTTATATATACACAGAAAACACTAATCAAATGTTGAAGGAGGGATTCTCTATTTGATCCATTAAGACGTTTAATTAAAACTTACCAATGTTATATTACTATTAAATTATATGGAGTCAACATGATTTAATTGAGTTCCTTATAATATTGTTTAACTTTCCAAAACACATTGACAATGACAGAAACTTAAAAAGAATAAAATTAATTTATTGAGTAAAATATATTATTTAATTAAATTTAGAATTTTTATTTAATTAAATGTAGAATTTGTTATTTCATTAAATGTATAATTTATTGTAATTACATAAATGTGTAATTTTTTATTTAATTAAATGTATAATTTATGATAATTAAATAAATGTATTATTATTTTTTAATTAATTGTATAATTTATTATTTAATTAAATTTATAATTTATTAGTTAATTAAATGTATTCTACCTACATATTAATTTTGTGTTCCTTGAAAAATAATTTTGAGAATTCTAACAAATTATGTAGTATTTGTTAGCAAAATGAATTTTAAATTTCAATAAATCATTTAATGTATAAAATATTGTGATATAAAAATTTTAAAGAATTGTAAATGTAAAATAATTATCACATTGAACATGTTTAATTAAAAATACTAATAATAATAATAATAATAATAATAATAATAATAATATATATTTAATGAGTCATTTAAAATCATTTTAATTACCTTTTCTCAGATTAATTGGTTTAATGGGAATCATTTTCTGAGAGCTTGTCAAAATAATAGGGAGGTAAGGAGTTGATCCCAATATACCAAAATCACAAACTGTCTAGTCTCTTACTCCATCAAAATAGAGTCATCATAACCCCCTATCCAATATTCTATCTTTGTTCATGTATTCAGATATGTGAATCTTTTATTGAATTATGACTCTCAATAACATGATGACTAAATCCTGTATTCAAAGCATTTATTCTGTAATTTTCTATCAATATATGTCCAAAGGCATCGTACAGTTTAAGTTTAAAAGTTTCCATAAAATCAATGATTTGGGGGAAGAGGACCAGATAACATTGCTACAATCACAAGAAATCTCCATAAGAGGGATATAACTCCGAGCAGATCTCTAATTTAAGATGTCATAATCTTCATGCATTCAATTAGGCACATCTTATTATTGAGAGATAATAATCATTTTCATATTTAGAATATTAGAAAAAACAACTAAGGAAGAAGATAAAGACTGAGAGCTTCCATTCCAAGCTTCACAAACTTTAGTAGAGAGAATGATCCCTTGAGTAAAACGCCATATGATATGCTATTAAGGAGAGACATATAAAAGAACACCAAGGCTAAGGACCTTAAACTGACAATACCAATAGTGAGCAAGAAGATCCACAACAAGCTACTATGGAAATTGTTTTGAGAGCAGTAGCATCAAGAATGGAATGAGCAAGGTGTTGATGATAGAGGATAAAACAACATTTATATACAATTATAGATAAAGCTTCAGGAAACAGATTATAAGATGAAAGAGCAATACAATGCTATGGAGGAATTGCAAGCTTCAGAAAGAATATGGGACAACCAAATGTATGAGAATAAGGATAGTCTAACTGATTTTTGGTAGAAATTTGTAATGTTTTTATCATAGTTAAGCAAAATAACACACAAATATTTTATATAAGAGTTGGAACATCCCTGAAGTATTTTCATTTATTATATTTGTTATTGCTAATATTAAAAAACAAGACTTATTTCTTTTTAATCTTTACTACTCTAATTTCATTTCAATTATAACAATTGCATTTGGATCTATCGTTCAATCACACACTACAACATTTTACCTAAAGTCAATAGACGGTTGCCTAAACTTTAAGTAACTCTTTGGAAACAATTTTTTTAGGTGTGGAGTATACGGTTGTTGTCAAGGTAGTTAAAATCGAAATTTTGAATAGGATCGTGGAGGGTTTATAAGATCGTAAATCGTGAAATCGTAACACGAATCGTAGATTTTACTTTTTTTAAATATAAATATATATATATATATATATATATATATATATAAAATATATATAATATATTTTTTAAAATAAATAAATAAGAGAAATTAAAAAAAGTATTTGAGGGATGATTCAACCTTGATACAAAACTATTTAAGTTTATACAGTCACATTTCTTCTATTTTACTTAATGTATTAGATGAAAAGTAATTAAGTAATTAAAAAGATTAATTGATATGTTGGATATATTATGGAGGAGTAGTAATAATGTAAAAACATCTAGTGCCCAATTGAGATTCAAATTAAAGTCACCAACCCTATAAACACAAACTAAATATATACACATAACTAATCAATTCATTTGTTACTACTTCATCAAACTTAAGTTTATAAAATCAACTACTTTGACAATACTTAATAAAAATTAAGTTCATCTAATATAAATCACTCACATTAAAATCAAAATTAAAAGAATCTTCATTAGTTTTATCTCCTTCATGAAACACATCAATAAAAACATTCTCCTCCTTTAAGTTGGGATGACAAGAATATCATCATCTTCCACACCACCTTGGACTTGACCTTCAACCAAGTGTTCATCATCTCCATTTGAATCAAGAGTATCATTAAATCTATATTGTTGTGGAGTGTTTTTTTTTCTGGCTAATAAGGAGAAGTCCAAGAAAATGTTGTTAGTGTATGCTCAAATGACTTTAGACATGTGAGTGTGATTCAGGTTTTAGAATTAAGATATGGGTAAAATGTCTTAATTAAATTAATTTAGTTTTGTTTTAATTAAAATTGAAATGGAACCCAATCAAGAAGAAAGAGTGAACAGAGATTCTTCATTTATCTTAATTAAATTAATTTAGTTTTATTTTAATTAAATTTGAAATAAAACTCAATCAAGCAATAAGAAGAAGGAGTAAATTCTAGAGACTCTTCATTTGTCTTAATTAAATTAATTTAATTTTATTTTAATTGAATTTGAATTGAGATCCAATTAAGAGATGTGAACATAAGAGACTCTTCATTTGAAATGAGATAAGACTCTTCATTTGAAGGAGGTGGAGAGAAGCTAAAAAGACATTTAATTTGAAATGGGGTTGGAATGAAGAGTAAAGATGAAGAGACTCTTTATTTTTTTTGTTTAACTTTTAATTGTATTAAGTTGGAATGAGGAGTGAAGGTGAAGAGACTCTTTATTTTTTATTTAAATTTTAATTGCATTAATTTTAATGGGGTTGGAATGAGGAGTGAAGGTGAAGAGACTCTTTATATTTTGTTTAATTTTTAATTGCATTGGATTAATTTTAATTGGGTGGTGTTATCACAATGTCAAAATTTAATTACATTAATTTTGAATAAAATTAGACTCAAGAAGGTGAACCATTTGATACACGAAAAAAAATCGTGATTACATGGTTTTTCCGATTTTGTTCGACAATCCTTACGATTTTGCTGTACAATGATCCTGTGTGGAATTTGAATCGCACAAAATATGTAAAATCATAAAATCTTACAATTTACAAGTAAACTCTCGATTTTAACTACCATGATTGTTGTTGTTGTAGACTATAGGTAACAATTGGGTACAGGTCCTGGGATTCAAGAGCAGTAATACTGTTATTCCAACCACCACCAACAATACTACCAATTCCACCAAAGGAAACACTATTAAATGCTAGATGTGTATATCCATTAATACTATTGTTCAAAAGAGGTATCAGTTTATGTTAATTTTATAAAATATCAACTCGTACTTTAAACTTGTCGACCATATCCAATGAAAAAAGAAGATAAAATCTAGCTTCCAGACAAGAGTTAAATTCAAGAAATTTGTTTCAAAGCATCATTAACTTGCCTTGACTTAGGAAAATCGTGTTGCCTTACCTTGTCTTAAAGGGGTTGGTTGCTTAATAAATATTACAAAATAGATAGAGTGTAAAACATTATTGCTTCTTGCAATGTCACATGAGCTACTGTAGAATCTTAGGAAAGAGCTACAATTATCAAAATGAATAAATATCAATTTTGTTTGGATCGTCCATCAATCTAAATCTAATTACCAAGACGAATTAACAATTTACACTAGTAGAAAAAAGACTTTTATCGTCAATTTTGAGAGGCCTTTATCGTCGGGTCCCAAATCGACATTGACTAAGGAGACGTTGAACATGATATCGATTAAATAACTAACGTCATGTAATCCACCACCAAGTCAGTTTAAACTAGGAAACCGACGTAGTGCTTCGCTGAAAACTTTAAAATGGATGGGCATCTTGGCGAAAACCGACATGGTGTTGTCATTTTTTAAAAAAAATAAAATTGGGTTGATAAGTCTCTAATCGATACAAGAAAACACCACAAAAAATTTTAGAATTTTTTAGCAAGTATAGATATGCAAAATTAAAATAACAAAAAAATAAAAAAGAAACCCTGGAATTTTTAAATTTTTAGAGGGCCAACTGCCTTCTTTACCCCATTTCGAACAACTTTCATTTTTGGAGCGTCTCAATCCGAGCTCTTTATCAAAAGTTATAAGTTATGATCATTTGAAGTTTTTTCATCCTAAATTTTTTAAACCCTAAATCTATGATAAATCTATACAATGTAAGAACTTTACCATCAAATATATACTAAATCAAGATGCTAATAAAAAATTTGGGTAAAAACTAAATTTCTAACTATTTTTAATAAGTTTTACAAAATTGCTAATCTCTTGCAAAAAGAAGAAGCAAAGGGTGTCAAACCAAGCATTCAACCGAGACCACCAAGAAGCTTGCAAATGAACACTACCAAAATCATAAAACACAAACAAAATGTCAATAAATAACCACAATCAGTGAAAGCAAACGAAAATGGAGGAGAAAGGAACAACTAAAAGCTTCAAACGAAAGGTACATTGAACGGAGTTTGAAACGAAAATGTCACCGTTCAAACGAAGCTCTCAACGTAAATGAAGGACCAAGAGTGAAATGGAGTTGAATGGAGAACCTAACGAGCTTGAAACGCAATAAAAAGACGTTGAAACAATGCAAAAGAATGCGCTGCGTGCAGTGGAGAGAGAAGAGTGAAAATAAAACGTATGGGGTGGGTTTAAAAGCCATAATCACGTTGGTTATAAGCTCTTAACCCACATGATGCACCCACAAGATTCCCCAAATTTAAACTCAGATAGTGCATAACGTTGGTTAAAAGCTCCTGACTGACGTTATGCTTAACCCTAGTTTACGTGATTTTTTTATCAAATTATTAGAGGGAGCACGACATCGGTTGTCTCTCAGAATCGACGTCATGTTTGTATTCATCACGTCAGTTAGAATGGAAACACTGACTTGGTGACTCAACTACGAAATAAAATTTTTAAAATTTTAAATTTTTATTTTTACTATCTTTTTCTAAGACAGTTTTTTTGTAACCGACGTAGTGTGAATATTACAACATCAATTTTACTCCAACAAACATATAAATGTTCATTTATTTAAAAAAAATGTCATTATATTTTTTACAACATCATTATGTATTTTAACCGTCTTTATACCGTAACGTTAAATTGTACTTTTTTCTACTATTGCTGCCTAAACACTTAAGCTATTTAAGAAGAGGATCTGTGTCGTACATAGCACTGTGTAATATCTCAAAAAGAACAATGGAATTAACTGATTAAAAACAGAAGTGGAAAAACTAAAATAATATAACATAAGTAGTAGAATCAGTAGCAATCAGACGATAATGTTTGTCATGTTAAACTAGTGTTCTTTTTATTTGTTCAATCAAAATCTTCATTTCATTTTAAGTTATAAAGAAAGTTAATTTCTTTTATTGTGTTTCGAGAGTAATAATTAATTGGTTCGAAGTAATTAAAATTTTAAAATTAACAGTGTTTTACTTGATTAAAATACACTTAATTGATTAAAATAATAAAAATAGTATTTTTAAGAGATTTTAACTTAACGAAAATTTTAATAAACTTTACAAACAACTTAACCCTCATTTCTTTTAGGAATTACTTTTGTTTTCACCGACCACGTTTCCGACCACTTTTCATGTTTGAGGGAAAACAAGAAACCTTGAAATACATAATAGTACTCTAATTTGATAAAAAAAACCTCATTCATATCATATCTCAAATTTTAAAAGTCAACATGTTTATTCAAATAAAATAAAATTTAAGTGTCAACTACGATAAAACTAAAATACATATTTTGGTTCTTTATTTTTGTATAATATACACTGAGATATGAAGATGTCTATACTATATATGAAAGAATACATGTTTAAAATGAAACACATCAGTTTCATGCAAACGCATTACTTTATTTATTTTTAATAGAAAAAAATTAAATTAACGGAAATACTTTAAGTATTCTAACTCTAATATTAAATAACGAAAACACATCAGTTTAATTCTTTATATTTAACGTTAGCTTGACTGACGTTATAATTAAACTATTAAATATTAATTTTTGTTTTTTATAATTGTCATTTTAATTTTGAAATTTTTAATATACATTAAATTTTATTAAAATTGGTAAGTGAAAATTTTTAAATAATTTTTAATTAATTATGTAAATATAGTTAATTTCAAATTTTACATAGTTGTGCAATATTATTTTAATTTTTTATTAACCATTCACTACAAGAAAAAGTTAAATTACTAACGAAATTTTATTGACGAAATTTTATCGTGAGTAAAATATCATTATCGACGATTTTATTGACGGATTTTTGAGTCTGTCGGTAATTACTGACGGATTTATCGACGGATATATCTTAAATCTGTCGACAATTACCAACGGATTCAGAATCCATCGAAAATCTATCTATAATTACCGACAAACTCAGAAATCCATCAGTAAATTTACATACAATCAATTTACCGATAGATTTTGAGTATTTCTGATGAATTTGTCTCGTCGATAATTTTTATTTTTTTGTAATGATTAAATTTGAAGGTCACTTCATTGAAAGTAGCCAGGAATGGTGGTTTTCTAATAAATTTGATAAAATATTTATGCAAACAAAATAAATTGATCCTTTATTTAATTGAGAAATTAAATAAGTATATATAATTTCTCACTCAGTGCATGATTGAAATGAAACAAATCATTTCCAATCATAGCATTTGAGAGTGTGTGTACCTCGTGGTGCTGGTGGTGGTACTACTTCGATCCTACATGGTCTATTTTTATGAATATACCAATGACACTCTAAACATATATTAAAATCCTTAGCTTGATTATACGCATCAATATACAACAAACGACCATTTCCCCATTGAAATGAACAAAAGAATAATGTTCCACCAAAAAGGCCACCAAAAAAGTTGGTCTCAAAACCCCATGTGTAGGTTTGATTGATGTGGAGAAGATGATCTCCAAGATCATTGTCTTTAGATTTGCAATGAACTTTTAAATCTTCATTTCCCTCTAAATTATTCGTAATATACACATTAACATGCTCTGCCCAAACCAATGTAAACATACATAACAAGAGAACGCTCTTCAGACACAAAGACATTGCAATTTGGAACACTACTCTTTTTCTACTGATGAATCAGACTTATATATACACAAAAAACACTAATCAAATGTTGAAGGAGGGATTCTGTATTTGACCCATTAAGACGTTTAATTAAAACTTACCATGTTATATTACTATTAAATTATATCGTGTCAAAATGATTTAATTGAGTTACTTTATATTATTGTTTCACTTTCCAAGACATTGACCATGAAAGAAACTTAAAAAGAATAAAATTAATTTATTGAGTAAAATATATTATTTAATTACATTTAGAATTGTTATTTAATTAAATGTAGAATTTGTTATTTCATTAAACGTATAATTTATTATAATTACATAAATGTGTAATTTGTTATTTAATTAAATGTATAATTTATGATAATCAAATAAATGTATTATTATCTTTTAATTAATTGTATAATTTATTATTTAATTAAATTTATAATTTATTAGTTAATTAAATGTATTCTACCTACATATTAATTTTGTGTTCCTTGAAAAATAAGTTTGAGAATTCTAACAAATTATGTAGTATTTGTTAGCAAAATGAATTTTAAATTGTAATAAATCATTTAGTGTATAAAATATTGTGATATAAAAATTATCACGTTGAGCATGTTTAATTAAATATAATACTAATAATAATAAGAAGACTATATATTTAAATTTTTTGTTTGTTTATATTTCTTTATGATATTTATTTATAACTATTTATTTATGTAATTTTTAGTTTGTCTTAATAATTATATCATACACATACTAAATATAATTATTTTTTTGAAATTATTTCTTTTAAATTCGTTACTTTTTTTTCAAAAATTTTCCCATTTCCATTATTTTAAATGAAACAAAAAAGAAATCACTTGAAAATTTTACTTAATTAACCTAATTGGAAAACAGTACTATTTGAGGAATTAAAAACTAAAGGAATTCATTAAGAGAAATAAAATACAAATAAATGCCACTGCCGTAAAATAATCCAATAAGGGGTCTACAAAGCTACATGATATTTCAAAATAATTCTTATACATATCTAAGATTTATATAATTACAACTATTAATCGATAAACAACTCAAAATAGAAGTCTATAATTCTCCTGCACCTATATTTGTATATGCTTGTGTATATAGTACAATTGTCATATTTCACAAGACAAAAAGAAAAATAAGAATAAGATAGTGAAAAGAAAATTTTGTAAAAAGTTACACTAATAGAAAGTCTTGGATTGGATTCATGGTACACATGCAGACCGAGAAACATTTTGCTGGTACACAAGCGACGCATTCGCAACATAAGAGATGTGTGAGTGCTCAGATCTATAACGAGTTAGAGGGTGACCCCCCCAATGGGTTGTGGTAGAGGCTACTTTACCTTCACCGTCCTTCTTTTACTGGAGTTGAACCCAATTTTCTTAACATTCGTGGCTAGAGATGGGTCTTGCGCAATTTTGTCAGTTTTCAACCCAAACTCAATTATTTCTCCAATGATGACAATGTCAACAAAGTTGGAAGAGACACTGCCCAATATATGTTCATAGAAAGGATATTTCAATGTGCCCATGAACATAGTCACCATCTCCTTGTCAAGCAATAGTGGTTTCACCTAAGCGGCTAATTCTCTCCACCTCTGTGTGTACTCCTTAAAAGTTTTGAAACACTTTTTTGACAAATTCTGTACTTGCAGCCTATCAAGAGCCATGTCAATATTATATTTGTACTACTTTAGGAATGCATCAACTAGATCTTTTCATGACTGGATTTGGGTTGGTTCCAGATGCATATACCAACTCAGATAGTGCCAGCTAAGCTATCCTGGAAGAAGTGTACTAATAATTTTTTGTCACCAGCATGTGCTGCCATCTTTCTACAATACATTGTCAGATGATTCTTAGGACAAGAGGCCCCTTTGTACTTCTCAAACTCAAATACTTTGAACTTGGGAGGAATTACAACATCAGACACCAAACATAACTCTACAACATTTCCAAATCCAAAACTACTTCCTCCTTCAATGGCTCTAAGTATTTATTCCAGAAACTCCAACTTATTTCTGGCTTCCTCTACATCATGAGATACTCCTTGACTAGGATTATGTATCATAAGCCAGTTATCCGTGAATGAACAATTGCACGAGCCCCAATAGAGACTGTTGGTCCACCAACATTTGTGACCGCTGCCCCAATATTCAGCTAAACTTGAGTTAACTCTTACTAGCCCACTGGTGAGCCTAAAGGATTAACAAGGGCCACCGGTGGCGGCTGTTCTTGCTCAAGATGCTCCTTATAAGGTGAAGTATAGTTCGGAGGAAGCCCATATGGAGGTCATATAGCATGAACCATTCTAGTCCCCTGATGGTTGTTTTGAATTGACATCATTCCAAGTTGTGGTACCATAGGATTAGTAGAGGTTGCTGTCTCGTTCCTAGTTGCAGGATTATCCTTAGTGCTCTTCAAAGTAGCTAAGGCCTCAAAGTTTGACTCATTTGATCCTTCAATTGTTGATGCCAGCTTTTATGGACTATTGTGCTTCACCCTAGTCTTTCATCCTTTGCTATTTGCACAAGTTTTATATGGGTGTTGCGAAAATTTGGCCGATATTGTGTCTATTTTTGTTTTTATTTTATAAATGAATTAGAAAAAGGGAAAAAATGAAGATGCAAAAAAAAAAATGACAAACAATAACTATAGAAATTGTTTTTTTTCAAATGTTTATCGAAATTTCGTAAAATATATTTTATTATTTTTTACTTTTATTATTATTATTATTATTATTATTTGAAAAAATGATAACAAGGGTAAAACCTAAATCATATTTATTATTATTTTTTATTATATTTAAAAAAATAAAAGATTATACTTTTATTATTATTATTTTTGTTTTGTTTTTACAGATAAATTAGAAAAGAAAGGTGTAGAAGAAAACACAAACACTAACTATAAAGTTGTGGAGCACGCATGGAGAATTGGCATGAGTTTGAATTTATTAACGATTAAGTTGTCAATGACAACATTTATTACAAACTTCAAGGAACAAAAATAAAGTAACTATCAAAGGCAACTATCAATTTTCGCTGCCAATGCTATTCCCTTACTTGTTCTTCCTACTCTTTCATCAATTATTCCATGCCATTAATCCTGGCCTGGAGATCTAGCAACTTTTCCAGTGTTTCTTGCTTATCCCTTTTAATGTCATCATATAGGATCTTCTATTGGGGCGTCGTGGATAAGGTCGCATGCTTTTCTCGGACCCTCATTGACAACTCAACATTAGCAGCCGCTAAGTCTTGTTGAAGCTTGAGGGTGTACTTCCTTTCCCCCTTTTTCTTTTTCGCAACTCCCTCATGATCCCTCTTCAAGCTTGCATAGTTGTGATAAAGGTCATAAAGATTAATGTTCAATCTGATCTTTTCTCCTTTCAGTTCTTCAACTTCTTTCTTCAATTGTGTCAACTCCTCTAGCTTATCTTCCACCACTAAGTCCTCCCTTATAAGATCAAGAGAAGTTAGCTTGAAAGGTAACTTGACTTTCATGAACTGTTCTGCTAGCCATTGTTGATATGTAACACCATTGTCTAAGGACGAAATTGAGTGTTAACATCTTCATATTCAAAATATTAGAAAAAACAGCTAAGGGAGAAGATAAAGACTGAGAGCTCCCATTCCAAGCTTCACAAAATTTAGTAGACACATAGAAAAACACCAAGGCTAAGGACCTTAAACCGACTTTAAATAGCAGGGTTCAACTTATACGTTACACATGCCCCTTAAGGCTTGTGTGATTCAAACGTCTTGTTGAGAGTCACAAAAAGTCTTTAATGATGACCTACATTTGGAAGTTGGAATGGGGATTTTGCAAAGTGTGTGCATTAATAACGTGTCAGGTCATGTCATTTGAAATGAAAAGTCACTCATTTGTTGCCATTGGATGGGGTATGAATTAATGGTGTGGATGGAGAATGTTTACTCAAGTTCCTCTCCTTTCAACACCTTTAAATAGCATCATTATCATCAATGGGCCAACACATCTCACTTTGTTTCTCAGAGACAACTTACTCAATATTCTTGTTTTGTCTTCCATTTATTAGGTATTTTTTGCTCTCTGTTCTCGATTATTATGTCAAATAGTTCTAGTTTTGAGGAGTTTTCAGGGTTATCTAATGGAAGGTCAACACCTAAGACAGTCGAGGTTGTCACATTGAGTTCAAAATCAGGGGGTGGTAAGTACGATACTTAAACAAAATAAACAGAAAAACAAATGATTCAAACGAAATAGAGAAATTCACGTAATAAAAGTCAATCTGGCCTCCCTTCGATTCTTCCAAATCCCTCACTGGTTTCTAAACATAATCCCAATTACATCCGTGGGTTAAACAGATGAGAATCCCTGCATCTATTTAACATCTCGACTACTCCACAATCGTGAAACATTTTATCAAACACCTAGTGTGCCAAATCAATGTAATCGCATGGTGAGCAACATCATCGATTCGACTTAACTCCTTCTTGAGAACTCCACAACACATTCTAATCGTACTATATTCGTCCATTTATAGAGTCAATCCAACCATTAAATCTAACAATCAAATTAAAACAACAAATAAACAAGTAATTGCGGAAGCAAATACAAAAACCTAACGATTAACGGAATGGGAGAACCTTCGGGAACCGGATTGAACAAAGTTTTTAGCCACTTATCATCATGGTTGGCATAAACATGAACACAAATACAAATACAAAGCAAATGAACATGAAAATAAAAGTGCAGAATCGAAGAAGAAGCGAAGAGAGTGAACAAAAATTGTATTCCCAAAAATGATAACTGTGTAGTGTGGCTGGCGTACCCAACTCACTACAATATTAAGAGTTTTTCTTGACCTAAGGTGTTATCTTTCCCCACGAGGTCTTCAAGCCAGATGGAGTAGTGCATATTCCAGACCCACCTCTACGTTGCCCTAATAAACAAAAAACGCACAGTTTCGATTCCAACTCATTTGGGGATGAAATGACTAAGTTGTCCTCAATTGAATATTTCCGCTCAAAGTGTTGTCCAAATTCCGTTCATTAATTTCAAGGCTAATTTTGTCCACTTTACAGTCTAAATTTGGTCTTGGAGTCACAATGTTTGTAGATATTTGAGTTATCCACAAAACGACATAAAGATCAAGTTAATCCGATATTTGTAGCAAAAGTTATAGACAAAATACGAAACATGTTTAAGTTTAGAAAATTTTTGAAAATTTCATGAAATTGAGTCAAACTTTCAATTAAAGATCAATAAGCCAAAATATAAAAAATGATCCAAAACTTGTCATTATTCTTATTAGTTTGTAATAGAAAAATGGTTAAAATAAATACATATCATTAACCACCCAAGTTTATTCTAATAGTTGGGCGATGTTGCAAGTATTTCATACGTGCGCTCAAACACGTATGATGCCAAATATTAGCTTTGCAGTCAGTATGTTTGGTGTAAAGAAAGTCTTAAGATACTCACAAGGAATAAAGAATCATATGTTTACTTATAAAAGGTCTAATCACCTTAAGGTGATTAGATATAAAGATTCAGATTTTGCTGGTTGTATGGATACTAGAAAGTTTACATTTGATTATATGTATCTTTAGCTAGAGGAGTGATTCAATGGAAAAGTGCAAACCAGTTAGTCATTATTGCATCCATCATGGAAGTTGAATTTGTGAAATACTTTAGGTCACAATTCAAACTAATTGGCTGCAAAATTTGATTTCAAGACTTGGAGTAGTCAACAGAATTGTCATGTTGTTGAAAATTTATTGCGATAATTTTGCAAAAGTCTTCTTTTCTAAAAAATTGACAAGTATTCCAAAGGTTCTAATCTTATGAAATTGAAATACTTTGTCGTTAACTAAGAAGTTCAGAAACATAGAGTGTCAATAGAACATGTTAGCACCAATCTTGTGATTGCTGACCCTTGAACAAAAGAATTACTGTCCAAAGTATTTACTGGCCAGATAAAGAATATGGACATTATGTGTACTAGTGAATGTTGAATGGTGTATGTTGTTATTAATGTCTATTTGACACTCTAAGCTCATTATTGTGCAAGTTTTTGAAGTATATGTTTTTCTATCTAATAAATGTGCATGCAAATTATGACTATGATGTAGAAAACAAATTATGTTATTGTTGATGAAAGATGACATTATGTTTGAACCCGTTACAAACTTCTCATTATGAAGTCATATTAAGGGGAAAGATGATACAATAGTGCATGGAAGAAGGGAATGTGTTGATTGAATGACATGTGACTGTCATGAATCTTATTTTTCGTATATCTTTAAGTATAACGAATGATGAAACCAATTTATTGAAGGTCGTTTAATGACATTATGATTTATGTAATTTATTAAATCATGAAGTATTATACCGCCACATGAGTCAAGTGGGAGAATGTAAGAAAATAAATGAATATATTCCATTCATGTGACTTATGTGAAATATAGTTATGGGCCTGAATGTGATTTAATAAAATAGAAGGATCTATTAGTAATTATGAGAGATTATTTACTTTATAATTAGCTGATAGTAATCAACCTGATGGATGTTGGTTACAAAAAGAGATTAGGGTTCTATCTTTGTAGTGTGAGGGTTCTCCACAATTAACTATCAAGAAAGTGTGTGGGGAAGAAGAGTGACTGAAAGAGATAGATTGGGAAAAGAAGATTGAAGTTCTTTGATTAGGTCTCTTATGGATAAATGTAAGTCTATCTTACTATCAGATATGTTATGTGAGAATCATAGATTTTAAGATCCTGTGGAACGTATGTTTATGATTAATTTGTGAAATTATGATTGAACTTACATACTAAAGAAAAAAACTATTTAGACACCAATTTTAGTTGCCAAATAAAATAGTTGTTAATTATGACTAAAATAACTACTAAATTAGGTTTTGATTGCTAAATAACTACAAAATAAAAGTAATTATTCAATTTAGTAACCAATTAAGTCAAAATAATTGGTATCTAACATTAGCTATCAAGACTTTAGTCACTTATATTATTAGATTCTAAATTAGTCTCTAATTAAATTAATAACTAATTGTCAGTAACTAATTTTATTATTTTGAAGACTAATAAATTAATTTTTAAAATCAATTTTTATGGTAATCTAGGCAATAATTCACATTTTATTTGGAAGTAATTAATAAACTTTTTAGTAATGGCCCTCCTTTGGGTTCTAGATTAATATTAATAGTTCTTTTGTTAAAACTAAAATCATTTAAGTGTTTTGAATTCTAAAATTAACAGTGTTTTACTTGATTAAAATACAATTAATTGGTTCAAATAATAAAAATGATATTTTTAAGAGATTTTAACTTATGAAAATTTTAATAAACTTTATTAACAACTTAACCCTCTTTCTTTTAGGAATTAATTTTTTTTCATGTTTTGAGGGAAAACAAGAAACCTTGAAATATATAGTAGCACTCTAATTTGATTTAAAAAAAAATGATTCATATAACAGGTAAATTTTAAATTTCAAGATGCTTATTCAAATAAAATAAAATTTAAGTGTCAATAACGATAAAACTATATATATATATATATATATATATATATATATATTTTTTTTTTTTTTT
>Ga0209700_103682_pt1 | contig 28912 bp, 15 predicted proteins | sample SiratroredBW_FD_187528 | JGI IMG/M metagenome (GOLD analysis project Ga0209700, IMG submission 187528) | Root nodule microbial communities of legume samples collected from California, USA - Siratro red BW (SPAdes) (version 2) | ecosystem: Host-associated > Plants > Roots > Nodule | place: USA...
TTTTTGTTTTTTTTTTTTTTTTTTGAAGATCCAGGTAGCTAACAGAATAATGACAATTTCTACTAAACCTTGGAATGACAATAACTTTGTCATAGTTCTTGAAATCCCTACTATTGCTAGCAATTTTCAAAACCCCTACTAGTATCGTTGGTTTTCAAAACTCTCGCTACTTCCAGCGGTTTTCAAAATATCCGCTACTACCAGCAGTTTCCAAAACCTCGTTACTGCTAGCGGTTTCCAAAACCCCTGCTACTGATAACGGTTGTTGAACCCTTGCTCCTACTAGGTATCTTAATCCCATTAATTTCATCTAATGTATTTTTTTAATGTGATGTATTTTATATAATTCATATATAAATTTTGAATCAACTAAAAAATGATAAAAGGAAAATATTTTAAATTTTTGGTATTTATAATTGAATATAACATTCATGAAAGGAACAATCAATAAAATATACAACTTTAAGGTAAAATAATGTAAACAACAAAGTTTAAAGGTTAAAACTAATAAAATATTATAGTATCATTTATTCTCACTCATAAAATTAAACAAAATGAAAAACTAAATAACATTCTTCAATCATTATTGTCTTCGTCTCATTTGTAATGTCAATATAAAAAAAAAAAACAAAAAAATCATTAGTGTCTTTATTTCATTGACTTGTAATGTCAATATAGAAACCTATTTTAGAACTTAGTGAAATTAAATAATATTAAAATTGGTAGGCAATATTAAGTCATAAAAGTAATAAATATTGTTATGTACTCTCCTATTATTTCTTAATTTATATGTCTAATTTTCATACTATTATAAGTAAAATCTGCAAAAACAAGACAAATCCACAAAACCAAAACAAGAGTGACTTTGTCTTAATTTGGTACCATTTGACCATCATTTGGCCGTAATTTGTATAACTTGCTTGCAAAATAAATTTATTTTGTGAAAATGAATGTTGAATTTGTTAGTTTTAAGACCTTAGGACTTAATTTAATTTTTCAGCTTTACATTTATCTTGAAATTAATATATGGCATATATGGTAGTATGAATCTTTTTCTTTCAATCTGCAACATACTTCATTAAGCCATGATAGAAAACTACGTATTTGTTGGATAAACATTCTTTTATGAGTGGGAAGGAAAAAGAAAGGCCTCAATTTTCTGCATATGCATGTTCCAGACGGCACAAACTCACCTTTCTTATAACTTCTTTTTATAGACCACAATATAGATGTCAAAATTTTCTTTTCAGCTTTCATCCTAATTGTATACTTAAAAGTCAATTATGAGGCAATAGGTTAAATTGAAACAATATCATATAAATTGAGTCATGCTCTCAATATTTTCTTAAAAGATTTTAAGCTTAAAGTGTTGTTCAAATTGTTTGAAGGCAAGATAAGACATGTAGGAAGGGTGTTAGATTTTATAAAAAAACAAAATTTCACTAAATCCAATTAAGTACAATATTACTAACTTCCTGCACATTATATGGGAGTTATAAAAACTTAAGCTAACCTAAGTAATAATACACCTTTTTGGCTCTTATAAAAAAATTAGGAAGGAATTGGAAATATCAAATATATTCAGCCTTGATCCTATTGAGTGGAGAGGTTACATCCACAACTAGATCCTATGATCATCGGGACAAGGAATAGATTTTACCGACAGTGCAATGACTCAAAACCCTCTACAAACACCTTTTAGGGCATAGTATGACATAGAAGACTATATAAATTAAAAAAAAAAAAAAAAGGTAGTGCTGACAAATTTACCTTGATTTAAAAGTGTTGAGATAGGTCCGACGTCTCAATCAAAGTAAAAGTGCTTATTTAGCCATATTGTGGAATCGGTGTGAAAGGGATGCTATTGTCACCAGAATTGATTGGATGTACATAAGGATATGAAGAAGCTATCATCAAACATATTTGTCCGTGTTCGTTTCTCTATACCAATATCTGTGATTCGCTAATGTGTACCACATTTCACAATATTATCGTGTCTGGATATACTGAGTTTTGAAGAAATTCATATTAAGAACTACTTTAAAGTGCCATTAAGACCCAAACCCATTGAAGCAAACTTAAAACAAAAGTACTCCTATAAGCATAATTATTGATCCTAAATAACATCGCATGACTATCGACTACAAAATTGCTATAGCGAGATTACTACTAATGAGTTTTGAATACCGCATCGATTTGAATATTCAATATCAATTCGAGAGGAAGAACTAGTAAGAGACACAAATACTCATAAATACATACGAGGCTATTTAATTTATCATAATATTGTTACGCTTTGAATAATAAATAAATAAGAGAAGTCAAACATCACTCAACTAATAATAAAACCAAAATTAAAAAGGAAAAAAAAAATAAAAGGATACATCTGAGGTCAGTGACCCAATTCCCCTCGGCTCTAACTCTTTTGTTTATTGTACCAGTGTAACTCGAAGATCCTGGCATATGTACACCTCCCATTTAAAAGATTCAGTTACAAATAGATTTATAACTATAAATAAATTACTAACTAGTTCATGAGAGGAAAGTGCTGGTTCACGATACTTTTTTCCCTCTCAGTTGCATGCCGATGATACCAAATTCAGAATAACAATGGAAGAAGAGGAATCCTCACCTAAAAAAAATGGATTATTTACGGGTCAGGAAAACAGATAAAAGAAAAAAGGTAAATGAGATTATCTAAGAGACAAATCGACAGACCCGATGCACCAAACCCTTCTAAAATCCAAAAATCCAAAATGCATCGCAGTTTGAAACGAAAATGCACCGCCTAACAATAATTTGATCATAAAAACAAATGACACAGTAAGAATTAGTCACAAAAAAGTTTTTTTCAGTGTTAAAACTTAATTAAATTTTTTCAAAATAATTAAAAATGAAACTAAATTATATCTTAAAAATATAAATTGTTTAAAATAGTGTCTATTAATTTTAATAACAATTACGAAAATTAAAAAAATCATATATTACATGCAAAGATAAATTAATAATTTATTAAATAATTCCCATATTCTCATTATCTCATTCTTTCTGCCATAATTTTCTCTACAAACTATCATAAATCTTCACCCGTGACCTAAACAAAAAGTACACACAACTCAAATGCCCATATAATAAACAATTTCTACATGTACTTCAGAAATGTCTTGATGCAACATTAGGCATGGAGAAAAGCGTATGTCTGACGGCGGTGAGAGACGTGGGAGTGAGAAAGAGAATGACACGCGTCCCACTAGATTTGGGTGAAAAGAATGTTAGTCTGAACACAACTCTTCTCTGTGGCTATGTGAGACCCACTACTCCAACCCTTCTTTCTTTCTTTATTTTTTGGGTCAATTATGGGTATACGTAATCCCTCAATCTCACTGTCGGTGAGAGAGAAAGAAAGGGCACAACTATCCATCAACGTTCCAAAATCTCAAATGTCAAACTCAAAGCTGTAAAGTACGAGAAGTGCCAATTGCCCTAACTACCCCTCATCATTCTTTTTCCCTTTTCTCTCCCCAAATACTTTTTCTTTCCTTATTATAATTAATTATAACCTGTCAAGAAATTAAGAGATGGAAGCATGCAGGCAAGCACTGATATAGATGTTATATGTCTTCTTTCTTATTGACAAATGATATTGATATATTTTTTTCATTATTGTCAAACCTTATAAATTTGGGTGAATTGCACTCTTCGTTCAAGGAGTTGGTACTCATAATTTTGTAGATTTGCAAAAAAATACAATAAAGTATGTATTTAAAACAAATATACTTTTATTAATTTTCCTACTTTTATATGAATTATTCAGAATTTTTATTTTCCATATGTTAAATAATTACTTTTTTATGATTTAAAAATAATATACATTTATAAAAAAGTAACTATATATATATATATATATATATATATATATATATATATATATATGCAAAATATCTCAAATAAAATATTTATCTTTTCACTCATTTAAGTTTGTCTTTTCTTTTTCAAATGAGAAAGAGCACAAATAGATTAGGAATGATACGTTGAATAATAAAGATATAATGAGATATATGAAAATAAATATAAAGGAATTTTCTTTCACATTCAAATATAAATATAAATAGTGTATTGAGTTTTAATAACACTCTTTAAATAATTTTTTATTTTATTTTCTATTAAACACTTTATCTTAATTTTATCTTCCCTCATACCCTTCTTAAGTAGTTTAAGTTTATTTTCTTTAACTTTTAAAAAAAAATTAATATAAAGATATTTAAAAAAAACACTATGTATTTATATTATGACATATAAACATTTCTTTAAGGTTTAATTAAGTTCAATCCTAATTTTATAAAATACATTCTAAATTTTTACACAAATTTTATAAGATTGAAGTAAAATTAAAATCTAATTTTAAATATTTTTAAAGTAAATTTCATATTCTTTAAGAGTATAAATTTGATGAAAATTAATAAAGAAAAGAAATAAAAGTTAGATAAGTAAGAAGACAAAAGGAATAAAAAATAGGATACAAATAAGAAATAAAAATTAAAGAAAATAAAAAATAAAAACAAAATAAGATAATATAACATAATATTTTACTCATACGGTTATGTTTTTCTTAGCACATATTATAATATTTTATATATTCAGTTACGTATTTTTGAACCTAACATGATTATCATTTTTTATAACATTTGAAAATTATTTATACCACATTATCTAATATAATGATTTAAAACATATTATTATTATTAGATAATTTAAATATTTTATTGTTTAATATTGATCATTAGTCCCATAATCAATATGTTATCCCAATAATATAAATGTAATTGTAAAAAAAATATTATAAATAGATAAAACTCTTTATTTAATAATAACAAGATAAGTGTATATAAATAAATATATATTATAAATATAATAGATTATCACACTCTTCATTCACTTACAAAAACAAAACTTAAAAACCAAACTCCTCCATTTTGATATATTTTCTATTTTTTTATGTAGAAAATAATTATATATATTTTGTATGCGTCATACATAATTATATTTCTACATAAAAAAATAGAAGATATATATATATATATATATATATATATGTAATATCATTTTTATTTTTAAATAAATATTAATGATAAAAATAATAATATAAATTTTTAGAAAAATAAAAATATATAAAAGCTTAAACCTAAATTTATCCATTTTTTATGTGGATTAAACAGGATGGTTTCAAGTTTTATCGAATAAATACAAAAATCCAGGAATAAAGGTAAAAAAAAATATTAAATTTAAAAATGTATTTAACTCTAAATTATAAACGGGTAATGAATTTTTTAATATTGTTATATAGCTACCTTAAATGCAATAATAATCAATTAAAACTTGAAAAAAAAAATCCCCATGCTTACTTCTATATGTTTCCAAGTTCATTGGAAGCAAAAAAACCCTATCCTATAACAACAACTTTCCAATTTCTACATGTTGATGTGATGTTATACGGTTAATGTACGACACGCTTGTAATAATAAAACGTGAGAAGATTATCCACCAACACAAACAAAATCAAACATCCAATGACAATTCAAAACGGCCATTTTGCTAAAAATATGATATGAATATTGACTATAAGATAAAAATACCATACCGAAAGGGAGTGTAAATTGGGTATTGGGATTATTCAGAAGGTAACGACACAAAAAAAAAAAACATTGATTAATGATTAGACACGATAATAACAAAATCTTGATTAATGGTGTATTAATGTGATTCATTAACTTAGTTTAATCCGTGAGGACAAGGTGATGGCGTTTCTGCTTCAATTACGTGAATTTATACACTGAAAGAGTCCACTTAACTATAAATGTCAAATTATATCCAGAAATTGAAAGGCACGTTGCATGGTTTTTTCAGTTTTGTTTTTGGTTCTTTTCTTTTGAACTCATTGATCATGAACTTTTATCTCCATGCATGTATATCTCTACAGTTTATTTGATTTAACTTTTTCGGGTAAAGGACCACTGATTATCATGTTTCAGTTGTGAAGAAAGTGGTTGTCTAGTTAATATGATAACTTCTTTTTAGGAGATAACATAAAAACCTGAGTATGTTCAGTGTATGGGTTCAATTTTAGGAGATAACATAAAAACCTGAGAAATTAAAATAGGAAGTTAAACTGATGTTAAAAATTAATAAAATAGTAAAATAGTTCTTAAATTTGTATATTACTAAAAAATAGTTTCTTAAAATTGTAAATTATTAATATTTGGTTTATTAAAATTGTATATACTTAGTTAAATTGAATCCTGAAATCAGAAAAATAGTAAAATAATTTTTAAAATTACAAGCTATCAACAAATTTAAGTCCTTTCTCATTATTTTGTATTATCTAATATTGTTACAAAATGTTAGATTCAAGTGTTAAGTGTTTGATTGAGAACTAATTAGATATACATTACATATAATATTGTTACTAGTAGAGATGGATTAGTGGATCAATTTTATCTAAGACTCAATTCACGTTTAAAATAAGTTGAATAAGTATATTTTACTAAATAAATATTCTATTTCGTAAGTTTATATTTGATCCATAAATTTCACATCTAAATAAACCTGTGAATCCAAATAATAATATGAACAAAATATTAATTTATTTTCCTTTTTATTTGTCCAAATAAAATCTATTACATTAAAATATACCCAGTAAATGAAATTATCTTTTTCTTTTTTCATTAGATTAGGCTTATTTTCGTCGATAACTTGTGTAATTTTCCTGTTTAAAATGTTGTAGTTTCAAATCTCTGGGTTAGCTTGCAAATTTAGTAAGCTTGCAAAACCGAAATTGTAAATTTAATATAATTATGAAAATTAAAAAAAAAAAAAAGGTTTGTTATCTTTGAGATTCGCAGTATGTATACCCAACCATAGTTGCTTTCTTACCACAATGAAAAATAATATAAAATAATAATTGACTTTTTTTTTCTTATATTATTTTTCTTCCGACACTCATTAGTTTTACATTAGACATTTCATGTATTCATTGAGGAAACGTTACCAGGTTAATCCTAAAACGAAGTTACGTTAAACATGCGTAATTGCATGAAAGATTGGAGTGGCAGAGAAGGAAAAAGTTTATTATTATTCTATAATATTAATAATGTTTAAATCGTGCGTTATGAATTACAATCACATGTTATGCGTAATTTTTATGATTATGCAATGAAACTATTTACATCAAAATTGTCATCCTAATATCAATATTACAATTTTTCATCTGGGCTACTCAAGAACCTAAAGCAAATTAAGTTAAAGTAAATTAAAAAAATAAACTTTTTTTAAATTAATAAAATAATTAAAATTAGGATATTTTTAAGTTTGAAATTGTTTTTTGAATTTTTTGTGATGTAAAATTATCTATTAAATTATCATAATTAGTTTTATTTAAAATATATTTTTCAATAGACAATAAAGCTAATCCTTTTAACTTTTGTTGAGACATTATTAATCTTAAATAAAATTTTATTAGTTCAAGTTTTCGAAATATCTTTCAAGAAGCAACGATACTGAAATTATTACCATTATTCTATATGTTATATATGTATTTGGAAAATAATTTATTATTTTTATATAATTAAGAACGTCAATTGGTTTGTCATTTTCTACTCCTATTATCTATTTTAAGATATTTAATTTTTGAGAAAATAAATCTAAGTCATCAAGATAAAACAAATTATCATGTTTAAAGTATTTTTCAAGGTTTAAGCATTTTTCTTTCAATCAATGGGAGAACATTGATATGAAATTGAGAGACTTATTAGTAGAAAAATATCTTATTATGATTAATGATATAGATTTTCCAAAAGGATAAATACTCTAGACATTTTTTTTACATCATATTACATTCAATGACAGATCCAAGGTTTAGGCATTTTTCACTTGACTAATAAGTCTCTCAATAGACCTTCTTCTACATTCAAAGAGCACTTACCTGTATTTTCTAATTCATTTTTTATTTTTATAAATTTATCCATGGTCCCTTTTTGTAACTCAACAGAAAGCTCAACTCTTCTCTTTTCTTGAAGTTTTGAATAATCTGATTCATATCTTCTAGTTGACATATTTATATTTTTTGATATAAAATTAAAAACTGTAATATATATATAATATTGAATATAACTTATAAGTATATACAACTAATGGAGTCAGGCAGTAGAAGCAATAAGATTCACTGTTATCAAAACAATATGGAAATACTCTGAACGCAATCAATCGATCTAATAAGAAAAACCAATATGCAATCGAGAACAAAAGATTAAACTAACACCAATAATTAACATGGGAAAAACCATCTCAATAGAGATAAAAAAAATCCACAGAGCAGTAAATACTCCAATCATACCAAAACAAAGGTACAATGAGTCTCACAAAAACTAATCAAAGAGCATATCACTATAACTCTTCCTAATCCTCAAATGGTCACCAACAATGGCCCAAAATATCAACAAATTAAAATTTAACAAGCAAGAGTTTAAGAATCTCATCACCAGAAAAATTGCCATTGTTCACAAATTTTCTGGAAACAAATTATAGCTCCAATTTCAAATCCAATCGTCCAAAATGAATTACTGTAAGTGATAAGACTCCAGTAAAAATTTATTTCAGAGCAATTGGAAATATTTCATCATTGGATTTTTGAAAAAACCGAGACTGATGGTAATAAGAATTTTTTGTGGACAACAACTCTTCACAAAATTCTTGACGATTCTATTAACCTCCAGTAAACAATCTCACCGTTCAGATTGAAGAAATATGAGTGTAGAATCTTTAATAAAGATTGTAGCTTGATCAGACAAGGTTTCACAATTAGATCTTCAAAACAACCAACACAAGTTATTGTAGGGAGTAGTTGGGAGTTGAGTTTGTCTCTATCTCTTTTCTTTGAAGCGACTGCTCACACACTTCTCCACACACACCACTGCTTCATGGATGGATGCACACCCTTAGGGTTAGCCTTTTACCCTAATTATAATGTGGATACATGATATTGGATCTGTCATGTGTCATGGACATACCAAAAACTAATAGGGTTGGGTCTTACAAGAAGAGAACCAACCCAAAAAAAAGCGAGACTAATTTAAAAGAATAAGACCTGATTGCCAAAACAATGAACTTGATTGTATTATGTTGTCTTGAAGTGTTAAGTCTCCTTTTATTTTTCGTCTTGTCCCTTGATAAGTGTTTAAATTTAATTTATAAATTCTAAATTTTTAATTTTCTTCCTTGAACCTGCACATATTATTTTGAAATTAATTAAAAATCTGATATTGATTTTTACCTTATATTTATGCATTGAAAAGAAGCAAAACCTAATACAAACTTCAATTCCTCAATCTACCGCTCTAAGCTTTGAAATAGTGACACACACATAAATCTACAATATAGAATGATGAAACAAATTTGGAATTGGATAATGGCTTAATAACAATCAAACACTCAAATTGAAGCAATAATATGGAAGAACTAACGAAAGAGTTAAGAAAAAGAAGAAGATAAGTGTGAAAAAGTCAGCGAAAGAAAGGAGGTAAGTGAAAGAGTTATAAAAAGGAAGGATAAGCCGATGTCAATATGATAGAATAGTGAAAAAAGATAAAAAATTAGAAAGTTTTAATATTTAGAATTCCTTGATTATTTAATGTCTCTTTTAAAAAATATTATTTATTTATTAAGAGAAAATTAAAAATATATTATTTATTAAATAATATTTATAGTACCATTATAAATTTAAAGTCATTAAAAAATACATTTAAAGTCATTAAAAAAATATTTATAATATTAATATAAATTTAAAGTCAATTAAGACATTTTAAAATTTTAATAAAAATTATTTTTAAGTATAATTTTAATAATAAATATTTTTTAATTTTATAATAATATATTAGTATTAAATTTTTTAAGACCTATGATATATAAAACTTTTTATTTGTGTGGGTCTTGAGGAGCTTTTTATATGAAGAATTTTTGTGTATCTTGAAAACCAAATTCATCCAAATGGTTTCACGTCTCCCACTTGGTAACGTATCAATCCTAAAAAAAAACTCAAATTCATTTTAAATGAATTTCAACAGAATTAGTAAAATTATTTTGTTGAAACTTGATATTTTTCATATCGTATTGAAAACTTAATAGTTTAACCTAGCTCCTTGGGAATTAAATAATATTAAAGAAAAAATATACATAAAAGAAATCAAATATACATGATTTTTTTTTTTTTCACATTCTGAATATAAGTTCCAACCGTGCAGAATAATACTTTTTAACAATGACAAATTTGAGTCTATGATATAAAAAGAAATTAAATAAACACTTTAGATTAGTTTCTATTTTTAAGAAAAAGTCAAAATGACATTATTAAAAGCTTTTCACGAAGAATATTTGTAAGTACTAACTGTATTGCGAATTAATTGTCATTGGTTTTCTATAATTATTAGTTTTTAGTACATCTCTATTCCAAAAGTTATTATATGATATTTTATATAATTTTCGTGAGTTTTACTATGCCACTTTACTTTTAGGACTTTTTTTTTTTTTTTTTTTTTTCTTTTTTTTTTTTTTTTTTTACTTCTCAACGCAGCAGTTTTATAAAACTTACATGCTTATTAATGTTTCATTTAGTTGTGAGTGAATATATATTTTTAAAATAGAAACATAAATTTTATTCTTATGACTAAAATCTTGATCTTATTTAAAACTCTATCTTATTTTTTATCTTATGCTAGTACATTCCCATAGAAAATCTTATATGTCCAAAATTGCAATGTTTATGGTTGAATAAATTGCTCCTATAGTTCCCAGATAATATGTTATATCTACAAATTTTTCCCACAATGTACTTTCTCTAAGGTTGAATGTTGATGATGACCTAAAAATATGGTTCCGTTATTTGTGCACTTATTGCTCTATTCCTTCTTGGTTCTTATTTAGTATATGATCCAACTTTGACTAGTTCATAAGTGAATATAAAGCAAAGGTTAGGTTGAGTGAGTGCGTACCTAATCTCTTAGTTGAAATGAACCACATGCACCCTAGCTAGTTTCACTTTCAAGTCATTCCACATTATTATAATCCAGAAATGGAGTTTCATCAATTATGTCAACGACAATACATGCTCTTAAATTCTTTGCCTAATCAATTCCTCTTTTTGCACCATCCCTATGGTGGAAGGTTCACCATTTAATTTAGATTTCAAATATTTGATTTTTAAAATTATAGAATAATTATTTATTATAAGAAATATAGTTATAGTTTTTAAAAATATATTTTTACTTAACACCTTCAAAAAATAAACCTAACAAAGTGTATGTCCTTATATGATCTTCAGGGGATAAATAATAATTTAGGATTTTGTTTGTAATTTTTATTATGTATTTTAATTAAGTGGTTGAATGGGTCACATGGAAAAAGAAGACTACAAGAAGATGAATCATTCATACTCTCATGTGAAAAATAATGATATATTCAGTAGAAAATAAAAATAACTAATGAAGATTAATTACTAGTGGATATTAGGATTAATATAGAATCTAGAAGGTCTTAGGTATTTTGGCATGTTAGGATTAATATATTAGTTGTTTTGGCATGTCAGGATTAGTATAGAATTTAGAAAGGTCTTAGTTATTTTGGCCTATAAAAAGATGTACTCAGAAATGTAATGGGAGATGAATTTTGAAATAAAATTGATCTTATCAGGTTATCCTATGGCGATCAACCCTATGACTTATCACTTACCTTCTCATCTTTCTTGAGTGTGGCGTCAATATCCTTTCCCAAACTGTCCTTTTATCAAACTGAATATCAAAACGGTCTTGCCCCCTATATTTTCCTCATCAGTTGGTATCAGAGCTTCGACTCTTGATATTTAGTGACATTTCTTTCTACTTTTAAATTATTTTCTATTTATTTATGGCAGGTACTAATGCTAAAGTTACTCCTCAATTCAATGCAAGTCATAAATTGTTTATTGATGATTTTGTTTCACAAATGGAGAGGAAAATGAGTATTGGAAGAGACATGCTATTATTGTGATGAGAGAAAGAGAAAGAGAGATGGAGAAAAAGAAAAACAAAGAGCTAATAGAAAAGAAAATTAGTGAAAAATAAAATAAAGAGAAGGAGTTGAGAGAAAAAGAAAATAAAGAGAAGGAGTTGAGAGAGAAAGAAAATAAAGAGAAGGAGTTGAAAGAAAAAGAAATTAAGAGAAAAATACAAAAGAAAAGAGAAAAGGAGAAATAAATGAAAAAAAGTGATCAAGAAAAAGGAAGAAAAAATAATTATAATTATTTTTTTATGATTGTGTTGTTTCATCCATTCAACAATGTGGGGAAGAGTTTTTAATGAAAAATATCAATAACACGTCATTTTGTATCAACCAATCAGTCATGTTTGCAAGGATTCTTGTTTTGGAATGGGAAATTAACAAAAAGATGATCTTTGATCCTGGAATTATGTTTCTCTAGAAAGAAGTGTACTCATGACATTCAAGGATGAATGTCCTTGAAGAAGGAGGGAATGACATGATCTTCAGGGGATAAATAATAATTTACGATTTTGTTTGTAATTTTTTATTATGTATTTTAATTAAGTGGTTGAATGGGTCACATGGAAAAAGAAGACTACAAGAAGAATCATTTATATTCTCATGTGGAAAATAATGATACATTCAGTACATTCAGTGGGAAATAAAAACAACTAATGAAGATTAATTACTAGTGGGTATTAGGATTAATATAGAATCTAGAAACTCTTAGGTATTTTAACATGTTAGGATTAATATATTAGTTATGTTGGCATGTCAGGATTAGTATAGAATCTAGAAAGGTCTTAGTTATTTTGGTCTATAAAAAGTTGTACTCAGAAATGTAATGGGAGATGAATTTTTAAATAAAATTGAGTTTTCTCTTTGAGAAATTTATGGTGTTCTGATTTACAAGAACCCAGGTTGACTCACCTTCTCATCTTTCTTGAGTGTGGCGTCAATATCCTTTCCCAAACTGTCCTTTTATCAAATTGAATATCAAAACGGCCCTGGCCCCCAACCCCCCCCCCCCCCCCACACACACATAAAAAAAATATATCTTTAATTTCTTCTCGATATTGTTTTTACAACCATACATATATTTGCAAGAAATCATCAAATAATCAACACATACATAAGTCATTAAACAAGTTTTCAACATGAAAAAAATGTATAAAATTAAAAAGAAGTATTTTAATTAGCAATCCACAAACAATTCAATTCCATCAAACACAAAGATACAAAAGTCATATAAACCACACATGGATTTATATAACGAAAGATATTTAACAAATGAACTATCAATTCACGACTGTACCTATTTAGCCCAAAGGACACAATATCACTAATTAATTAAATTAAGCCTTATGTAGAGTGACACAATCAAATAAATCATATTGGGCATCTAATTGAATTATGAGAGTAAACACAGAGGAAATATTAAGTGTGAGCATAAAGTGATTTTTGCAAAAGTGAGATATGATGTGTAGAGCCTATGTAAAACAACTCCATCTTTTAAGGGCATGTTATCTAGGTTTTTAGTCATAATTGTGGAACAATTTATATTATTTTTTGGTTTTCCAGTAATTGGAACAATTTCTCTACGTATATGGGTTGGGACACTCCAAGTGTTCCAAGTTATATTATTCTTTTTTGTCGATAAAAAAAATCAATTGATGTCTTCTAGAAGATTTCTATTAAGTATGTCCTACCTGAAAATAGTACATCTGATCCAATCTAAGATTTATACTAACAAATTGACTCATGAGTGATGGATATGGGTAAGTTCATTACAACCCAAGCCGTACATCTACACATGTTATATCAAATTTGTGACCCCAAATTCATACAATTATTATCATTCTCAACAACCATTACCATACAATATAACTCATTCAAACAAAATCACGAATTAATTATTCATTTTACATTTATATTAAACACTCATGAATCCATTATAGAGACAAAAAGAAAAAAAATTAGCTCGGGTGAAAATTTCTTCATTTGAGCGAAAGTTTAGACGAGAGCAAGGTCGAGTTGTAGCTCTATTTTTTCTCGAGCGATAAATCCTTCGCTTGAGTGAAAGTGGAATCGAAAACAAAGGTTGTGTTTCAACTTTATTTTTGCTTGAGTGAAGATCCTTAGTTTGAACAAAAATATCAAAAAATAAACTTCATGCAATAAAACCAATTTTTTTTTTCAAAAGTTTTACTCAAAACGACTTTAACAAATACAACTTCTGAACAAATTCAAAATGATCAATACAATCATAATGTGCTCAAATATAATGTTTCACTTATTTCAATTTAACAATGATCATTCAAACCCAATATATATTTTCATTCACATTAAACTCATGAACTAGTATATAGAAAACTATAGGAAATTAACTTTAATAATCTAAATTATATTTAAAACCCAGTATAAGAAACTCTTTAATTTAACACGTATAATCTTGCCACTGTATCAATATCTCAACAAGAGTATTAAGTTAAAAGTGCACTAAACCAAACACTTACTAACTCAAACTCGAAATTGCATCGAACTTAGACTCAAAATATTCTCACTTAATGTTCAAAAATTCAATTATTTCTTAAAATAAAACATAAAGCCTGGATATAAGTCAAGATAGAGTGACAAGTCATCTTTATATCCAAATCATCTATCCTAAGATTCTATGTAAAACTTAAATAGCTTTGTTTACCTGTAATTTTTTTTTAATCTAAAGTAACTTCCAACATTACAAAATCAAAAGACTAGAACAAAGTACACAAACATTACAAAATTTCAAGATAAACTTAACCAAGTTTAGAGAATCACTTTTTCAACCAACTTTACCAAGATTGATGACAAATCCAAAAAATAAAATAAAATAAAGAATCATCACAGCAAACAAAATCTTACTCTGATTGAAAACAAACAGATTGAAAATATATTTAACTCCTTAACTACTGTGAGGTGTGACCAAATCTCAAAAGAAATGAGATTTTGAGAAATGAAATTGGACAGAAGGTGGAGGGAAATTCTAGAGAGAGAAGAAATTTTTCTTATCAAGGAGAGAGAAGAGTGAGAGTGGGTTTTACAATTATATCCAACAATAAAAAATTTCATCCTAAAAAATTATCTTATCAAGAAAAAATATTAGGATGTGGTTCTCTTAACACTTTGACCATAATGATATTCTTACCACGAAGTTGCTTTATAGGAGAATTTAAAATTCTAACTTCCTAACTTCAAAAGATAGATTTTTTTTACTTACACTAAATTAGATTTTGTAATATGACTTAGATCAAATCCATATTTCCTTAGTTATGATATATGAAATATATTGTGAGTGTTGAAACGAGTCGTCACCACAGTTTATTAAGAGAAATTATATAAGAAAATTTTCAAAAATAAAACATCTTCGAAACCAATATTTAAATCCAAAAGTCAATTACATGTAGGAATGTATTAATAACCTATTATGTTTGTCCCTTATTAAAATGTGCGAGTGTAATTTTTTAGATGTTTATTTTTTTCCCAAAATTCAAACAATAATATATGTAAAAACTTTTTTTTATTCTTTGAAATAAATAAAATAAATATGAAATTATTTATTTTTATTTTACAAAGATTAATCTTACTCTTACGCATTTTCATTCACAATAAAAAAAAAATAGGATACTTATTTTTTTTTGCATAATTTTTTATGTGTTTATTTTTAATTTTGAAAATTTAATATTTTTAACATTTTAGGTTTTTATAATTAAGGTTCTTTAAAGTATAATAGATTGCGAACATCTATACTTGATATTTTTATAAATTGTATATTAGATGAAGAAAGTATAAAATATACATTAATATTGTAAACTGTTGCATGGATTTTATTGAGGATAAAACATTTTTAATTTTTGTCAAAGTATAAGATGATGTGTACTATCATAAAAATACTTGATAACTTTTTTTATTTATATTTTACTCTTATGATTTTATTTTTTATTCTTAGATAATTAAATATTATGAAATAACTCATGCGATCATATAAATATTTAAAATTTATTTAAGGTTGTAAAAAAACTATTTTATTTATCATACATATAAAACATTAATAAGAATAAGACGACACATGTGCCCATACATATACCAAAACAACTCTTTAGCATAAAGTTCCTATAAACTACGCATTTGAGAAAACAGAACTAAATTCATATAATTTTAAATACTATTTAATATAAATAACAAAATTATATATAAAAGAGGGCCAGTTGAAAGAATGGGCAAAAGAAAAAACAGATAGGCCCAAATTTAAGTAAAAATAAAAAGGTTGTGCTAATTATTTTATGCACCCCATTATTTATTTTCTGCACCCAATCATTGACGGAAAAGACTTGGGTGTCCCTGTAAATATATATAAAAACTTGGTGGTTTTAGATAGCGACGAATTTTGGTCGGAGGTGGTACGGTTGCCAGAGTTGGAGGAACCGAGTCGTCTTTTTCGTAGGTGAGATTCTGTCCTCATTATGTGTCTTTATATTTGAAAATTGTGAGATATTTTGTGTTTAAATTGAGTTTGATTTAGGATTGATTTCAGTTTTATTTTGATGAAGAAATGTTTCATTGCTTAGGATTTCTATTAAATGTTGTTCGATGATTGATTGGCAGCAATTTTAGGTGAACGGCGACAGTCTAGAGTAATGCGGCAAACTCTAGAAGTGATAGGTTCACAAAATTTTTTAACATTCTAAAAATGCGATTTCAAAAGATTTCCAGAAAAGAAACTCTAGAATTCTAGAAAAGAAATTCCGTAACACATTTCCATAAAGATCGTGTTAGTACGTATTTCTAAAACATTTTTCTGAAAAAGAATTTCTATAATATACTTCGAAATTATTTTTCTGAAACATATTTTCGAAAAATAATTTCGGAAAATATTTTCATGAAATACATTCAGGAAATTATTTTCTAAAATATCTCATACACCCCAAATTCATAAAGGCATAATAGTGAAAATTGATGGATGCAGAAAGCAATTGTGAATTTCTACTATATAAATTATGACCTGTTATACGATTTTTTAAAATACTAAAAATATCTTCAATATTTTTATTTTGAAAGCAACATCCAGTCCCTTCATCTTTGAGCCTCACGTGCCTTTACCATTCTTGAGTTCCTTATCACTAAAAAAAAAAAATATTATTTAAAGATCAATTTTTAGCTACCAAATAAAATAATTATTAATTATGATTAAAATAGTTACCAAATTAGATTTTAGTTACTAAATAACTACAACATAGAAGTAATGATTGAATTTAGTGACCAATTAAGTCAAATAATTAGTATCTAACATTAGCTACCAAGGTTTTAGTGATCTATACCATTAGATTCTAAATTAGTCTCTAACTTAATTAGATACCAATTTATGCTTTAAACATAATAACCATGTTCGTTAATAACTTAGCCTTACAATATTCATGACCAAAGTTAAGAGTTTGGAAATACAATTTCCGAAATCCGCTAACATGAGTGATTACCAAAATTCAAGGTTTTAGACATACATCGAGGAAATTACATTGAAATGAAGTAAAGTTCTTCCAAAATGCAAAGACAAGGACTTCACGATCGTTGACTTATGTCAATTTCCATTTGTTACATTTTCAATGTTCTCCAGCAATTCCAAATGCTTTGGATCTGGATAAAAAATAAAGAAAGACATAATTGATATGTATGTGAAAAAATAATGTAGTAATCTTTCATACTAATTGAGACCCATAATAAGGTAAAAATGCTCAATATACCTACAACTGGTCCTATCCGAATGACGGGGTGTGAAGCTCTCAATAGTTCATCATTAAGAGGGCCAATGTCAGATCTGAATACCTAAAAAGCATTGTTAATGCACACCAGGCATAACATTTTTAGCCTAAGTAAGACATGATTTGGCATGAATATGTTTATTATTTGAAAGGTGTACCTTCACAATGTTATTGACAGTTATATTGAGATAAAAAAAACCCTTCGATTGGGGCTGTAAACATTGACCTATGAGAAAGCAAGAACTACCCCAGTAAGTACCAAATAATATGACATTATGAATATGAATTACTTACAAAGACAAGTACATTTTTTAAGTGCAAGACAGATCCAACAGCTATGTCACTTCCAAATTTAGGATGTTGTGACACCTTGCGATGAAAACGGGCTTTAGCAGTTGTAGTAAGGTCCTGTATGGTTCACAAACATTAAAATTTTGTATAGTCATGGTTAACAAAACTTATGCTATATATAATATGGAATGTTAACCTTCACTGTGATTTTCATGTCCCCTAACCCGTTTGGTTGACAGGCTTTGACAATGCAAGGGAGTAGTGACAGTTCCATTGACATTTTGCCTTTAGCTAAGGGTGTAACTTGCATTGTCGTCTCCCCATCCACCAACTCTGAGAAGAAAATGAACCGAAATGAGATCCAAATCTGGTTTTACTGTTGTCGGTTAAGAAATTACCATGGAAGAGAATGAACTTTTCAACCCATTCCCAAGCGTTCGTCCCAAAGTCTCGACGATGGGTTTGGTCACCTAATTCCTTGAGAAATTGTTGTGTGTTCATTCCATCATTTGAACTTCGATTTAGGAAAACAGCTTGTACATTTCCAGCAGGTCCTGGAATGAGGGGAGTCTTAGAGTTACAGCGTTGAATGAAGTTTTCAAGATCTCTTGTGTCTATATCAAGCTTCTTAAAATTTTCCATTGACTATGGCTGGGTGATTTCAGGGCAAGAAGTTGGTCTTATTCAATTGATTTAGGGTTGACGTGTGAGGGATATGAATGATCGTTTTGGGTTTACCAGCATCTTGCAACATCTCACCTATTTAGGTTTGTCAATCCTTATTGGTGTATGACCTGTACAACATTTAATGCTTTACGTGAGGCAGAATGTAAACAATCTCTTTTTTATGTCCTTGTTTAAGTGCATTTAATGAAATCCTATTTAAATTACCAAAATGACCTTGTTTTGCTAAGGCATCATTGTTCACTATTCACCGTCACCTTTGTTGTCCGTTGGAATCCTTAGACTTTCAATGAAATATAATCATAATGGATGGGTTGCTTTACCTTCCCGCCCTTGTATCCCATACTGATGTATTGTCAGATCAAACATCTCAACCAAATGCCTGTTATGTAACCTATTTTTCTTCTCGCCATTTGCAGTTCACCAACGCAGGTTCAGTGCCTGCATTAGGTGTTGTTCTTATTCTCACCAAACCCACACCAAGGACCATTAAGTTCATTCAATACTAAGGTCAGCCACAACACACCACGAGTTAAAGCAACCACAACCAACATTGATCTCAACCAACCAAGGACAATAGGTTAGTATGTATTTATTGCGCTTGTAATGACAATATGAATCTAACAAATGGCATTGGTGATTCGGTAACATTTGTAATAAATGCTTTTAATAATAGAACAATACCAATGATGTTAATAAATGGTTGTTATTTACATAGAATACAGTTCTTTAACATTTTTGTTGTACTAGTTGTGTGATTTTCATTTAACCAAAACTGTATGCTTTAACATTTTTGGTTGGAATGTCCATTACCAATATACTGTGCATACCTAAATTATGCATTAAATGTACTTTACTCATTCTAGGATCGTTGAATATGAAAATCAATTTTTTTTTCGGGCAATGGACTTTTCCATCTCAGCAGTTCCACTAAGTCATGATGAGTTTTATCCACTACCATATATTTCTTCAAATCATTATGAGGACGACACAAATGAACTTCCTATTAACCTTTCCAATGATGGTATAGAAGTTGAACCTGCTTTTGAAATGTGTTTTAATAGTGCAGATGATGCAAGAAATTTTTATCGCAAGTACGACATTCAAAAGGGCTGTGGAATAAGGACAAGGACTTCAAAAAAAGGACCTGACAAGGAACTTAGGTACTTATTGTTAGTGTGTGCAAGAGCAGGGACATATGTTTCATCGATTCCACCAGAGGTGGCTACAAAACCCACTCAGTCAGTTTAATGTGTTGCACACATAACAGTTGGGAAAAAATGGCAAATGGTTTATTATGTTGGTTAGAGACCAGCACTCTCACGAGTTAAGCCCAACAAAATCAAGGTTGTTTCGTGGCAATAGACAAATCAATCTTCAGGTGAAGAGGACACTTGATATAACTGATGAAGTTGGTGTGCGGGTAAAAATAAGAGCTACAGGTCGTTAGTGTGAGCGAAACAGGGCCAGAGACGTTTCATTTCATACTGCAGTACTCAGGACAAATTTCGCTCAGTCGAAATATAAAGTCTGAGCGAAATAGAGCCAAAGAGGTTTCAAAAGACCCTTCAGTTCGGTGCAGAAATTTCATTTAGGCCAACTGAAAATGTTTAAGCGAAACATGATGAGAGGACTTTGAAATGGTAGGGAGAAAACGAGACATGCACAACTAGAAGCCTATGTCTACATATCGCTTAGGCAAGCAATGTAATGTTTGAGCAGTTTAGTCTTCTCCAACATCAAAAGGCCTCTAACAAATGACTGGGAAGTGGTCTCTCGTTCCGTCAACGCAAAAGACAACCTATATTGCTCTCGTTCCATCCATCCATTTCGTATCTAGTGACCACTGAACCAAGATTGTGTTGTTGTGTTTATGTTATCGTGTCATTACAGCAGGTGTGAAGTTCTTTGCAAAGGTACACCAACAGGTTTGCTTAATGTGAATCTCTAAATCATACGTTAGGGTTTAACCGAATGAAGTACATGTCTATGTTTTGGGTATTTTTGTAATTGAAATTGTGTCATTATAATATCTGTGTTCTGCATTTTCTGATTTCGTTACACACACAAACAAATTTAGCACCACCAATACACAACACGTTATGCATGCAACGTGTTTGACAAAATGACCAAGTGAATATTACATCAATTTTTGCTGTCTTCATGAACTTAATACTCACCCTATGTGCAGATGGCCACAAGGAATTGTGAACCATCAAAAAATGGTACAACGTCGACAAAAAAAGTCCAATAACAAAGGTATTTAGAGATGATGTTTGCAGACAGAGATACCAAAAGATCAAAAATTGGACCTTCATCACTGAAAGATGGGTTGAACTAGACGATGGACAATTTGCTTATTTTACTTCTGAGATAGCTAGGAGGTAGTGGACTAAACTTGCACAACCATTGCCTAAATTTGACGAAGAGGTGGTTAGGGAATTCTATGCCAATGCTTGGCCAACAGAACGTAAAAGTAACGAATTGAAGTCCAAGGTCAGGGGCACGTGGATATCCTATGATCGCAACACAATCAACGACTTTTTGGGTAATCCATTGGACTTGGATGAAGGAGAGTTATGCAAGTATGAACGAATTAAAAGAGGTTTGAATTTTACGTGGTTTAGAGATAACAAAACAGCTGAGGCAATGTGTATATCAGGGAGAACATTTGAGACAAATCAAGCAGGCAAAGCATGCCGTATACTTAGATGTAATATGACTACATTGGCTCAGATATGGACATCTTTCTTGTTGGCAAATATTGTCCCACTTAAACACAGTTCAGATTTGAATATGGCAAGATGCCACATCATATACTGCTTACTTAAGCAGTACGAGATCGATGTTGCAAGCTTGATAAGTGCTCATATTCATCACTTTGTCACTCAAGATTGCACGAAGAACCCAGACCGTAGTAAGGCGTTGGGCTTTCCTTCCCTAATAACAACATTGTGTGCAGCAAATGGAGTCGAGGTGAACCCGCAGGTGAAGATAAGGCCACCAATTGATACTAGGTTCATTACAAAACACTGCACTACCCCTCACACTACTGTACGAGAACCAATTATTAGACGTGAACATGGTCAAAACGACCTTAACCACATTTTGGGTGGAACTGTGCCATCATCATCGGCTACTCGAGAGACATATTGTGATAACAACAACTGAATAATTTGAAACTTTACATCATTCACCTCGAACAATAGCAAGTAACAAATCACAGGGGACAAATTACCATTTATCAAAGTTTATATGATGCCTATCAAGACCTTGGCCTGAGCTCAACAAAACGTCATACCCTGGATTAGTTTGCGGCAATTGTGCAATGGCTAGGTGACATGTTCAATGAATCAGAAGGGGATGAAACTCCATGTCCGGATAATACAACGGATACTTAGTAATTGTTAATGTATTGTTTACAATTCATGATTATATTATGTAATGTTATGTGGAATTATTCAGAAATGAAATCGGAAACTGGTATTCATTTAAGTGTTAAATTATTTAGACTTCAATCCCTGTGTATTTAAGTGATAAATTCATGATTACTTTTTTTGTATTAATGACACAAAGCACTTAAATCGTTAAAATGTCATGCAGTGTGACACTTAAGACTCCTGTGACAGTTATTCATCATAAAACACATTGGCAATGCCTTAAGTAAGGAATCAAACAGTCCCCATGTCCAATTGCCAGCACTGGACATACTATGTGCATAACCATGTGGAGTTAAGTGTGTAATTTATCATTACTTGCTGAGCATTACTCGCGAGCACCAAGGAAATAGTTAATATGTCATGCAGTGTGACACTTAAGACTCCTGTGACAGCTATTCATCATAAAACACCCTCGCAATGCCTTAAGTAAGGAATCAAACAGTCCCCATGTCCAATTGCCAGCACTGGACATACTATGTGCATAACCATGTGGAGTTAAGTGTGTAATTTATCATTACTTGCTGACCATTACTCGCGAGCACCAAGGAAATAGTTAATATGTCATGCAGTGTGACAGTTATTCATCATAAAACACCCTCGCAATGCCTTAAGTAAGAAATCAAACAGTTCCCATCTCCAATTGCCAGCACTGGATGTACTATGTGCATAACCCTGTGGAGTTAAGTGTGTAATTTATCATTACTTGTTGACCATTTATAATTTCACATAAAATATCAACTCATTAATTGCTGGAAATATTTGTACACAAAGTTCAACACAGTAAAACCTTAAACCAACTACTGATTACAATTTACAAATTGAACTTCATAATGTTCTACACAATGTACAAACTTCTTAAAATATCGACTACATTCATCATCACAGGTCATATAAGCTTAAAAGCCTCCAAGACAGTTTGTTGACGAACATTGTTGTCGTGAAGGATCCATTGACAAACAAGATATTGTCAACATGTTTGAAGTTCTTTCTGCACAAAAAAAAAAAAAAATTAGCATAATACATGAAGTAAAATAATGAAAAATATTAAAAAATCATAGTCCAAACAAAAAACACATGTAAACTTAAAAAATTAGATAGTGACCGTGGTGAATTTTGGCATGGTCTTCCAATTAAACCGAGGCAGACCATCCCAATATTCCATACATTTAATCACAATCAACCTGCAATCATAGTTGCACATCCTCATCAATTAGTCCAAAGTAAAACACATATACTAGCCTATATTTAACAAACATGAATACTCACAGATTTGGTTGACGAGGGACATCTGCATTCACAATCGTGATTTGAGGACCTGGACGACCTCCCTACAGCAAGCACAACAGATAGTGGAGTCGACTTTCCTACAAACATGAAATTCACTCAGAAAATCGTATACATAAAATCAATATTTAACATGTACAATTACCACTGCATTGTCCACTAGTTCACGAGTTCCATCATGGTCACCGATGTTAGCACCAAGGCTAAGCATGTGATTTGATGAAGTTAATATTGTGAGCACCAAGGCTTAGCATGTAAAGCTGATGAAGACTGCCTCATGAAGAATCTGTTGGAACCAACCTGGACCAGAATTGTTCAAGTGAAGGCTTTGTGCCAACATGAAGATAGTTGGGTGATTAGGTCTTGGTCCTTAGTTGGATTTGTGTGTTGGTGATTGGCTTAGTCCTTAATCACTAGTGGCATGGTTCATCACTTCTGAGGTGCTAAAAAGATTCACAAATATTTTTATTAAAACTGTTTTTAATAAAAATAACCCAAAATGTTTTTGCTGGAAAAAGGTTTTTCAATCGATTGAATTTCTAAAACAATCGATTGAATGTGACAGTTATTTCTGTTACAACTGAAATACAGTTATTGCTGTTACAACTGAAACCTTTGACTGGGTCAAACTAACGGTCAAATTCAATCGATTGAATGGTTTGTTCAATTAATTGAATTGTGACAGCTAAGCTGTTTTTAAAACTGATTTGGGTATTTAAAGGAATGAGAATCATCACTTTCAGAATTATCAAAACAAAAACTTTCGAAAAACATTCCTTGAGATTTTCTAAGAGAGATATTGCCCCTTTTGTGCGATCATCATTTTGACAAAGCTTTTCAAATCAAGAAACCTCCAAGAACGTGAATCTTTGAAGCATCTTTTGAGTGAGGTTCTTGCGACTTTGGTTCTGGACCAAAGCTAAGTCTTTTACACCTGATCTTCATTCTTTGTAATTTGTTTTGTGTAGAAACACTCTATAATCTTCTCTGATCCTGTTGATCTGTAATCTGTTTGCTGTTTTCAATTATTAGGTTTGTAATTGAGTTGGTGCAGTGGGTTCTACATTGGTCTCACATCTGCCGAGGAGTTCAGTAGAGGGTGAGTACTGCTGGGAGCAGTGTTGCTTGCGGACTGCAAGTGTTGTGATGCAGTGGGTTTCTGCACTGGTTACACACTAGCTGAGGGGTTCAGTGAGGTGTGGGTTTACTGCTGGGAGCAATTTGTAACTTGTTGGGAGCAAGGGTTGTAAACTGATCTTGTGATCTGTTTAATGGAAATCTTCGCTAGTTTGCAAAGGACTGGACATAGCCCTTGTGGAAGGGTGAACCAGGATAAAAATTCTGTGTTCTTGCTTTTCTCCCTACTCTTCTTGAATTGTTTTATTCAACTGCTGCCATCACTTAAAATTGACTGGATTAAAATCTGTTCATACTGTTGATCATACTCTAAACATCTGTTTACATAATCAACTGTGATTCTGGATTGTGATTAATTTACTGGATTGTGTTTTAAACATCTTAAATCTGGATTAACACATTTTTACACTGTAAACTGTTTTCTGGGTTTAACTGAATTCTGGGTTTATCTCTAATATTTTCCGCTGTGCACAATCGATTGTTTACTGGACAGTCCAGAATTACATAGTCAATTGATTGAATAAAGAACTTTCATTCTCTACTTCAAGAACAAATCAGATTTGCGAAAAGTTTTTGAAAGTTCAATTCACCTCCCCTCTTGAACTTGGTCTAAACCTTATTTTACAACCGATAGAATCGATTACAAATAACTCTTTAGTTGTAGACTTTAGCACATAGCACCACTAGTGATCATTATAAAGTGCTGGAAAAAATACCTACAATCCGAACAAGACAACGTCATTATCACAAAAATTGTGTCTAATAAACTTCTTTTAAATATAATGGGATACAAACTTACAAATTCACAAGCTAAAACGAGTTCCAACTCCAATGAATGATGACCAAAACATAGTTTGTAATCATGATGATTCCATGCTCGACATTTAGACTTGTCCATATTCATCTCATTAATAATGTGGGTCTAAAAACCATTAACAGTATATTACTTGCAAACATATTGCTCTGTTGCCACTTAAAACATAAAAACAACCAAATCAATATCACATACCACTAACCAAGGACTAACGAATAGTCTATTCACACTTCCAAGGATGTTCAACTGGTCAATGGTCATGACGCATGTTGCAAACTACATAACCTACAAAACTTTATCAATTAATTATTTACAACTAACTAAGCACAATAAAATAATTGTAATTCACTAAATTTACCATGTTGTCAACTCGAGCCCTTGAAGTGAAGAAATGTTCACGTTAGTTAGCATTTGTCTACCAAATTAAACTACAATCCTATGTAAACAACAACAACTTGACATAAGCATATGCTTAATATAAAACTGATAAACTTTGCCTTCTACAAATATATTTCCAAACAACAATCAAAGTACCTGATAGACTCATTCTTACGTCGTTACACAGTGACAAGCTTATACAACTTTCCAAAATCAAGACTGGCAAACCGTACGATATAGTGAACATACGAACGAATGGATGTCACTGATGGACTCCGAGAAGATGTGCCCACATCAGCCATATTTTCTCCATCATGAACATTATATTCGAGGTACCCATCAATGACCAGTTGTGGAGTCAAAAAAATCTGACCCTGATGACCCATGTTCGAATCCTCAAGACCCATAGCACGTCCCTGCTCAGCCGTAGTGCAGTCCTCGTGACTCATACTATGCCCCTCTTGACCCGACAAAAATAATGATAAGTCTTGAGACATCCTGGGCTCCTCCTTAACCATATTAGGTTCGTCGTGATACATAGTATGTTGGTCGTCATACATACTAGGTTCATGATGATACGATGCAGGTTCGTCCTCACCCATACTATGTCCAGCGTCGCCCATATTCGGTCCACCCATACCCATATTGGTTCCCGCCTCACCTATACGGCATCCTTCCCTCCAACAGTTCTTCATCTGCTCTCTCAACAGACACATATCTTCCTCAATAGAGGCAATGCGCATATAATTGGTATAATTATTCCTCTGCATTCATATTATTGTGCCACCATCCCCTCCTAGTCGTGTGAGCATGGAATGTTTCTAGCCAGACTCTATAGTAAGCTTTCAACATGTACGGACTCAAGTGCTTCTCGTACTATGTCCAAACCCCCATCTTCTTCTGTCACCGCCCACTCCCAAACAATCTATAATGTTGGAGACATTTTTATCAGGTAACCAATTCAATTAAAAAATAAGAATAAAACTAAATACAAACCTCGTGATATAAGAATGCATATTCAATTCTTGAAGACCTCATTGTCAAAGAAGGCCAGTCCAGAAATCGTGGAAATGAATTGAGCGTACCCATGCCAATGTGTTGAACAACCCAAAACTGTTCAACAGAAAAACGGTGCATCAATCAAATAATGTATTAAACTAAATATAAACTCTAACGATAATACACTAACCTGCAATGCCGGCACACAACTGCAGAGGTACATCTCCTGCAAATTCTTTTGGTGATGGAAATTGTAAGAACATCTATCTAAACTACTACTTAACATTGATAGGACCGCCCCACCCCAATTATATAAATGAAGGTCCTCCAAACTATCTAACAAATAAAATGGATATATACAAACAGTCCTAGTAGTTCTAGGGAAATAGAATACGACAAAAGCAAGCAATATGTAAAGCCTACAGAAGTCATCTACATTTTTATTGGAATTTAATTTTTTATCATTCAATTTTTCAACAATACTGAGACGGTAATATCCTCACCATTGAACAAATTAGTTACCAAACCTAAATTATTATCATTAAAACTAACCTCTTGACCAGTTATCCTTAGGCCTAACCCCATACACACATTTAGACCAGACAGAGGAACTAGAAACTCCCTAATTCTAAAGCTTTGGTCATTGGGAGACCAACGATTGACCAACTCCCTCAACAAAGGACAAGAAATGTTAATTGGTTGTGTCATCCGAACAAGCCATTTAAATGGAGTTCTCTCCAACTTTGCCCTTTGAAAATCACACAGCTTTTTGTTCACTTCAACAATTACATCACTGTCAACTCGGTGAAAAAGTCTCATCTGCAATATCATGTCAAACAAAATTAATTATGAAAAGTACAACCATTTTTTTATTAACAAAATTCAAATGCAAAAAAAAGTCATTAACCTTAAATTCGTTGATATCAACATTGGATCTTCTTGCATTAGACATTTTAGCAGCCATAGCTAGTTTAGAAGCAACCTGTTCAGTAAAAGAATTCAGTTCTATGCATTATGTCATATTAAACATGGAAAATTGTTGAAAACTGCCATTATCATTACCATTACCATTACTAGCATTGAACGTTGAAAAATGTTTAACAATGTATACTTAAGTGTGTAATTGTGTTACAGTTTCTGACCCCACATCACATACAGCAATTATGTGTCATCATACACTCCAAACCTGAAATCATGACGACTTTTGGACATGTAGTGTTTTACCCTATGTATTTATGTGCTTAACTAAGCATAACATAGTAACCACCCATCACACCAATGTATACTCTAAGCAAAACAATACAAACAGACCCAGAAATTGACAACCATAACCGCACCAACAGAGATAAAAAGCTCAGAACACAAAACACCTACGTGTGACCTGTGACGGCGACGGTGACCTTCGGTATGGCGGATGCCAACAATGTGCGATGCTTTATGTTCTAACAAATGCACGATGACGAAGGAAGGATGTACGAATGATTGGAAATGGATGGGTTCAGGTTGGATTGCAAAACGAACGATGAGGCATGAAGGTTGTCCGACTAATTGGAAGTGGGAGAAAAACCCTGGGGTTGCTGCGGCGCTGAAACGAACAAAAGACGAAATGGTCCCCAACCCTCACTTCAATCCATGCCACGCTGGACAGGTAACGTCACGTCATTTACAAGTGCCCACGTCAGCGCCACGTGGAGTTGTCATGTACTTATACTGCCACGTAAGGTTGACAGTATATCATTATTTTCAAACAAAAGCAAAGCAAGTCTTTTATACTAATTGTTAGCACCAGTGGACTGCTGCAGTAATTTGATGAAGCCAACCATGTGTGAAGAAGCTCAAGACCTATGATCTTATGTGGAAAGCATGAAGATTCATGAAGATTTGAAGCTTGGTCTAGAACTTAAGAATGTGGTTGAGGCAAGTATGATTCAACTTAGTATGATGTGCATTTGTTAATCATTAATAAGCTCCAACAATTTAAAAAGCTGATTTAAACAAATATTTTTGAAATAATCACAAAAATCAGATTT
>Ga0209700_103683_pt1 | contig 28907 bp, 20 predicted proteins | sample SiratroredBW_FD_187528 | JGI IMG/M metagenome (GOLD analysis project Ga0209700, IMG submission 187528) | Root nodule microbial communities of legume samples collected from California, USA - Siratro red BW (SPAdes) (version 2) | ecosystem: Host-associated > Plants > Roots > Nodule | place: USA...
TAAAGCAGAAGCAAGTCAAATAAAAAAGAAAAAAACTACTTACTTTTTATTATAACTTTCTTTTCTTCTCTTTTTTTTTTTAAATAACTCTGAGAACGAAAATTTAAAACATGTTTTTTTATTTATCTTTATTAAAGCAGAATAAGAAGATAGACTAAATTATTATTGAATTTTGAAAATAAGAGAGAAATAAATCTGAACAAGCAACTAAAAGATAAAAATCCCATTTTTCAAGCCTCTTGTTCCTCCTTCTCTTTTTTTTAGATGATTAGAAATTTCTTTGAAATAAAATTTTTTCCATCTGACGAAATTGGGTGTAAGTATTTTTATCAGAAAATCACCTTCACTCATGGCCTCTTCATCCACTCCACGAAAGTGAATTAAGAGAGCTTGTGTAAAGGTGGCAGAACCTAGTGACACTAATGAGGCTGGTTATCTGGAAAGGTGGTTCGCTGGGAACCAAGAGAGCATGGAGGAGTACCCCCGAGAGCATAGTAGGAAGGCTATAATTGCTCCAAAGTTCATTAGAATGTTGTGGCTTAAGGAAGAGAAATTAGATGAAGTAAAGGAGGCTCTGAAATTTCAAAGACTTGAGAAGTTTGTCAAGTTATCTAGGAACATCTACCCAGATTTGGTGAATGTATTTCTTACAAATATGTGGTATGATGAAGACACTATTTACTCCCAAGTTAAGCGAGTTGACATTGTCATCAACGATGAAGTCTGGTTGGCCGTTGTTGGATTAAAGAACGCTAGCATTACAGTTGGTAGAGGAAACACAACTACTTTGGAAGATTTCAACAAAGTTCAATTCTTTCAGTCATGCCTAAGAAATCTCAACACTGAATCAAGGAGCTATTTTGTTGGAGGACTTGTTGTAACTCCTCGCATCTTGGCATTTATTGTCATTTGGTTGGTAACCCTTAGAGGGTTTAACTATGTTGTCTTAACTAAAGAAGACCTTATGCTGATGTATTGCTTGATGGGGAAAATAAAAGTGAATTGGGTGAGCGTCATCAAGGAACACATTATCAAGAAAAGGAGGAAACCAGAATATTGAATTCCATATGTAGTCCTTATCTTCAGCTTTATTGAGTACTTTGAGATAGATGTTGAGGGCGAAGTTGTTGAGACTGTGAAGGCACAAAATGAAATCATCGCTGTAACCTTGAACAAAATAGGATTGAGGAAGGTTAATGAAGACTACTGGACGTGCAAAGTTGATAGAGATGGCCTTGATCAACAACAAGAGGAAGCAGGTGAAGGAGCTGGTACAAGCACTACTCTAGTTGTTGCTGATGCTGAAGGAGGTTTTGATGAACATATGTCAAGCATTCCCCCAGTTTGTACTGAAAATTATTTTGCAAGGCTTGAAGAAAGGGTGATGAATCAGTTACACACTATGCATGATGATTGATCGAAGTCGTATCTGGTCAAATAATTGCAGTTAAATGCAGTACTAGGAAGTGACTCCTAGGTCATCTCCCAAGGACCTAGTTCCTGTCAGAGAATTAAACACACGAAGAGAAAAAAGGGAGGGGGGATTTCATGAAATATTTAATAAAATAAAAACCAACAACCGAATTAGATTTCCTTAACTAAATTAAATTACCCTCTTGATTAGATTGCAGTCCGCTTATCACAGGATGCAGACATTCATGCTCAACTTATTGAACCCTAATTCTAACCCGAATCAATTAACTAAACGATAATTAACACAAGTTTTCCTTATGCAAATTAAGCATTCACATACATCATTCATTCCATCCCAATAACTCGTAACTCACTCCATTAAGCATGAACAAAGACACAAATTTCATATTAACTGAAATATTAAGCGTGAACCAGTAAAAAAATTAAGCACATAAATAAAATGATGAAGAGTTAAGAGACGAAGAGAACAAAATAACACAATAACAATCTCAAAGCTTCATTGCAATCTGAATCAAAAGGATAACCTTATAAATTAGCCTTCCATTAAATTCAAATAAAGCAAATGAAAATTAAATGCAAAATGGAATTAAAATAGAAAACAAAATTAAATTAAAATAAAAAATGGAATTGAATTGAAACAAAAATAAAACATAATTGTAGAGAAAAGAAAATAAATACAAAACCAGTTTTTTCAGAAAGAGAAAACAAATTGAATCCCAAAAGTAGAGAATAAAGAATTATTCGCTTCTCTGTTCGCCTCCTCCCTGTAACAGGCGGTTATACTTAAATAAATCCTCAACACTAAACCTAATGGGCCCAAATTTATTCAATTATGGTCCAACGAATAAAAACTGAAAATAAAATCTAAAAATAAAAATTGATAATGTGACAAGTCCTCTTTAATTCTAGAATTAATTTCCAAGCACAATAAAATTCCAAAGCTGTCCTAAAAATAATAATAAAATTAGCTAAGAAAATCCAAATTAAATAAAATTACAAATTTTCGGTAAAAGCTCAAACAGTGAAATAGAGAAAATAATAGGCAGTTAATCACAAATCACTAATAAAAATAAGTACATAAAGACAAGTAAATAAGGAAAAATAATGACTCATCAATGATAGTAGAAGCCACCATTAATATTGTGAGACAAGATTTCATAACAAAGAAGACATTGTTGAAGATGTGCAATACAAGATTGGTCAAATGTTCTATGGGCCAGAGGATTAAGTCTGTTCATGCATATCATATTTGGTCCCTTCTTTCCATTTGATGAATGCAAAGGGGGAGAAGTATGGTGTCTTGTGTCTTATTGCACTAGGATGATAGGGTGTGCTTCTTTATGATGTTGTGTGTGTTGTCTTTATGATGTTTTTATCTTGTTGTTTTATTTCTGCTACTGTTGTAACTGCTGGTATATCAAGCTCTGCTGATGGTTTTCTACTGATGGTTCTTGTTGGTTGAATTTAGTTTAATCATGTTTAAGTTAGTTTGAATTGTATTATGGATGCTTGTAACTCTGATCTACATGTATTGTGATCTGGATAAATGGAACGAAAGGGGATTATGTGTTTGTGTTCTAATACAGTTTTAATGTTTTTTTTTTTTGTATACTTTGAAGGAATAACAAAGTATGGGGGAACAGTCACATATTTCCAGAGTATAATGATCTGGACTAGTTTGAAAACATGAGGAAAAATAATTATCTATTTCAGTTCAATCAGTTTAATTTTTCTGAACCTGTTGAGATTACAAATTTTTAATCAACTATTTTAGAGTGCAATTTGTGCAGGTCAGATTTAATGCAACTCAACACACACTTGTTTGCTTTCATCAAATTGGTGGAGATTGTTAGCATCAAGTCTTGCTAAGTGATTTAATGAAGCCAATAATATGATGAAGTCTACATGGATCAAAGCTTGCAACGTGGATTCTTTGAAACCATCATGGAGCTTGATGGAGTTTTTATCTAGGACTTAGGTTGGGTGTGTGTGAGAGTGTGGTTTTGGTTTAAAACCATGAGTTGCATGGATATCACTCAAAGGAAGCTCCAAAATTTATTTTGCTTAACAAATAAGGTTTTCAAATTTTGAAAAACAGTTTTTAAAGAGTAAATCAGTAAACTTTTTTTCAGAATACAACTTACTAGATTTTCTAAGACACAGAAAAATCAATCGATTGAACGATTGATACAATCGATTGAATTTTTAATAGAATTAAAATCTAGTTTTAACTTGTTTTGATTAGAATCTAAGAAATTTGAGCGTACACTTGTGATTTTCTAAAAGAGAAAAACGTGCTTAAACCTTGAGAACTTTCGACAATTGATTTTCATCAAGAACAACCTCAAGAACATTAATCTTGGAGTCTTGTTTTGAGTGAGCTTGTGCGCAAACATTGGTTTTGCACCAGAGCTAAGTGTTATACTCTGTTCTTAATTCAATTTGTAATCTTTTGAGTAGAACTAGTGTTGTATTTGTATTATTCTTGATAATCATTCTATTGTGAGTGTGTGCTTACAAATTACATAGGGGTTTGTATTTGTAACTGGTTTAGTGCAGTGGGTCCTGCATTGTTTGGACAACTACTGTGGGGTGCAGTGGGTTGTTTGTTGTTGGGAGTAGTGGTTTCTTGCGGGTTGCAAGGAGTTTGTATTACTGTAAACTGATCTTTGACATCTTTGTTAGTGGAATTCTTTGCTGGTTAGCAAAGGACTAGATGTAGCCCTTGAGGAAGGGTGAACGAGTATAAATCTTTGTGTTCTTGATCTCTCTTTCTCTCTTCTTGAATGCTTTGTTATATATGTTGTTTATCTCTCAATTAATTGTTCATCACACGTAATCATTTGTTGTTTCTGATTGTAATACCTTGTGGTTTTCTAGAACTGTTATTGTTTCTGGAAAATTGATTGTGATTGTTCTTGTGTATATTGAACTGTTCTCTATTAACTGGACTTGCTGGTTAATTGATTGAGTTTGTGGAAACCTATCTTCTTGATTCAATTGTTATTTCTAGTTTTGTTTATTAATCTGAATTGTCTTACTGTGTGACTGATCTACAATTTACTGTGAATACTGTTCGTTTGACTGTTTCTATGTAATTCTGAAATATTTTTCATAATCAACTAATTGCTTCCGCTTCTGTTTCTAGTGTTTTTACTAGTAATTGACTGAATTGATTTGAACCCCATTGTCAATCAATTGCTTATACTGCTTATTGGTTCTGGCAGTGATTTGATCGTTACTGAATTGTTTTAAGTTTGTGCATTGAATTCTATTGAATATCACTGTGTTTCAGCAAACTGTTCCTTACTATTTTCCAGTTTTGTGTATTGTTTCAGTTGATTGATTCTGATATGGAATTTATTGATAATTTGTTGTGCACTTCTCAATATAATTTTCCAGTAGTTTCAATAAAGAACTTTCATTCAATCTTGAATACTTTCCATCTTTTGCGAAAATTTTTGAGAGTTTAATTCACTTCCACCCCCCTCTCCTCTTGAACTCGGCCTAAACTTGTTTTTCATATAACACTCAATTGGAATCGGGGTAGGTATCCTTATATGCGTAGAAAGAAAAATTTTATGTGATATTTATACGGTGTTGATGAAAATTAATTTATAAATTAATTAATTTTCGGGATTAATCATATTATATATTTATAATTAAAGTGATCAAATCTTTATGTTTTGGTTAATTCTAAATTAATGATTATTTTTATTTCCATTAGAATCAATTGTATGATACATCTGTAATCACCAAAGTGATCAAATCTTTATGTTTTATTTTAATTCCAAATTACTGATAATTTTTATTTCAATTCTTTGTTTTATTTAAATTCCAAATAAAGAAAAGTTTGACATAGTTAAATTAACATGTTTCAAATAAAATTAGTTGCTCTAATACTTTTTCTATCATTTAAGGCTTTATATAAAATACTTAAATTTTTTTTCAATTGAATTTTAACATACATACCATCAAATCGTGTTTTTTTTTTCAGTTAAATCTTTTTTTATTTTAACTTTTTTTTTTTTAAAAATTAAATAAGTTAGGTGGTAAGAGAAATAATACTTAATTATTTGGCGACTTCGCTGACGCATTTAAAAAAATACTAAATAAAAATACTTATTTTGTACTAGCTTGGCTAACACACCTATAAAAAATAATAAATAAAAAATTTACTATATGTCGATCTAGTCGTTGCAAACTGTAAAAATAATAAAAAAAATACATCTGTAAAAAAGTTTGTTTTTAGTTAATTAAAAACTTTTTCTTTTGTGTCATGTTGATACTCTAACTAACGTCTCTCTTAAAATGAGTTCAGACTGATTCTAATTACCTTGTATGGGCTTAGAATGAGTTTAGCCGACTCTATTCGTATTCTTAAATTTTCGTTTAATTAACTATCTAATTTCATTTCTGGAAAGGAGAAATGCAATTCCCATTTGTAGGAGGATTTAAATTTTAATTTTATCTAAGGCTTCATCACAAGATAGAAATTTCTGAATTCGTTCTGTATAGAAAGATGTTAAAGAATATAACTTAATTTTTAATTTAAGATTTACATGTAAATCAGAATTAATAAAACGTTACCAAATATGTTGCCTAGAACGACAGTCACTTCACTTCCATACACTTCTTTTATGCCCTAAAGTTAATTAACCAACTGCTATTCAAATCCATTCAGTCACTTCATTTACCTCGTCAGTAGAAACAAAAATACGAAAGTTACATGAAGCTCACCATTTCAAGTTTTAAGCAAAAAGTTGAGTCCTTCATTCTTTCTTGTCACAAAAAACCAAAAACAGTGAATTGTCTTTTTATTGCTGGCTAACAAACGAAACTTCGCCCTTGTTTCCTTCTTCTCATCATTGCACTGTTGAACCCAACACCATTAATAACTCACTATGCATCACATGGCAATTCCAAAAATAACATCGAAAAGAGAAATCACCACACTCTACTAAACCTATTTATTTATTCCCTAACTTCGTTTGATTTTTCATGTTATTTTGCATGGCTTCCAAGCAAGAACCAAAGCTCCCTTTGACGCTTTTGGTGGACAAGGAAAGAAACCGTGTGGTTGTTGCTGAAGCAAGTGGAGACTTGGTAGACATTTTATTCAGTTTTCTCACCCTTCCACTGGGAACTATCATAAGGCTTGTGTCGAAGAGGCAAGAGTACGATGAAGAAGAAGAGATTGGTTGCATAAACAATTTGTACCAAAGCTTGGAAAATTCTGGTGATGATGTTTTCTGGAACCATATTTGCAAGAAAATGTTGCTTTGTCCACGCAACCCTTGTGAAGCACTTTGCCAGAAACTGAAGCTGAAGTTGGATGATACAAAGCCTATGAAGTACTTCATGTGTAGAAACAGGTGTAGAAAGGGTGGTGATTGGTTCTTGAGTACTTTTGCTGAGGCTACCTGCTACTGTGGGAAGTTGATGGACAAAGAAATGAAGCTGCATGGAGATTCTAATGAAGGAACTAATGAAGATGGTGTTTTCGTTAAGGGGAAAACCATGTACTTGATCTTTGATGATTTAAAGGTGATACAAAGCTCTCCTGGTAACACTGTCCACGAACTTGTCCAACTTGGCTACAAAAACTTCCACAAGCTGACAAAGAAGTACCTTAATGTTGGCGTAAAGGAGGTAATATGGCATAAAAATTCGTTTGGTATGAGACTAACACATGAAAGTTTGCTAATAAATTTTCAATTTTGCACATATATTAGTTAATTAGAATTTAGAACATGGTAACTGGAATGAGATGAACATTGTGAGAAAAATTTCATGTTACTCAAGATCCGTTTTAGAACCTGCATTTCTCTATTTTATGTCTGCACTTTAAATCTGATTATCTTTCTTTATGTTCCTTAATTGGCTAGTAAACTCGTGCTGGGAAAATATCTGCAAAATCAGAGTTAATAAATAGTATGAAATAGCTGAGGGATACTTATTCTATCAATGATTAAGGATATAATAAATAGGGAACTAAGCACAACAAATTATAAGATTGTTATAATCTCAAACCATTTGATTTTTCGGTCAATAATTATTTCTCTGCACACTACTCGCAACATCATCTCACATGCACTTTATATAAAAAGTTGTTATTTGATGAATATAGTTCATGAAGGTTTATTATTTGATGAATATTATCCTCATACATGTGTTTTTTCTTTTTTAAGATTTTGGACTTGCTAAAGCAAGCATTGACCTCCAATTCTCCTCTTAGCGACGTATTCTTAGGAAATGGAGGATCTATGCGAGTGTGCACTTTCTCACGAATAGTTAGACCAGAAAATCAAGGCTGGATGAATTACAATTCCAGTATAAACCTAAAGGTAACAGTGAGAAAATCAAAGAAAACAATACTGTATGCTGAAGCTGAGGGAGATTTTGTTGATTATCTATTCAGTTTCCTCACAACACCACTTGGATCTGTTCTAAAGCTATTGGATGAAAACTGTTCTCTGGGATGTATGAATAACTTGCACAAAAGTGTGAAGGATCTCAATCCATTATGGTTCACAAATCCTTCAGGCACTCCTTTGCTGAACCTCAGGGTGGCTCCTCAATTTGGTTTTAAGAGGCAGCCAACAAAAGTTTGTGAAGACCACACTCCTTGCTACTGGTATGGCACAGGAGTGATAAAAAACAATATATGCTATGCCATTGGGGATGGAGTGATTTCAAAGGACCATAGCCTGATACAACATCCAGGGGCCATGAAACATTTTGATCCAAGATCTTCTGGTGGCACAAAAGAGTCAGCTTTGGGCTTTGTGAGGAGACCATCACTATTTGTTGTGTGGAATGATCTCCGAGTAACACCGTTGGCAAACACTTCCAGTATATCATTTCTGCAAAAGCTTAATGTTCTATTTGATGACTTGGAGGATCATGAGCTGAGAATTCAGGAGACAGAGGTAGCACTTCCTTCTTTCGGCTAATTTTATTTTGTGATTTCAATGAGTTTCATTAAAATTAATTTTGGTCCAGTGATTGATTCTGGAGAACTCTGTTCAGTGTTTTTAATTTCCACCTCTAATATACTAGAAAATGACTTACATTATCTACGTATGATTAGGCACTAAACCTGCTGGGAGCTTCTTTGACTTCCAAAGCTGCTTTGACAGAAGGCCTGTTCTATCTCCTCAAGCCAAAGAGACAAGCTAAAGCATGATCGTTTCTTTCCTCCAGCTGCTGTTAATAAGTTCAATAATAGAGAAGTCAAGCATATTATGTTAAGCATTAAATTAAAAATTCATGAGTTTGTTAAGGTTGTTAAGGTTAAGGAAAGTGTCTTTCAGTTTATTAAGAATATTCTATTTTTTAATGTTAATTATAAGATTTATGGTATTAATAAACCAATGAATTCGAAGAGTTTATAGTGAGACTATATATTGTATTCTTTATTTTTATAAGAAAATAGGGCAGACTAACAAAGATAACAAACTACAACAATTGAATCATCTAAACGAAAGTTTTTCTTTGATCTCAAGATACTTAGAGAAGGTCCAATAAGATTTTGAAGAACCAAATAAATACTATGAGATATTCGGTGACCCAAAACAAAATATTTAAAGAAACATGATAAAAAAATAATACAACTTTGTATATGTTGTATTGAGTTGTTGATGAGTCAATCTTTGAGAAGATTGTTGGTGTATTTACTTATACCTCAACCTAGTTAAAGATTGTAGGACATTTTTGAAAAAGCATCCAAGGATGTTGACGGAGTTAAGCAAATAATAATAATAATAATAATAATAATATTATTATTATTAATATTATTATTAATAATATTATTATTAATAATATTATTATTTTAATATTAATATTAATGTTGTTAATAAGAGTAATATTAATATTATTAATATTATTATTAATATTATTTTTGATATTATATTTATTAATATTATTATTATTATTTTAGTATTATTATTAATATTATCATAATGAATATTATTACTAATATTATCATTAATAGTATTAATATTATTATTTATGATATTAATATTATTATTAACTTATATCAATAAGAAAACAAAATGATTTTACAAATTTTAAATCGATTGATTTGTACTTGTTAATAGGTCAACATATAACTATTTTCTAAATCTGTTTTAAAAACAAATTGTAACAGTGTTATATACACCTATTGATACTAAGATATATAGAAAAAAGAGAGAAAATTGATTTGAATTTTTCAAGAAGAAAATCAAGATTGACTTTCAAAGGGAATCTTTGATCAAGAATGCGTTCTTGGGGTGGATTTTACTGGGTTTGAAAGTCTGCACTATACACATCTTCTTCATCACACGGGGAAGGGTTCTGCAAATCAGTTTGAATTTGTTTGTCTCAAATTGCTTGTAGATACTTCTTAGTTTTACAAAATTTGTTCAATTGAGTGATTGTTTGTATTGCTATAGAGGATTATAGCGAGTTAATGTGTGTGTGTGTATGATGTGTATCTAGTATTGCAGAGTGCAAGGTAGAAGATAACAACATAGTTGAGTTTCTTGCAAGGTGCAAGAAAGTATCTTAATTATATAAGTTGTGCAAGTGAGTGTGATTAGTGGAATTTTGTTTGTTTGTTAGCAAGAAACACTCGATGTAACCCTTGAGGAATGGTGAACTAGTATAAATCTTGTGTGTTTGGTCTCTCTCTCTTTCTTTAATTTTGAATTGGCGAATTGATATACTTCATAATTCTATCTTTTGTGTAAAAACAAATAAATTATTCTCGAAATAAATCGATTTAATTTTTAGTATTCAACATACTGTATATTATGTATTAATTCTGGAAATTATGCTTACTGTGTTCATTAAACGGTTCAGTTGAATCTACCTAATTTCTATTGGTTCTTGAATTGTATAAACTGTATTTCACAAAATTTGATTAATTTTGTTAAATTCGTGTTCATTCTCAAAAATTAGATTGATTAAATATATATTTCAAATGATTGTTTCTCTTCCAGTGCAAATTTGAGAAATTCACATTCATTGTCTTGCATATTAACCTGATTGATTGAGGTGTGTAATTAATTAAAAATTTACAATAAAATTTTTTGGTGTTACTTCAATTCATTGACATTACTAGAAAACTGTTGAATAGTGACTGAAATCAGTGGCAAAAAATTTTGGTCACAGATAGTGACCAATTCAGTGACTGATTTTTTTAATCACTATAAGTGACCGAAATATTCGATCACTAATTCGGTCACTGAAGATAATAATAATAATAACAATAACAATAATAATAATAATAATAATAATAGTAATAATAAATAATAACAATACTAATACTAATAATAATAATAATAATAATAATAATAACAATAATAATAATAATAATAATAATAGTAATAATAAATAATAACAATACTAATACTAATAATAATAATAACAATAACAACAATAACAACAACAACAATAATAACAATAATAATAATAATAGTAAAAATAAATAATAACAATACTAATACTACTACTACTACTACTACTAATAATAATAATAATAATAATAATAATAATAATAATAATCATAATCGGTCACAGCTTCAGTCACAGAATTGGTTACAGAATTGGTCACATATTCGATCACAGAATCGGTCATAGAATCCGTCACGGAATCATAGTAATTATAATAATAATAGTAACAATAAATAATAACAATAATAATACTACTACTACTACTAATAATCATAATAATAAAAATAAAAGTATACCATTATTTAGTATCATTCTTTTTGGGCTGTTACTTTTGAAATTGTGAATTGTGATGTGATGGGTAGCATTTTCTTTTTTTATATGATGCTGAGTTATTTTTTATTGAAAAATAAAAAGTAAAATTCATAAAACATTAAGGAGCAAACCTGGAATCGAAGGCGACACCTCTATCACCCAAAGCGAGAATCATACCACTAGACCAATTGCCCACTATTGGAAAGTATATTAAAATAAATCATTTTATATTTTGCTTGAACTTTACTTTTTGGTGTTATCAATGGGTATCCGACCTCTTTTCAATTTCAAAAGGGTTTCTCTTTTTTAGGGTTTAGAACACCAGAGGCGGCGGTAATCCCTCACACATAAGGTTTAAAGATCCAAATCTTCCTCTTTGGAGCGGAAACGAACGTGGCTTGCAAAATCTCCAAGTAATATTTTCAGTCTAATTTAGTAAATTTGAACTTGCAAAACCTTCAAGTAATTCTATAAGCAGCAAAATAGTTTTTCCCTGTTGTCGTAGAAAATAACGTTCTCAATTCGTTTTTGGCCAAGAAAATTTAATATTTATTCTACAACAGACTGTAGATTTCTAATAAAATTAGAAGAGAAAGAAATTGTTTAGTTCAAACGTAACAGATTCTGAAGAAATCTGTTGAGCTTTGTCTTTGTTGTGGGGTGAAGAATGGTGGTGAGAGAGTGAGAAGACAATGAGGGGAGTCTGAGTAAAAGTGTGTGTTGGTTATGCATAACGTAATGGTGGAGAGAGGTTGGTAGTGAATCAATTGAATGGTAATAGTGTTGGGTTGTGGTGTTCATGGACTCATTTTAGATAGATAGGATGGGTATTATTAGAACAATATTTCACAACATTTTCATTGAATATCATCATAATTGTTGCAACAAAAGTCCAATTTTAATTTGAGAATAATATTAAATTGTTTTGAAAATTATATTCAGATTTTAAGTATTTGTATATAGATATCAAAATATTATAAACATTGTCCTAAGTTTTACCCCTCATCGTATTTTATTTATCTTTCTACTTGTACTTCTGTTTCTTTATCAAGTGTTATCTAACATGATATTATCATTCCATAATTTTCTTTAAATTATTAATATTATTGTTAATATTAATACTACTGCTAGCTAATTACTTCTTTAATGCTTTACATGTATTAGGTTTACATATATACTTCTAGTTTCAACAATTGGTTGAATCAAATGGATCATGAATAGACTAGTCTCATCCAAAAGAATAGTAATATATACACATTATTCTAGCGTTCTTGTATATAACAAACATGACATATGAATACAACAACTTCTCTGTTGTGAAATAATAACACTTTTTTATTATAATAAAAAAATTAAATGTTATAATAAAATTAATTTTATTAAAATTTATATTTAAATTATAGAAATATATAAGCATAAATAATTGTTATTAGTTTTTGTAATATTATAATTATATAGTAAGAGTATTCGAATTTTTCAACAAGTTGAAATGTATATAAAACTGCATTAAACAAATACTTTACATAAGAAAAACAACAGACACACTTTAAATATGAAATACCATTAGTCTAATCCATGATATATTTCTAATTTATAAGAATAATATACAAAATATCTCTTCCTTCCTGATTCTCAGCAAGAGGTCATTTTGGTGAAGCCCCTTCAGTTAGACCACATGTTGGTCCTATTGCATGACATGGACCAAACATTCGTTCAACTACTTTTGGACCACACATTGACTCTACTACACATGTTGGTTCTACTCCACTAGTGGGACTAAATTCTAGTACTCCATCTCTTGAAGCATTAGATCCTAGTCCACCTCGTATTTCACCACAAAGTATTCAAGGATTTAACCTTCAAACACATGAAACATTCACTTTTGAGGATGACCAAAATGTATCAGATGTCTAAAGCACTAGTGAGAAACCTGTTTTGATAATTGATGGATATGGGTAAATCGCTTAAATTTTAACAATGTTAAGCTTTGTTCAAATTTTATATATAACTTGTGTTTATAACTACATATTTGTGTAGATTCTTACCCTCATAGTTTGCAGCAAATGCCATTGGTGATATCTTCAAAAGTCATTATACTAAACCATGGCCATCATGGAAAAAAAGTGCCAGAAATCAATAGAGAATGTGGTTCACAGAGTTCATTGTATGTATATGTTTGTGTGTGTGTGATATATATATATATATATATATATATATATATATATATATATATATATATATATATATTAGTTTTTAACATTAAAACTAATTGTAAATTTTTGGTTGTGGTACAGTTCTAACTTGTTCTGTTTTATTATAGAGAAAATATACTATTTCTCCACCTGACCATAGGTTGGCAAGAAGGATCTTTGAAATGCGAGGTGCAAACATATTGAAAAATTCATTAAATAAAGCTCACAATACAATGAAGAGGCCAAATTGGCTTGCAGAAGATGTATGGGATAATGTATGCCAACATTGAAGATCAAAATCATTCAAAGTGAAAAGTTTAGTCGTAAAAGCTAATAGAGCTTCAGATTGTCAAGAATTTAGAGTTTCACTCCATACTACTGGCTCTATTAGCATTTCTCAACATAAAGAAAATTTGGTAATTTTTTTTCTGACTCTGTACTTTTGAAATCCTACTACACAAGTACTATAATTTTTTTGGATATCTGATGTAATGTCATAGTAGTTGGTGGTTTGTTTACTTATGCTCATGTTAAATTTCTACATGTCTTTGTTTGACATGGAAAATTTAAAGTTAACCTATATATGTGGATTATGGAAACTTCAAGGCATTTAGTTGTTGATAGCATACACAAAATTAGTTAGTTCCAATTTGGTTGCATGATAACATGTTGTCAAATTCAATCCATTAGTAAAATCTAGAAGTAAATATACATTTTCTTTGTATTTATGGTTTAATATTCTTTATTTCATTCATATATAACTTGAGAAACTATCTCTTTTGTTTTTGTGGTATATATTTTTATTTCTAAATTAATATTTTTGTTTACCTTATCTTAGACAAAGTTGAATAGAAAACCTCCTACCCCATCAAAATTGTTTTGTCATACACACCAACGGAAGAAGGACAAAACATGGGTGGATCAAAGATCAACACATGTGGATGTAAGTCATATAAATGTGATATGTCAATTTGTCTAACACTAGTGTATTTTTTTTATATTTTTCTAATGTATTACCAATTTTATTTTGATGTTTATAGGAAGAGTTTACCCGTGCATGGGAAGAAGCATCCCAATCAGCATCTGCTACAGTAGTGCCTCCACCTGATGAATTACAACTTTGGTGTAAAGTTGTTAAAATTAACAAAGGCAAGGTGTATGGACTTGGATCTGAGTCAATCAATGCAATTGGGAGACAACACTATCAGGATTCTACATCTTCATCTGTGCAGGTCATGAAGGAGGAGATTCAACAATTAAAAAACAAGTTACTTGTAATTGAAACTAAAAGGGATGAACTTCGTGAGAGAATGGTCAACACTGAGAGACAAATTGAGCAAAATAACAAAATGTTGCATCTCTTGAGGGAAAAGATGAATTTTCAACCTCCTGAAATATAAATTGAACTTTATGTGTCTTTAGTTTGATCTTTTTACCTCTATTGTATTATGTGTATTGAATCTTTGTTATGTAACATCATTATAAACTTTTGTGGATGATTGACTTGAAGGATATGTCAAATTTAATCTTTTTATTACTATTGTATTGTTTTCCTTAAATCTTAAATCTTAATTATGTCTTCTTTACATGATTGACTAAAGAAAAATTATCAATTTCAAACTTTTGTTATTATTTATCTTTTGTAGAAAAAAATAAATTTGAAAAGCAAAAATATTAGTGACCGATTTAGTCACTATTTAAATCGGTCACAGAGTCAATCACAAAATCAGTCACAAAATCAGTCACAAAATCAGTCACTGATTCGGTCACAGAATCGGTCATAGATTCAGTTATAGAAGTGGTTGCATAATCAGTCACAGAATCGGTCACAAAATCAGTCACAGAATCGATCACAGATTCGGTCACAGAATCGATCACAAATTCGGTCACAGATTTGATCACAGAATCGGTCACAGATTCAGTCACATAATCAGTCACTATACATCAGCAACTAGCAAAATAGTGACTGATGTGTTTCGTCACTAAATCGGTCACTGTTTTAATCAGTGACCGATTTTAGTCATTTAGTGACCAATTTTTTTGTCACTATTGGTGATTTTTCTAGTAGTGTGATCTGTAATTTAATTAACTGAAATTTTCTTAACTGTAATGTTGTTTGAGATTTAAATTGTTTTTCTATACTGCAATTGCAAACAACTAGTTAAAGCGATTTAATGAAAATTGTCATTTTTTCAAAACCATATTTGAACCTTACAAAGCAAAAATTTTTAATATTTCAAATCAACCCGTCTTGAATTGAACATAAAGTGTTTTCATTATTAATATCATTAATAATAATAATATTATTATTATAATTATTATTAATATTTTTATTTTTAATATTAATATTAACGTTATTAATAATAATAATATTAGTATTATTAATATTAGTTTTGATATTATATTTATTATTATTATAGTGTTACTATTAATATTAATATCATCTTTAATATTAATAATAATATTATTATTATTTTAGTATTATTAATGTTATACTTCCTAATAATAATAGTAATAGTAATAATAATAATAATAATAATAATAATAAGTATATGATTCCATATTTGTTGTTATTGTAGTGGTTGTAAGTTGTGTATGTATACCAAAAAGAACATGGGCTCGAATCCTTCTTAGAACACTTTGTGAATAATAAATATTTTTACTCATCTATGGATTTAATCTGTAGGTAAAATTTGTTTGTAATATTCATAGGTAAATTATGTGATTTTTCTTATAGTGTTCTACACTTAAAACTTGTTTAATTCTCAATTTTAAGTAGTTTTTATTAATAATTGACTGTGAGAATCAATATAAGGATTCTATAAGAATTCAATTTATTTTTAGTGAAATTGATCAGGAAAATATCGGATGAGAATAACTAGGATTAAAGCCTTGAAGCAACGAGAAGAAGAAGTAAATAAAGCCAAAATTCAACTACATAAGCCTAGCTTGGAAGAAAACCGAAAGGCAAGAGCCAATAGTGACACCCAGTGCAGAAACATGGGCCAGACGCAGGTTAGGTCCAGTATTGGAATAGTAATAGAATCCAGTGGCACCTAGTATAACATTTTGAGTCGGCTGCAAACGTCGATTTTCGTGTTCTATTAAGTAGACTTTTGCAGTTAGGGTTTGGTATCTTTGGCTAGAATAGAGAATGAAATTGATTCTTAAAGGCATCTTAGGCTTCGTCTAGAGTAATCTTTTTATTCCTTCATTCTTATTGTAATGTTTGGTTTCTTTATGCTTGTGAGGAGCTAAATCACTTATTGTTTGGGTTAAGTTAAATCTTTTTTGAACTCTCATATGATCATATTTAGGGTCATATTATGTCTTATCATAAATGCTTTTCTTTCAGTATCCAGTTTATTGATATTGTGCTTATGCTTGTTATGTAGATTCATAACTCAATTATTGATTCTTAAGAGTATTGGAAACTATCTTTTGAATTTAGAATTGAATTAATTTACTTAATGAAAGCTTGTGTCTAGGAATAGAATGTGATTCATTTTTTGTCATTAAGATTCTTGTGTTATGTAAGATTCATCTATATAATTGATCAAGGAATTGATAGTCAATAGATAATATTGAGGCTCATCTACTTAGAAATTAGGTTTGAGTAATTTTATGGATTGACATTGATTATTGTTATAAAAGAAGATAATTTTTGTAATGCATGATAGTGAAGATTGGTGAGATCAAACCTTGACAAGTTCATTATATTATTGTTAAACCTTTTTCTACCTTTGATTGTTAATAAAAATGTAAAAATATCCTTTTATTTTTCTATCAAACTTTGAAGTCATCCTGAATTTGAAATTATTTTATTGTTTTAATTGTTTTATATTACATAACTCCTTTGGGAAGAACGATAATTTTATTACTTGCTATATTGCGACTAGTGCACTTGTCATCATTCCAAATACTTGCTAAAAAGTTTTTGGCGTCGTTGCCAAGGATTTGTGTTTCAATATATAACAATTGTTTCATTGTAAATTTTTTGATTTATTTTTTTTATTTTAATTTTTAAACTAGTGTTTTAGAGTTTTCTTTCTTTTGTATGCATAGGTCTATCTATACTTAGAGGACAATTTCTCCAGACCCATTATTGATAGATCTAGACAATGAAAGAACTGTAAGAAGAAATTTGTTTGATAATAGGAGACAAGGAAACCCTAATGAACAATCCATTCAATCACCATCATCTCAAAGTCCATAACTTTTTTAGGCAACAGAGATGGAAGAAGCAAATCAAGCATAAATCAAAATTGGAGGAGGACTATAGGGGATTTGATTGCTTAAGCGTGTTCTAGAGATTGCACAAGCATTGTGATACCAGCTATGAATGAGAGAATTGTTGAGATGAAACCTACTCTGTTGCAACTGATAAGTTCTCATCAGTTTTCTAGATTGGATCGTGAAGACCTACATACACATTTGTACATTTTTTATGAGTTGTGTGGTTCAGTGGGTGTAACAAGAGCAAACATAGAAACACTCTTTTTGAGGTTGCTTCCATTCTCATTAACATGGAAAGTAAAGGTATGGTTGTAATCACAGCCTAATCAAAGTTTGACCAACTAAAAGGATTTGAAGATAATTTTTAGCTCATTTCTTTCCACGATCAAAGAATAAAGAGGCAAAAGCTATTATAACCACATTTGTACAAGGTATTGATGAACCATTATGTGAAGCTTTGGAGAGATTCAAAGCCCTATTGAGAACATACCCTAATCATGGATTTGAAGTGGAGATGCAAGTACAAACATTATGTTCTACTGATATGAGAGGCCATCATAGGAGGATACCTACGCAATAGAAGAAGGGAGTGCTTGATTTGAATTCACAGGATGTACTATTGGCTCAGCACAAACTTCTTTCATAACATATTGAAACCCTAAATCAGCAAATGGTGAAATTGCCTTAACAACTTCAAGCCATGCAAGCTGCCAATGTTCAACCTGTCATGAGATGTGACTTTTGTGGAGGAAACCATGCTAATGGATAATGTTAGATGCTAAATAATTCCCAGTGTAGAAGTTAATTATATAGGGAATCAAGGAAAGCAACAATTCTCCAGTAATTCATTTCCAAATTTTAACTAAGGGTAGAGACAACATAAAACCAACTTTAGGGGAAAACAAGACAAAGCTTTGGAAGGGGAGGTCATCAACAACAATTGCCACCATTGTATGGAAGAGTAAACAAGTTGGAAGAAACTTTCCAACAATTTATGCAATAGTCCCTTCAAAATCAAAAGAATACAGATGTATCTTTAAAGAATCTAAAAGTACAGGTGGGGAAATTAACAAAGAAGATGGCATACCATAATAATGGATCATTCCCTGCTAACACCAAGGTGAATCCAAAGGAACAATGTAAGGCCATTATCATTAAAAGCAAGAAGGAGTTGGGTTTGAGTGAGAAAGCCAGAAATGTGATTGATGAGTTAGTAGAGGAAGAAAAATCGAGAGAAAAGATGGTAGAAAAAGAAAAATTGAAAAATTTGAAAAAGAAAAAATGGAAAAAAATTAAAAGATTGAAAGAGAGAGAAATGAGTGTAGCATTCTAAGGGAGAAAAAAATTCCTTATCCTCTTATACCTTCAAAGGTAGATAGGAAAAGAGAATTTTCCATATTCAAGGAAAATTTCAAGCAATTGCACAGTGATATGCCTTTCTCAATAACCAAAGAGAGAATGTCAATGTATGCTCGGTTTGTGGAGGATACATTGAAGAAGAAGGAAAATCTCATTGAAGAAAAGAAAATTTAGTTAGAAGTCGGTTGTAGTGTAATAATTTAGAAGAAATGGCCCATCAAATTTGAAGATCCTAGAAGTTTTAATATTCCAGTTATAATAGGGGAAGTAGTTGAGAGTAAAGGATTACTGGATTTGGGAGCTAGCATTAATTTCATGCCTTTATTTATGTTGAAGAGGATTGATGATTTAAAGGTTAGACCTACTAGAATGACATTACAATTGGCTAACAGATTCGTCAAACTTCTATATGGAGTAGTGGAAGATATGTTGGTAAGGGTGGGACAATTTACTTTTCCAGTTGATTTTGTAGTGATGGATGTGGAAGAAGATAGAAAGGTTACTCTAATTCTTGGAAAACCTTTCATGAAGATTGCCAAGATGGTCATTGATATGGAGAATAGTAAGATGAAGATTGGCACATAGGATGAAGAAGAAATTTTTTATATTCTTAAAAGTCCAAAAGAATGCATGAAGATCGAAGTCAATCTTGTGGCAAAGAAGAAAAAGGCCACATCAAGTGTTTGGAAGAAGATTGTTGGATGCTTTAAGTCAACACAACAAGAATCTGAGGAGCTAGATGACTACAATTTGCAAACTTTTTTCAAACTTGAGAAAGCAAACCCAAATCTGAAAGATGAAGATATGAGACCTAGGGTACCTGTTACATTTGGTACATCAAAGAGTAAAAATATTTTTAAGAGATGGGGAATCAAATTGGCAAATCCTTAGGTGATCAAGAAGGTTCGAGTAGATGGAAAGATTGAGATCGAAAACCCATAATGTAGGAGGGTAAAGACAACCAAAGGGATGATTTAGCTCAAAGTTCCTTCATCTTGAGGAAGCTTCATGTCAAGCTTGTGACATTAAACAAATGCTCCCTAAGAGGCAACCCAAGATTTTAAGTTTTCAATTTTGCTTGGTTTTTAACAATTTTAGTTTATTTATGTTTTGAATTATTAATTTTTGTTTTAATTTATTTTAGATAGTTTAATTTTGAAGTTTAAGTTAAGTTTAGGTCATTATCAATGCAAAATAGAGGTAGGAATTTCAGCTCTTACACCCAACACAAGTGGCTATGTCGGACGCAATTCACAGGTTTTGCTCTCAGGTGTGCCAATGCCAGACTCACACATTGTTGCGTCAGGTGTAATTTGAGGGTTGTAGCCTCTGGTCAAGCTACGTCAAGCGCACAAATGGATGCACCGGTGCATTTTGAGCCCGACCCAATTGCAAAACATAGAAAACAAACTCTAACCTAGGTTAAGCATCACTTTTGTGTTTTTGAGCAAAAATTGAAGTTTTCTACTTTGTAAAAACTCCTACATTTGAATTTGCATAAAAAGAAAAAGGTAAGTTGTTTTTTTTTTTCAAAATTATGTTTAGATATTAGTTAGTTGGTTATTTTTCTGAATTTGTTTTTATTATGGTGGTTACTTTTATGAAAGTATTGGTTTCTATTGCTTAAACTATAAATTGATTATGTTGGATGGAAATTTTTGGACCGGAAACTGTTTTTTAGAAAAGTTGGTTCATTATGGCAGACTTATGCTTTTTGCTCCCGGCGTAGCTGCCCAGTATAGGTGCATCGCATTTACTACACCGGGCTCACACATATATTCATTCTAATATCTCTCTTACTTTCCATGTGTCTAATGTAACTTAAATGAGATCAAAGATTTTGTATTGCATTATGGCTGGGAAAACTTTAAACATAGGCAGGCATATTGCATGGGAGATACATTAATGTGCCAATACTTAAGGAATTACAGCTAGACTTGGACATCCTTTCTTGATCACTCATATGTCCAGACAAGTTGTAGTGGATGTATCCTTCCCTTTTTTTAAGCAATTGATGTAAATTATTGATATAAGTTATATCAATAAATATTGCAGTGCTGGAGAAGGACCTGTACCACTAGCACCACCTCCTTGGGGGAGAGTTCAGCAAGGCAACAATCCTTAATAGGGAGCACTTTGATACTTCCATGCAAGCCAAGCTTTCCTGTTTATTTTAGTCAAAATATAAGGAATGAGCAATCAAATCCATTTTCTGACTCTCATAATAATTTATTAACGAAAACCACTTAAAATTGAGAATTAAACAAATTATAAGCTTTGAGAGAGTTTATTTTGTCATAGAAAATAATCTACAAATATCATATAAATCAATGAAATAAGAAAGAAGTGACAAAAAATAATTTCTTGTACTTAAAATAATTATTATATGTATCAAAAGATGTCTAACTTTTAAGTATTTTGACTTTGTTATATCCTTTCGACTTAAAATGTTTGTGGCAACTAAAACAAAGAAAAGACTCATGTTAATGGAAATACAATTATACAATTAATTTGTTAAAAAATAAGTGATGAAAGAAAAGTTTTCAATAAAAATAAAAAATAAAAAATAAAAAATTAAATTAAATTAAATAATGAGAAAATTAGAAATTTGAAAAATATAAAAAATCTTTAGATAATAAAATCATTTTCAAAAATATTTTAAAACCATAAAAATAATATATTTGTTTCTTTTAATGAAAATTCAAAATCTTTAAAATTTATTTTTTATTTCCCCTGTAAGAAAAGTAAGTAAATAACAAAAATAAAGTTTTGAACCCAGCCCATTTTTAGTAACCATAATTAACCTAAGTGAAAAAAAAAAGAACAATATAACGTGGGACATTAAAATTAAAAAAATATCAAAACAAATTCTGCCAGTAAACACCACAAACAGTAAAATATATTTATTTAACATTAAAATAAAATATTATTTTATTACTATATAAACATATAAAAAAAAGTTTTTCCCTTATACATCAACCGCTCCCCTCAATCAATCGTCACACACATATTATTTATATATATATTATAGTTTATAAAATATTATTCAAATTTTAAATTTAAATAAATAATAATAATTTAAAAAATATGATAAAATTATAAAAATATAATGTTAATATAATTTAATATATTTTTAATATAATAACTAATATATTTTTTAATATAATCATTAATATTACTTATTATAAATTATTATATTAAAATAAAGATTATAAAAAATTTAAAACATATTAATTTATTATAATATTATTTTAATATTACAATATAATATTATTTAATTATAAAATAAATAATTAAAAATTTAAGAAACTTTACTTTTTTGAGTTGAGACTCTTCCTCTTCTTTTTTGTTTTCGGTTCTTCTTCCACAACATAAGCGTTCTTTTTTCTGTTTTCAAGCATTCTTCACTTCATCCCTTATTCAGCTTGAGCTTGTTCTTCCACACACACCGTGCGTTCTTCCACAAACTTCTTCTCTTTTCGAATATTTTGGTATTCTGAACTAAATTTTTAAGCTATGAATGGTAAGTGATTCGTTTATATGTTTTGATTTCGGAAGTCATTTATTTTTCTATTTTTGTATATATTCCCCTTCTCGCTCTATCTCCGTCTTCTCCGCTCTTCCACTTTACCATTGTGTCCATGGGCCACGTCTGACCCAAGAAGTTGCATCTGACGCGGTGTTGTACGCGCTTCCATCGAGTGTCCGTGTCGGTGGCGCGTCCGACGCGGGAAAGTGGCTGTTAACTGCCGTGTCAAAGCTTCATAGCTTCTTCATCACTCTCTATCACAACTGCACTTCATTATGGTTTTTGGTTTTCTTTATGTATATGAGCATATTAGCATTAAACATGTGGTGTTTCACGACTCATCTCATTGCACCTGAGTATGATTGCTAAGTCGGCATTACTTTTATTGTTGTAATCGTGTGTTGTTGTTACGGATGCACCTGTGGGTTGGTTGTAGCACTGACTTTTACGTTTTGGACACGTATAGCTGCAATTCCTTTACATTTGAAAAATTCATGGAGTTGGGGATCCCCTGCTACTTGTTGAGTTGGTTCTCTCATTGTGAGGCCCAAAGCCATTATGTTTTGGTATGTTCATGACACATGACAGATCCAATATAATATATAATTATAATTAGGGTAAAAAGGCTAACCCTAAGGGTGTGCAACTATATGTGTAACCATGAGAGCATTGATCTGTGTGGAGAAGTGTGTGAACAATAGCATTGAAGAAAAGAGAGAGAGGTAAACACAATTCGCAGCTATTTCCTATAGCAACCTGCGTTGGTTGTTTTGAAGATCCAACGATGAAACCTTGTCTGATCAAGCTACCATTTTTATTGAAGATTCTTCACTCATATTTCTTCAATCTGGACGGTGGGATTGTCTACTAGAGGTCTGTAAAAGTGTCAGGAATTTCGTGAAGAGCTCTTGTCCATAGGAAGTTCCTATTACTGTTAGTCTCGGTTATTTCGGAAATCCAACAGTGAAATCTTCTCCAATTACTCTGAAATTTTTACTGGAGTTTTACCACTCACAGTTCGTTATTTTGGATGGTCAAATTTGAGATCGGAGCTCTAGTTTGTTTCCAAAAAATTCGTGAACAGTGACTATTTTTCTGGTGACGAGATTCTTGAACTCTTCTTATTAAATTTCAATTTATTGATATTTTGGGCCATTGTTGGTGACCATTTTAAGATTAGGAAGAGTTGTATTGATATACTCTGTGATTGATTTTGTGAGACTCATTGTACCTTTGTTTTGGTATTACTGGAGTATTTACCGTCCCGTGGGTTTTTTTATCTCTATTGAGAGGTTTTTCCCATGTTTAAGTATTGGTGTTGATTTATTCTTCCATTTTTGACTGCATATTGGTTTTTGTTTGGATTGATTGATTGTGTTCAGGATGCTTCCATATTGTTCTGATAAAAGTACATCTTATTGCTTCCGCTACCTGACTCCATCAACCAGTATCAGAGCTTATCGGTTTTGGGCTTGTGGTTTGGTGAACAATGGAAACTAACACTAGTAGAATGGTTACTTTGAATGGATCCAATTATAATATTTGAAAGGCGAAAATGGAAGATTTGCTTTATGTGAAAATTTTTCATACACCTATTTTTGGTAATGAGAAACCTAGTAATAAGTGATGAAGGATGGAATCTCTTGCATAGACAGATTTGTGGATATATTAGAATGTGGATTGATGATAATGTGTTGGACCATATTATTAGGGAGACAAATGCTCGAGTTTTGTGGATATATTAGAATGTGGATTGATGATAATGTGTTGGACCATATTATTAGGGAGACAGATGCTCGAGTTTTGTGGATTAAGCTTGAATAGTTATATGCTAGAAAAATTGGGAATAGCAAGATGTTTTTGATAAAACAACTGTTAGCTTTGAAATATAGTAATGGAACATCAATGACAAATCACTTGAACAACTTCTAGGGAATTATGAATCAATTATCTGCTATGAGTATCAAGTTTGATGAAGAAATTCAAGGACTATTGCTTCTTGGCTCCTTACCTGATTTATGGGAAATTCTTAGAATTTCATTGTCCAATTTTGCTTCAGATGGTGTCATCTCTATGGATCTCGCCAAGAGTAGTGTTTTTAATGAACAAATGAGAAGAAAGTCACAAGGTACATCGCCTTGTTCAGCTATTTTGGTTTCTAAGTATAGGGGAGAAGCAATAGTCGTGCTCCAAAAGATAAAAATCAAAGTAGGAGCAACTCTAAAGGTAGGTACAAAGATGTTGAGTGTAATTATTGTCATAAGAAGGGGCTCATAAAGAAATATTGTTAAAAGTTGAAAAATAGAAGTGAGAAGGATAGCAATGAAAAGGGTAAAGATAACAGTGATGATGAAGACAGGATCAATGCAACTTCTGTTGATTTTCTTTTAGTTCATGAGTTTGAGTCTACGAATCTTGTTGATAGCTCAACCAGTTGGGTGATTGATAGCAGTGCTTCTTTTCATATCATATCCATGAGAGATTTGTTTACTTCTTATACACCTGGTGATTTTGGCAGTGTAAAAATGGTTCATGAAGGTGTAACAAGATGTATTGGTGTTGGACAGGTTTGCTTAGAGATGTCCAATGGCTCGAGATTAATTTTGAAGCATGTGAAGCATGTTCCTGATGTCCAGTTAAACTTACTTTCTGTCGGTAAGTTGTGTGTTGAAAACTATAACAACTCAATTTTCAAGTGATAGTTGGAAGCTCACTAAGGGTTCCATGGTTGTGGGTAGAGGTACTAAGTACTCTACACTTTACATAACTCATACTAAAATTGTAAAAGATGTTATTCATGGAACTGAGTTTGTTGATGGAACTGACTTGTGGCATAAGAGGTTATGTCATATGAGTAAGAAAGGGACATTTGTTTTCGTTAGATGTATTGTCTTATGTTGGAAAGACACATTTACAAAAAAGTTCTCATGGCTTTGGTGGAAAGCAAAACAGAGTGTCTTTCAAGAGTCACCTACCTTCAAGGAAGTCACAGATAGGTGATTTGGTTCATTATGATGATAACTATGTTGATATGATGACAAAGACATTGCTTAAGAAGAGCATGAAACATTTTGCTCTATACTGGATTTGTGAGGGCCTCAACCTAGTCGAGAAGGGGGAGATTTATTGGGTTAGTTCTGTCCTAGTGAGGCCCAAACCCATTACGTTTTAGTGTGTCCTTGACAAATGACACACCCAATATAATGCATCATTATAATTAGGATAAAAAGGCTAGCCCTAAGGGTGTGCAACTGTATGTGCAACCGTGAGAGTATTGGTGTGTGTGTGGAGAAGTGTGTGAGTAGTCGCTTTGAAAAAGAGAGAGAGAGAGAGAGAGAGAGAGAGAGAGAGATAGAGAGAGAGGCAAACACAATTCACGGTTACTTCCTATAGCAATTGTGTTGGTTGTTTTGAAGATCCAACGGTGAAACCTTGTCTGATCAAGCTGCAATTTTTATTGAATATTCCTCACTCATATTTCTTCAATCTGGACAGTGGGATTGTCTACTGGAGGTCTGTAAAAGCATCAGGAATTTTGTGATGATTTGTTGTTCACAGGAAGTTCGTGTTACCATCACTCTTGGTTGTTTCAGAAATCAAACGGTGAAATCTTCTCTAATTGCTCTGAAATGTGTACTGGAGTTTTACCACTCACATTTCATTGTTTTGGACGGCCGAATTTGAGATCGGAGTTCTAGTTGGTTTCCAGAAAATTCGTGAACAGTGGTTGTTTTACTGGTGACGAGATTCTTGAACTCTTTCTTATTAAATTTCAATTTGTTGATATTTTGGGTCATTGTTGGTAACCATTTGAAGATTAGAAAGAATTGTATTGACATCTCTGTAATTGATTGTGAGACTCATTGTACCTTTATTTTGGTATTATTAGAGTATTTACCGTCCCGTGGGTTTTTTAATCTTTATTGAAAGGTTTTCCCCATGTTAAGTATTGGTCTTAATTTATTTATTTTTTCCACTGCATATTAGTTTTTGTTTAAATTGATTGAGTGTGTTCATAATGTTTCTATATCATTTTAATAAAAGTGAATTTTATTACTTCTGCTGCCTAACTCCATCACTATTGTACCCCGTTTTTGTTCTAGACAGACAGAGGTGCACATTTCCTACTACAGCATTTTCCTTACATGTGTTTTATGCTCTTGCATATATATATATATATATGTATATATATATATATATATATATATATATATATATTTTTTTTTTTACAGTTTTCAATATATTAGAGTGCACACTCTGCCATTGGTGTGTGGGTACAATTGTTGGTTTTAAATGCATAGGGTGTGGCATTGGCTTTAGAGGTATGTTGGTTTTGCTACATGATTTTCTACATTATATGCATAGGAGTGGCTCAGTATGCGTTGAGGGCACAAGTTTTTTTTCCTTGGCTGGTAGAGATAGTGGGGTACGATTTCAATTTATTGCACTGTTTTAATATTTTAATAACTTTTTCATAATTTTATAATAATGTCATAATGTTTTAATAATAATAATAATAATAATAATATTATTATTATTATTATGTTATACGTAAAAAAAATACCGTTTTAATATGCTGCACCGTCTTGATATCCTCGAAACAACATATAAAACGGTGTAGTTTTTTTTTTTTTTACATTGATTATATTATTATTATTAAAATATTATGATATCAAATTCTGGTATTAAAATTTTAAAACGGTAAAGGTATTTATACGTTTAAGCTATTATTTTATTTTATTATTATTATTAAAACACTATGATATTATAATAAAATTATTAAAATATTAAAGGATTCAGGACATGAAAACGGTCCAGGCTCTCAACACAATTAATTATGTCACATGTAAGATTTTTTCTCTTTCCACCTATTTAAATTGTTGTCCATTTTGATGGTAAAAAAAAAAGAAAAAAAACTTACCCATTTTAGATATTGTTCTTACCTGACCGAGAGGGAGCGTCCTACAAGTGGAGTCGGCATCCGAGTCCTTGACCGAATGGGGGGCCACCTGCAGAAGATTCTCCGACGCTCAAGTCAGTAAGAGTATTAGAAAGGTGTTTCTTTATTTTAGTATAAGCAAAAGTGTGTATATTTCAGAAGAATATACTTCCTACGTTCCTCTCACCATGCTTATAGGCCTCCTGTCTTCAAAGGTCTTGAAAACAACGTAATGGCTCATCATGACAACAGAACCGTTTAGAATCACGAATTAAATTCATTCGGCATAACGGCTACTGACTATCAGACAGGTAGATTAACTCGAGATGAATCCGGGTGAACCGGGACTCTTACCCGGGTAGGTACAGATATTCTTGACAAAAATACACTACTCTGAAAAATTTGCTTCCTTTTTGTCTACACAGTTTTTCTCCATGTGTGCGTACAAAGTTACAGTTGCATTTCCGCTTTGGGTACTTTGGTTGTTTTGGCTCTTGGTGTGTATTTTATTTTTATTTTTTCTTACAGTTTTTTGTTTTCTATGCCAATTTTGGTGCATGGGGCCATCAAACTTTTATTTCGATATTTTTTTTGACCTTTTATTTAGCAGTTGCTGCCTTCACTGTACAATTTCTTTTCTTTTACCAGCATTGTACAAACTTTTAGAATACGAGAAATATTTTAGGACTTTTATTTTGAAATTAGCGTTCACTAGCTTGGTCTCTTATCTATCTTATTGAAACACTGTCTTTTTCCTCCACACAATCCATTATCATTTTTTTTATTAGCAGCACAATGCATTATCATGCATCTCCACCATGAGCATCAACATCACCATTTCAACACCAACTGCCTTGGCCTCCTCGTCGTCATTGTCATCGAGGTCGGCCATACTAAGTCATCTTCGTCCTTCGTTCCATTATCCGTCCTGACTATCTTTTTCAAGGCGTGGATCGCCATCGTCGTTCACCTCTCCTCTACTCCAACGATAACCCTCAAGCTCTTCCGTTCTATCACACGTCGTCTCTAGAAGCTTCCATACAAAGACATGGTTGTTGCCTCTTGCCCTAAGATGGCTATAAGAACCGTGTTCAATGCATGCGCAAATCTCGGTGATGTGAAGGTGTTCTTGGACGTGTTCGATGAAAATGCCCCAATTCGATGTTGCGCCTAATGCTCTGAGTTATAATACTATGATGACATTGTGTTGTAAGATTAGTGTTAAAATAAGTGTTTGGCCTAAGTTCAAGAGGGGGGGTGAATTGAACCCTTTTTGAATCTTTTTGAAATTTGCTTTTCAATGTGAGAATACAAAGTCTTTAAAGAAACTTAGACTGTAATCTACAAAGGTTCAAACAATTTACAAATATGAAAACCAATCAAACAGAATCAGTGCACTGCAGACAAATATGAAATCTGAAAAACCAGTATACTGAAAACCAGATTAAATTTCAGAAACAGACAG